>ERZ831979.172-NODE-172-length-79100-cov-5.215308_pt1 | contig 79100 bp, 69 predicted proteins | sample MGYA00519952_ERZ831979 | MGnify/ENA primary metagenome ERZ831979 (study PRJEB31850, sample SAMEA3708723) | human gut metagenome | biome: human gut; feature: human-associated habitat; material: faeces | place: China | collected 2014 ...
TTATGCGCGCAGCAGACTGCGGCCTCTTTGTCAAAAAGGAATACTTTTTGACAGTCTCAAAGCGGCAGCCGGTTCATCCCCGGCCGCCGCCTGTTTTTTGTGTCTTACCAGATGCCGAGCACGTGCTGCATCAGCAGGCTCATGCCCGCGATGCCGACCCAGCAGCAAAAGCCCATGATGAGCGGCTTGCCGCCGGTCTTGACGAGCTTGACGATGTTCGTGTTCAGTCCGACGGCGCACATGGCCATCACGATCAGGAACTTGCTGAGCGTCTTGAGCGGGGTGAACACGCCCGCCGACACGCCCACGCTCACGCACACGGTTGTGATCACGGACGCGAGCAGGAAGTAGAGGATGAACATCGGGAAGATTTTCTTGAGATCTACCTTCGTGCCGTCGGTCTTGGCACGCTTCGTGCGCACGAAGGCGAGCACGAGCGTGATCGGGATGATGGCCAGCGTGCGCGTGAGCTTGACGGTCACGGCCTTGTCGAGCGTCTGACTGCCGAGCCCATAGAGCGAGTCCCATGTGGAGGCCGCCGCCGTGACGGACGACGTGTCGTTGATGGCCGTGCCGGCGAAGATGCCGAACGCCTCGCCGTTCGTGGTCGAAAAGCCGAGCAGCGCGCCGAGCGCGGGGAAGAAGATGGCGGCGAGCATATTGAAGAAGAAAATGACAGAGATCGCCTGCGCGACCTCCTCGTCGTCGGCATCAATGACGGAGGCGGTCGCGGCGACGGCAGAGCCGCCGCAGATCGACGAGCCGACACCCACGAGCGTCGAGATCTTGCCGGGGATGTGCATCAGCTTGTGCAGCAGCCACGACACGACGAGCGACGTCGTGATCGTCACGACGATGATCGGCAGCGACTGCTTGCCGGTCTGCCAGATGACGGACAGGTTCATGCCGAAGCCGAGCAGGATGACGGCGTACTGCAGCACTTTTTTCGACACGAACGAGATGCCGGGCTGCGCCGCCGTCTTGTCGCGCCAGAGCAGCGTGACGATCATACCGGCGAGAATGCCGAACACCGGGCCGCCGACGATCGGAAATTTCTGCCCGAGCAGCCAGCAGGGCACGGCCATCACGAGGCACACGAGGATGCCTTTCCAGTTTTTCTGAAGAAAGTTCATGGTGGGGGAGTCCCTTCTCTCTCAATGGTTTGTACAGAGCATCATAGCACAGCAAAACAATAAAGAAAAATGATTTATCTTTATCTAACGATAATTTTGTGTTATGATTGCGGAAAACCACCGGGAAAGAGGGGCGCATATGCTGGATTTTCGCGTGGAGACCTTTTTGGCCGTCTGCCGGCACATGAATTTCACGAGAGCGGCACGGGAGCTGAGCATCACGCAGCCTGCGGTCTCGCACCACATACGTTATCTGGAGCAGGCGTACGGCGCGGTGCTGTTCCGGCACAACGGCAAGCGCCTGCAGCTGACCGAGGCGGGGGAGATCCTGCGGCGGACGCTGCTGACGGTGAAGCACGACGAGCAGCACCTGCAGAAGCGGATGCAGCAGGCGGCCACCGGCACGCGCGACTATTCCTTCGGTGCAACGCTCTCGGTCGCGGAGTTCATGCTCAACGAGGCACTCGGCCGGTTTTTGCACCTGCACCCGGACAGCCGCATCCGGATGCAGGTGGCGGATACGAAGGTGCTGCTGAGCAAGCTCGATTCCGGGGAGCTGGATTTTGCCGTGGTCGAGGGGGATTTTCCGAAGGCGGAGTATGACTTTTTCGTCTTTGGCACGGAGGAATATGTCGCCGCCGCAGCGCCGGACAAGGCCGCGCGTTACCGGGGGCGGCAGCTCACGCAGCTGCTGGGTGAGCCGCTGCTGCTGCGTGAGGAGGGCTCGGGCACGCGCGTGATCCTCGAATACTACCTAAAGGAGCGCGGCCTCGCGGCGGCGGATTTTGCCCGCACGGTCGAGATCGGCAACATCGGCGCGATCAAGACCCTGCTCAAGAGCGGCTACGGCGTGTCGTTTCTCTACCGTGCGGCCATCCGTCCGGAGGAGGCGGCGGGCACGCTCGGTGTGATCGAGCTGAGCGATTTTCAGCTCCGGCACGACATCATGTTTCTCTTCCCGAAAAACAGCAACTTCCGCGCCGACTACACAACCATCTTTCAGGAGCTGCGCGCCTGTGCGCAGCCGGACGGCGCGTGTGCGTGTCCCGAAGCGTGAAAAAAGCATCCGCAGTGCCAGACCGGCACTGCGGATGCTCTTTTTATGGGGCCATATATTCCGGGACACTGCCGCGCGCTGCGCGCTATGCGTAGTTTCGCAGCAGCTGCTTGTAGAAATCGACCGCGATGGGGAGCTTGTCGATGCTGATGTTCTCGTTTTCTCCGTGCACGGATGCATACTGCTGGTCGTCGATGTCGATGGGCGCGAAGCGGATCACGGCGTCGGAGAGGTCTGTGAAGCGTCTCGCGTCCGTGCCTGCCGGCAGGATGAACGGGGCGACGGCAGCATAGGGAAAGACCGCCTGCGCCGTTTCCTTCACGTACTGATAGCCGCGGCTGTCGAGGGACGTGGGGGTGTAGTATTCGTTGTCCTCGTCGCGCAGGACGATCTGCACGCCGTGATGCGCTGCCATCTTGCGCAGGGTGTCGAGATCTTTTTCAAAGTCCGCGTCGTTGATGCAGCGCAGAAATGCCTGCGCCCGGCAGGTGCCGCCGTCATTGGTCGAGATGTTCTTAAACGTGCAGCCCGTGCCGAGCATTTCGCCCGCCGCGGCGTTGAGCTTCGGCATGAGGCGGGTGAGCAGACCGGAAAAGAGCCCGAGGTTTGAAAACACGGTCCGCATGGGGAAGGCCATGTGCGGCGCGAGCGCCTCAAACATACCGCGCACCTCGGGGTGCAGCCGGCGGATGAAGGGCTTTTTCATCAGCGGGATCCGGCGGCCGCCGGGGTGCTTGCTCTTGTTGGAGCAGGACGCGATGAGCGGGTCGGTGACGGCGTCAATGATGTGACCGATGGCCTTGATCAGCCCGATAATCGTGAGAATCCCCAACACGATCCTCCCTTGCGGGATGAGATTGGGGATTCCCGATTCTTTGGACGGCTGATAAAAATAGATGAGGTAGTTGTTGAGCATGGTCGTAAACAGCCCCACGGCAAACTACGGCAGGCACAGTCTTACGATCAGCGACGTATCTATTTTTTCATGTCACCTCGAAATTTACTTGTTCGACTTGATGTATCTCAGCGCGCAGATGTCATCGCCCTTCGCAATGGCCTTGGGCAGCTCGAGGCGTGCGTCAAAGCAGCTGCCGATGCCGTGGTCGCCGCACATGGCAATGTCGCACAGTCTGGCGATCTCCTCGTCGCTGCAGCCGGCCTTCTGCCAGGCCTTGACCAGCGGGCAGTAGTGGAAATCGAGATAGAGCGTGTCGTCTGTATTCTCGACGAGATCCATCTCGAACACCCATCTGGCCGCGCGGGTGAACAGCGTCTTTCTCAGACCCTTGAGGCTCTTGGTGCCGCTCTTTTTCTGCAGGTCGGTGCCCTGCGAAATGCCGCATCTCGTGATAGCCGCCGAGGCAAACTCCTCCGGATCCAGACCGCGCTTTTCGGCCTCATCCACCAGCAGATACAGCCAGAATGCGCGGTGCCCCAACAGCTCGCGGATCTTGACGATGAGCTTGTTCTTGATTCTCGCCTCGTTGACGATCTTAGACATGATTTCTTCCTCCTGTTGTGTTTCATTACCATTTGCACGCGCTTTTGCGCGTCAGCACCGAGTGTATCACATTTCCAGATGCTTGTCCATCAAACAGATCACTATCTGGGAAGATCACATCACCGTCGAACTGAAATCCGGTGTTAGTATCGACGTGGATGCATAAGTCTATAAACGCGCAAAGGCTCCTCACCACTGGAACTAATCCGGTGATGAGAAGCCTTTTTTCTTTTTTAGTCTTCCTCTGAGTAGTCACAGTTTGAGCATTCCCAAACTTCTCCATCCCAATGTAGGCAACCACCACATTCAGGGCATGGACGAACTTCATCATCGTCATCCTCTAATTCACCTGAACAATATGGACAATGGCTGTATTCAGATTCATCATAGACTTTATCACAAAATGGACACTGCTGCATAATTCCGCCTCCTTTCACATTAACATCAATAATCAAAATTAATCGTTATCGTTCTGAGCAGATGTGGTTAATTCCATCATCTTCTGCGCATATGTATCACCATCAATTTCTTCATTGGCATACTGTTGCATAAGCTCGTCAATCTGTTCTTTTAATTTTTCTCGTGTCATTTTCTCACCACCTTCTAATTAATCGTCATTTGACAAATACCATCCGTGCTCTCGATGAGGCAAATCGAGTGGAAATCTACTGGAAATCGCATTAACCACATCAATATGTATACCGTAAATTTGAGTATGCTCATCCGAATCATAATCCAGTTCGTCTAGCAATGATTCCATTTCACTTGCTGTTTCACGAAGCTCATCCTCTGATGCTGTTTCCAGCCAACTACTTGTAACATACGAAAAGCCGTCCCATAGTATTTTCCCGCCTAACACTTGTAATTTGAAATATTCGTCAACAATTTCTCGGACACAAAGTAGGGATTATCATCGTCGTCAATTTTCTCTATCAAAACAGCATCTTTATCTGTTTCAAGCACTCTAAATTGGTCTCCAATTTTAAACGCTAAACCCTCATTGCTGATACCCTCTGCGGTTACAGAATATACCTTTGTATCTGCCATTTCCGTTAACTGATGTATTCTGATTTTCTTTTTAATTTCCTTAACAGTCTTTTTAACTACAGTCTCGCTACCTTTATAAACAGCTGCGCCGGTTCCAGCAATTATCAAAACAAGTTTTTTAGGGCCTCCGACTTTCTTTGCCGCAGTAGTCAACCATTGATATGCACCTAGATTACTCATTCTCTTCGCCTCCTCCATCTCGTCTACCATATCGCATCTCTTCCTCAACTAATTCATCGTGATTTTTATAACCACCAAATATAGAAAGCGCTTCAGCTATAAATTCACAATCTTCCTCACTATATTCACCGGCTTTTAACTTTGCAACATCACCTGCCAAATAGCTCGATGAATAAAATCGAGAAAACTGTTTTATGGTCATTTCTCCTTCCATACCATAAGCTTGGCCCAATATATTTTGATTTTCATATATGAGCTTAACCATTAATTGAATCTCTGGATGATCAGCTCCTAGGACCTTACGCTTACAAATCACTTTGGGTAATACATGTTCTGCGAGCAACAAATCCAAGTCTGTGTTTTTCATCATCTCCAATGCAGCTAGCATACGTCCCATATCACTATTATTCCATTCTTCATTAGATTTGGATAACATCGTTTCAGCCAATTGTGCATATGATTTACCTTGTGGATCACCTGAAATGCTCCATCTCTCAATGGCGTTATTTTGAAAATCCTCAAACTTTACCTCACCCATTTTTTTAGGTCGTGATGGAAAGCGCCCAGTTAGCTTAATAGTCTTCGCATATCCTAAATGGCGTTCCAGCTCTACCTTTTTTTCTTCTAACTGTTCGACCTTCTGGGATATAGAAGTATCGAAATCAAACCCATCATCAGCGACCATATCGCAAATTTCTTTAATTGAATACCCCATACCCTGTAAAACTCGTATTGTCCAAATGCGGTCTATATCATCATCGTCATAATCTCGATATCGACCACCCTTATTTTCAGGCATAAGACCAGCTTTCTCAAATACGCGAAGTGCCTTTCTTGTAACACCCAAGTTATCTTCAACCCATTTAACCTTATACCCCAATACCATCACCTCCTGTTGAATTTATTATACAACATTGTCCAAAGGACAAGGCAATGGTTTTTTTCAAAAAAACAGATAAAAAATTATGGAGCACTTCATAATCCATTCAGATCTTTTTGTTTTCCGTATTAAACATCTATTCCACTACCAAGTCTGCCTCTTAATATCGAGTGGCTTAAACTGCGATCGGTTCTGACAACAATCCTGATGCCACAACCTCTGACATCTAATCCGCAGCCGAAACCCTACCACTACTCTCCGGCTACTCAATTTTTCTCCAATCAGACCGAAAAGCAGGTATGTTTCCATATAATAAAACCGAGCTTTCCGCAAGGCTTCTCTGATGATGCTAACCTTACAAAAAGCCCGGAAATACGACACTTTTCTGCACTTGATTTTATTTTTTTGACAGCAAACAGACCGTCTCAATATGCTCCGTATGCGGGAACATATCGACCGGCTGGATGCGCTCGACGCGGTAGCCGTGCCGGGTGAGGTAGCCGAGGTCGCGCGCGAGCGTCTCCGGGTTGCACGACACGTATACCACCCGCTCCGGCGCCACGGTCGTGACGGCGGAGAGAAAGCGCTCGTCGCTGCCGGCGCGCGGCGGGTCGAGGATGACGACGTCGGCGTGCTCGCCGGCCCTGGCCATGCCCTGCAGGAAGTCGCTCGCATCGGCGGTGTAGAAGCGGACATTGTCCGCGCGGTTTGCCTTCGCGTTGCTGATCGCATCGCGCACGGCGTCGCGGTTATTCTCCACGCCGATCACGCGCGCGGCATCCCGGCTGGCGAAAATGCCGATCGTGCCGGTGCCGCAGTAGGCGTCCACGACGGTCTCCGTGCCGGTCAGCCCCGCGTATTCGAGCGCCGTGCGGTAGAGCACCTCCGTCTGGACGGGGTTGATCTGATAAAACGCGCGCGGCGAGATGCGGAACGTGAAATTACCGAGCTGCTCGCGGATATATCCCGGTCCGTAGAGCACCTCACTGTGTGCCCCGAGCACGAGGCTTGTCTGCCCGGCGTTGATGTTCTGCACCACGGTCGTGATGTCCGGATGCTGCTGCAGCAGCGCGCGCACGAAGTTGCGCTTGCCGGGCAGCATACCGTGCGCGGTCACGAGCACGACAAGGATCTCCCCGCTGCGCCAGCCGCGCCGCACGAGCACGTGCCGCAGCGTGCCGCGGCCGGTGTCCTCATCGTAGGGGCGGATCTTGAAGCTCTTGAGCAGCTTGCGGATCGTGACGATGATCCGGTCGGCGACCTTATCCTCGATCAGGCAGTCGCTGACCGGGACGATGCGGTGCGAGGCCGACTGATACACGCCCGAGATGATCTGTCCCTGCCGGTTGACACCGAAGGCGGCCTGCACCTTGTTGCGGTAGTGATAGGGGTCGTCCATGCCGAGGATCTCCTCAACATGACCGAAGCGGCCGAGCAGCCGGATGGCCGTCGCCTGTTTGAGGTGCAGCTGCTCAGGGTAGGAGAGGTTTTGCAGCTGGCAGCCGCCGCACTTTTTTGCAAGCGGGCATACGGTCGTGTTGGGCATGGGAAAGACCTCCGGTTTCGTAAAATTCTCTGCTTAGTGTATCACATCATTCGCCGCTTTTCCACACGGTTTTTGCGCGCGGGAGATTCCACTCAAAGTGCGCCGCGGCGCAGCGGATGCCGACCACGACGAGCACGCCGGTCAGGATCGCGCCTGGTCCGTGCCATACCTGCCGCAGGAGCAGGTAGAGGATGCCGCCCACGATGGAGGCGCTGGCGTAGATGTGCTTGCGCAGGATATAGGGCATATCCCCGGCGAGCACGTCGCGCAGCACGCCGCCGCCCGTGCCGGTCAGCAGACCGACAAAGACCAGCAGCAGCGGGTCGGTGCAGTCGGCGAGGGTGATGGCGGTGTTGATGCCCGTGATCGTGAAGATGCCGAGCCCGGTCGCGTCCATGAGCAGCATGAGCGCGTCGAACACGCGCTTGCTGCGCCCGATGAGGCGGCGCACAAACGGGAAAAACAGCACGACCGACACGCCGAGCGCCACGAGCAGGTACATCGGGTCCTGAAACGCGCGCGGCGGGGTCAGCCCTACGACGAGATCGCGCAGGATGCCGCCGCCGACGGCCGTCGTGATGCCCAGCAGCCCCACGCCGAAAATGTCCATGTGCTTTTCGATGCCGAGCACCGCGCCGCTGACGGCGAACGCGACCGTTCCGGCCAGCTCGAGCAGAAAGAGGAACGTTTGCATGGCCATGACCTCCAAAAAAAGAGTACACCCCCGCCGGCAAGCAGGTGTGCACTCTGTCCTTTTACCTGAAAGATTGGCCGTGCGGCCTTGCTTCTTCGGTGCAAAATCGTCTCTCCAGAGCTCCGTCCGCCGCCGGTCCTTTTGCCTGAGAGTGTGACTCCTTCGGCGGCCGCAGCGCTCTCCCGGTGGCTTCATACGGCATATATCTGCCGCCAGTATAGCAGATGCGGCGAAATTTGCAATGCCGAACTGTTTCGTGTACACTGTTTTTAAGACATGGCGGGAGGTGTGCGCATGAAACGTATTTTATTGTGTCTGCTGTGCGCGGCGCTGCTGACGGGCTGCGGAAAAGAGACAGACCCCGCCGTCGCGGCGGCGCAGCGGTATCAGCCCATTGTGCAGGCAGTCGGTGACGGCACGGCTGTGGGCGTCGATCTTACGGATGCGCAGATCGCGCAGGCCGTGGCGGAGCTTGACGCGGCGGGGCTGACGGCCGTGCACGTGGACGCAGCCGACCCGGTCACGCACCCGGAAGCAGTGGCGGCGTTCTGGGCTGCGCGCGCAGCGGGGGAGAAGGCGGCGCTCACGCTCTATGAGGTCTGCCGCGACGGCGGGCTGCTGTGCCACGTGCTATGTTTCTCGGACGGAGCGGACACCGTCACGCGCACGCGCGTCGTCTGGCGTGACGGGGCGTTCTGCGTCGGCTATGCCGATACCTATGCTGTCACGGCGCTGACGTATGACGGCGGCATGCTGACCTATGTCTATGATATGCCCGACAACCCGCCGGGCACGGATCATGACGGACACATCGACACGCAGGAGACATTTGCGGTCGGATAAACCGCGGCTGCGCGCCCCACTTTGGGCGCGCAGCCGTTTGCTATCTTATGCGCGGCGGGCGCCGGATGCCGCGGCGCTCTGCTGCAGCGCGGCCTGCGCCAGCAGCTCCATGCCGTCAAATACCTGCGGATAGCGCGCAGCGAGACCGAAGTGCGCGAACGCGGCGCACAGCTGCGCACTGTCGAGCACAACGCCGTCGCGCCCGCGCGCAAGCTCCAGCTCAATGATCGAGCGCAGCACCTGCTCGCTGCACGCCTTTTCCGGCCGGACGCAGCCGAGCAGCGCCTGCACCGGCGCGTCCGGATAGCTGCACTGCAGGCCGTAGCGCTGCGCCGCGAGCCCGTAGGCGTTGGCGGCGCGCACGCCGGGCGTACACAGTATGCTCACGCGCTGATGCAGCGTACCGACCAGCTGCGGCATTGCTGCGTCCGCCGTGCTCAGTACCGGGACGCCGGCCGCTGCCGTGAGCTGAGTGCAGAAAATGCCCGCACTGTCCGGCACGGCGATGACCGTGCAGCCGGATGCGGTCAGGATCTCGGCCGCCTCGCTCAGCTTTTGCAGCGGCGCGTTCGTGCTCGCACCACACAGATACGGCTCGCAGTCGGGCACGGCAGCCGGACTCAGCGGCAGAAGGGCGGCAGTCTCCGCATCCAGCGCCTGTATGCGGCGCAGAAACTGCGCGACGGCGGCGGCATCTGCGCTGAGCACGCCGATGCGTGGAAGATCGTTTCTCTGCATAGTGGGCATCTCCTGGCGAAAAAAGTCTCCGCGAAGCGGGTATGACCCCATCTTAGCGGAGACTGTGATCCGTCCGGCAACGCTTTGGCATCGAAACGGCATCATTGTGCGTTGAAATACAAAGTATTTTCCACGCGCCACGCCGGCAGGGAAAAGGCCGTGTCGGCGTCCGGGTCATAAAACTGCAGGTAGTCGGTGATGCTGCTGTCCATGCCGTCGTTGTAACTGCCCTCGTTTCCGGCGTTGAGCAGCTGCAGGGGAACGGTGTTTCCACCGCTTGTGCGCAGACCGAGCATTTTTTTCGCCGCTTCCGGCATCGGGATCTGCACCTCGTCGTACGGCACGCCGAGCGCGGCCGCGACCGTGGCGCCGACGCGGGTTTCAAACACGCGCAGCAGGTAATCCCACAGGTCGTTCTGCCGGATCTGGAAGGCATAGCTGTCCGAAAACGTATAACTGAGCGCCAGCACGCAGCCGGTCGCATCATCGAGCAGGAAGGACGCCGTGTCGCCGCGCGGATTGCTCAGCGCGATGCCCCAGAGGACGAAGCCGCTGCCGTAGCTCGCGTACTGGACGGTCGCGCCCTCCTCCACGGAAAAGCCGCCGCCGAACAGCGCGCTGTCCTTTTCCAGCGCGCCCAGAAGCTCCTGCGCGTACTGCGTCATCTCGGCCAGCGTGTGCGCCGCGGCGCTCTCGTCGAGCTCGACGGGATCTTCGGCGCCGTAAAACAGGTTCTGCATGCCGTCGGTCAGTTTCCGGCGCAGAACGGTGGCCGGCCCCTGCTCGTCGCCGGTGCTGAGGGAAAACGCCGTGTCCTGCTCCGCGCGGTCGAGCCGCGCGGCCACAAGGTTTGGCAGGAAAAATCCGCCCGCCGCGATCGCCAGCATGAGCGCGACCGCCAGCGCGGTGCGTATCCATGGCTTCATACACGGCCTCCCTTCAGCTCCACGGTCACGACCGTGCCGTTGCCGACGCGGCTCTCAAACTGCATCGTGCCGCCGTGCAGCTGCACGATCTCATTGCACAGCGACAGACCAAGGCCCGCGCCGCCCTGTGCGCGCGAGCGCGACTTGTCCACGCGGTAAAACGCCTCCGTCAGGTGCGTGAGCGCCTCCGGCGGGATGCCGCGGCCGTTATCGAGCACGCGCACGCGGCAGCCGTCGGGCAGCATCTCCTGCCAGACATAGATGTAGCCGCCGCTGTCGAGCGCCTTGCGGGCGTTGTCCATGAGGTTGACGAGTAGGGTTTTAAATAGGTCCGGCTCCAGAAAGCACATGCCCTCCGCCGTGCGGTACTGCAGGGCGATGCCCTTCTGGGCGTACACGCGCTTGAGGTGTTCGAGCAGCCCCGCCACCAGGTCGGCCGGGCTCGCGGGCACGAGCTGGAGCTTTGACTGGTCGAGCGAGAGCATATCCAGCAGCTTCAGCCCCAGCGCCTCGAGCCGCTTGCCCTCGGAAAAGATATAGTTCGCCGCGTCCATCTGCTCATCGGGCGTGAGCACCTGACTGCGCAAAAGGTCTGCATAGCCGATGATGGAGGTCATGGGCGTTTTCATCTCGTGCGAGAAGTCGGCCATGAACCGCTCCTGCAGCGCCATGGTCTCCTGAATGCGGTTGACGTTGCGCTCGAGCTGCCCGGCCATGCGGTTGAAGTCGGCGGCGAGCTGCCCCACCTCGTCGCGCGAGCGCACGGGCGCACGGTAGCCGAGGTTGCCGCGCGCCAGCTCTCTTGACGCGCGTGAAAGCGTGCTGAGCGGGCGCGTCAGCAGGTAGGATGTGAGCCACGACACGGCCGCGCCGATGACGATGAGGATCAGAAACGTCGTGTGATACGCGCGCAGCTGCGTCTGGCGCACGGTATAGGTCTCCGTCACGTCGAACGCGAGCTGGACGGTCGTGCCGTCGGCCGTGGCGCCGAGCATGAGGTAGTGCCGGCCGTTGCCGGTGCGCACGATGCGCGTGAGCCCGTCGCCGCCGTCGGACGGCTCCGGCGCGGCGTCGAGCAGCGCGGTGTCGCCCGTTGTGGTCATCTGTGCGCCGAAGCGGATGCGTGCCGATGTGCTCGCCCCGCCGCTGCCGAGCTTGTGCAGCACGAGCGCAACCGTGTTGGCCGCCGTGCCGGGCGAGGCGTTGTCGCCGAGCAGGTCCAGCACGTCCACGACCATGCGGTAGGTCTGGACGGCGGCGTCGCGCTCGCGGTCGATCGACGCGGAAAACGACTGCGCGATCATGAGGCTGCCGCCGATGCCGTAGGTCAGCGACAGCAGCAGCACCATGGCGATCGTGAGCTTTGCGCGAAATCTCATCCGCTCACACCTCCAGCCGGTAGCCGACCTTGTTCACGGCCAGCAGCCGGTTTTCCCAGCCGACCTTTTTGCGCAGCCGCTGGATGTGCAGATCCACGGTCTTGCTGCCGTAGCTGTACTCGCCGCCCCAGACGTGCTCGTAGATCGTCTCGCGGTAGAGCGCGGTGCCGGGGTTGCGGGCGAAAAACAGCAGCAGGTCATATTCCTTGTGCGTGAGCGCGATCTCCTCCGCGCCGCGCCAGACCTGCATGGCGCGCGTGTCGATGCGCAGCCCGCCGATCTCGATGACGGCGTCGGTCTTGTTGTAGCGCCGCAGCACGACGTCTACGCGCGCAAGCAGCTCGAGCACCTCAAAGGGCTTGACGATGTAATCCTCCGCGCCCATGCGCAGGCCGCGCACCCGGTCGTCGACCGAGCCGCGCGCGGTCAGAAAAATGACCGGGATGCCCAGCGGGCGGATGTATTCCATGAGCTCAAAGCCGTCGGCGTTCGGCAGCATCACGTCGAGCAGGATGAGGTCAAAGACATTGCGCTCGAGAATGTCCGCCGCGGCCAGACCATCGTACACGCACGTGCACCGGTAGCCCGCGCGGGTCAGGCTCATCTGGATCAGGTCGCAGATCGGCTTTTCGTCGTCCACGATCAGGATCTGGATCATGCTACCGCCTCCTTCGGGTCAAAATTACATCGTTCCGGCATCAAAACGGCATCGCCGCCGCGCGTCTGGACGATGCCGTGGTTTATTATAAGTGTATGCGCATCCGTGTGTCAAACCAAATCGGCAGGAGCGGCGGTGCGCGTGTTCTGGGCTATGCGGGGGGCTTGAGAGCGCCGGGCGCGGCGGAGGGACACCCGCATGCACAAACCGGTACAAAAACCGGATGTTTTGTCCGAAATGGGCTTGAAATATGGAAGACCTTGTGATACGATGACAGTGTTGAATTCTAACTCGTCTGGAAGCATGGAATTCCAGCATCCAATGACAGGAATTTGCAATTATTTTTAAACGGAGGAAAAAAGCATGTCCAAGAAAAAAATCCTGACAGTCGTATTGACGCTTTTGGTGGCAGTCTGCCTGCTCGCCACGACTGCTCTTGCGGGCGTGGCCCCGTCCGCCCCGTCGATGCCGTCGGCACCGTCCGGCACGACCGAGCCGTCCACCCCGAGCAATCCGTCCCAGCCGAGCCAGCCGTCTCAGCCGTCTCAGCCGGTCGTTCCGTCCCAGCCGAGCCAGCCGTCTCAGCCGAGCCAGCCGTCCCAGCCGAGCCAGCCGTCTCAGCCGAGCCAGCCCTCTCAGCCGAGCCAGCCGTCTCAGCCGTCCCAGCCGTCCCAGCCCTCTCAGCCGAGCCAGCCGTCTGAGCCTGAAATGAAGTTCGACGATGTGGCAGAGGGCGCCTGGTACTATGACGCCGTGATGTGGGCCGTCAAGAACGGCGTGACCGCCGGCATGACCCCGACGACGTTTGTGCCCGACGGCTCCTGCACCCGCGCACAGATGGTCGAATTCCTGTGGAACGCCGCCGGCAAGCTGGCTGCGACCATCAAGTCCGTCCCGTTCACCGACGTTCCGGAGTCCGGCAGCGCCGGTTACTGGTACGAGGATGCGCTCCTGTGGGCCTATGAGGCGGGCATCGTTGCCGGCACGACCGACACCACGTTCAGCCCGGACAAGGTCTGCACCCGCGCCGAGATGGTCTGCTTCCTCGTGCGTCTGCTGTCGGACGGCGCAACGGACAATATGCCGTTTGTTGACGTTCCGGCCAGCGCATGGTACTACAACGAAGTGCAGTGGGCATGGGCCAACGGCCTGACTGTCGGCACCAGCGCCACCACGTTCAGCCCGGACAAGGTCTGCACCCGTGCCGAGGCTGTTGAGTTCCTGTACAACGCGTTCGCGAAGTAAGGAGCTCACTGAAAATTACATGTTTTTCTATCAGGACTTCGGTTGCTAATAGACAAATCATAGACCCCAAAGCACAAAGAAGAGATGGGAAAACCTCATCTCTTCTTTTTTCACACATTGAGCTGACAAATTTAGAGAGGAAACTACAGAAAAGGAGCTGATGTGAGTCGTGAAAGCGACCCGATTCGCGAACAGAGCGTGGGCTTTTGTGTTGGCCGTCCTGATGACGCTGACGCTCATTGCCCCGCAGGCGCTGGCTGCGAACACCGTAGACCCCGTTGAACCTGCCAGCGGTAAGATCCTTGTGAGTCAGACGGATTACACGCTGATCGACGGCGTGACGGAATCTGACATCTTCCTGAATACGAAGGAAGGCAATGCGCAGATCGCCGGTTTTATGACGACGATCGCACCGGGTGCGAAGGCGACCTTCAAAGCCTCGTACAACGGTTACTATACAGAAGGCAGCACGCCCGCGTCCCGCAAGGACAAGGCGGCCAATCTGGCCTGGAGCATGGAAAAGACCACGATGCAGGCTGCTAACTATACTAAGGCCACCGGCGGCAACGTCATCATGGCCATGAACGGCGACTACTACAACATGCAGACGCTGCAGCCGCTCGGTTACCTCATCATGGAGGGCAACCTCATTCAGAAGAATAACGGTGTTGCCAACGAGCCGTATTTTGCGGTTTTGAAGGACGGAACCTTTGCCATTCGCGACGCCGGTGTGGACTGCTCCGACGTGGAAGAGGCCGTTTCCGGCCCGTTTTATCTGGTCAGGAACGGTCAGCCCCAGTACAACGGCAGCGACGGCCTGATCCCGGTCAACAGCATTGGCATCAAGGCCGACGGCACGGTCGTGACCTTTATGGCCGACGGCCGCCAGCGCCCGTACTCGGTCGGCATGACGCTCGACGAGGTCGCCGAGTTTATGGCTGCTCAGGGCGTTGTGGATGCGCTGTATCTCGACGGCGGCGGCTCCGCCACCTGCGCCACCAAGCGCGAGGGCACCACGGACCTTCAGATCCGCAACCGCCCGTCCGACGGTGTGGAGCGCACGGTCGCCAGCGCCCTGCTGCTGGTCTCCACGGCGGAGAGCGACGGCGTGTTCGACCATGCCTCCCTTTCCCCGAACAACACGGTCTACACGCCCAACAGCCAGATCCAGTTCTCGGCCATCGGCGTGGATAAAAACGGCGGCGAGGCCGCGCTCCCGGAGAATGTGACCTGGACGGTCGCGGACACCAAGAGCGGCACGATCGACGCCAACGGCCTGTTCACGCCCGCGAAGAACTATAAGGGTGATGTGACGGCACGTCTGCTTGTGGACGGCACTGTCAAGGGCACGACGAGCGTGAAGATCGCGGACATCACGGACCTGTATTTCAGCAGCGCATCCGTGTCGCTCGACTTTGGCGCGACATCCGATCTCGGCCTTGTCGCCAAGTGTGACGGCGTGGACATCGTCTATAAGCCCGGTGACTTCAAATGGACGATCAAGTCCAAGACGGCCGGTGTGTCGGATAAGGATGTCGGCCACATGGACGGCAACACGTTCGTGGCCGGTACCGGCAGCGGCACGATGAACGCGACCGTCACGGTCACTTACGCAAACGACCGTGCCAAGTCGGCGGAGGTCGGCGTGGAGATCGGCAAGCTGCCGGTGACGCTCATGGACTTTGAGCCCATCAACGGCCAGCGCCAGACCTGCGCGCACTACCACTGGGGCTGGACAAAGTATGCCGGCGAAGGTGGGCCAAATACAAATGGCGGTTATACGAGCAAAAGCACGGGTCAGGTTGTAACTTGGGAAAATTACTTTGGCGCCGCGAGTGCATTTGCTGCTGATGGCTATACGTATTTCCTTTGGCCGAATGCTTCTTTGGCGGATTATCTTAGTGGTGATCTGAAGATTACGACGGCGGCCGAGGGCGGTCAAGTACGTTTTGGCGAATGCTCTATGGAGTTGGACTATGATTATGCATCGTATAATCAGTCCAGCAACTCTAACTACTATGTTCGCTACTGCGGTGCAGAACGGCTGACGATTGAAGGCTCTCCTACGGAGATCGGTGTCTGGGTGTATGTGCCGGAGAACACACCGGCATATTCTCTGCACGCAGACTTGATGGTTTGGAACCCCGATACGCAGAGCTACGCCGTGAAAAATCTGGAACTCCTGAGCCAGAGCGATTCGAAGACCATTGACTGGAGCGGCTGGATGTATTGTTCGGCTGATGTCAGCACCCTGTACAGCGATGCAGAGCATCCACTGGCGATTGATCCGGGTCGTGGCATCTTCTGGCTGTCCTATCAGGAAGGCTCCTTGGGTGAGGCCGGGCGCAAAAACGGCACCATCTACTTCGATAACTATCGCGCCGTCTACGGCACAAACCTGGACGATCTGGACAACCCGGTCATCCACGACATAACGATCAACGGCCAGACGCTCGCGGACGACGGCTCCACCGTCATCAACTCCAACTCGATCGAAGCGGTCGCCTCGTATGACGATGTGGACGGTCAGAACCGCTCCGGCATCAATGCCAAGGCAACGGTCATCAAGATCGACGGTGAGACGATCCAGTCGGACAATTCCGATACGAATGCGACCGTCCGTCTGACGCTCCAGAACGGCAAGCACACCATGACGGTCTCCGTGTCCGATGCGTTTGGCAACACGGTCGAAAAGACCACGGCCTTTGTCGTTGCCGGCGATATGCAGGACACGGCCACGGTCAGCGTCAGCGGCTCGGACTTCGTCCCGCTCGGCGGCGACTATACGCTGACGGTCACGGCAGACGGCAAGGTCCGCTCCGCGGACATCACGATGCTCAACCTCAACGATGACATCGGCGAGCCGACGGTGACCTATGCCAACGGTGTGACCGGCGAACTGGTGTACACCAAGACCGGCTTTAAGAAGGCCATGCTGACGCTGCACCTTGAGTCGGCGGCCCCGGTCGAGGGCGAGCTGGCCACGCTGAAATTTAATATCAACCCGTATCTGGATACGATGGTCAACCAGTTTACGTACACGGTGTCCAATATCGCGCTCACCGCAGCGAACGGCGAGGCCTACACGGCGGCGCAGGCGGCGGTGCGTCTGCCGCTGTCGGCGTACTACAGCATCCAGCCCGGCCCGCAGGCGGTCGGTATGTCCAGCGTGATTGCGGTCTATGAAAAGGACGGCAGTCCCGCCGCCGGTGTGACTGTGTCGCTCGACGGCGCGGAGATCGGCAAGACCGATGCCAACGGCCTGCTCGAGACCGATGCCATGAAGACCAAGGACGCCGGCACGGTCTGCGTGCTCACGGCTGTCGGCACGAAGGGCGTCGCCGAGGCGACGAAGGTCACCGTTCTGGCAGACGCTGCCGGCACGGAGTATACCGCCGTCCATCTCAATGCCGTTCAGGGCAGCGGCACGAACCAGAATATCAGCTGGCTGTCCGGCATCGGCACGGCTGGAAAGGCAGTCGCGCAGTACCGTGTCAAGGGCGCGGAGGACTGGCAGACGGCGGAGGGCAACTGCACGCTTACAGGTTTCTCCACCTCCGGACAGGCTGCCTATGTCAACACCATTCAGCTCACGGGCCTGACGGCCGGAACGGACTATGAGTTCCGCGTCGGCGACGGCAGCACATGGTCCGAGCTGCACACCTTCCGCACGAACGCGGCGCAGCAGGACACCACGGCCTTCGTCGTCATGGGCGACACGCAGATGTCCGGTGACCGTGAGGCGGATGCCGAGAGCATCGCGATCCTCGACGCGCTCGGCGATCTCGTCAAGGACAAGCAGGTCGATTTCGGCCTCCAGACGGGCGACTATGTCGACAACGGCACCAACTACGCCATGTGGGCCGAGATGCAGGAGGCGTTTAACCACACGTTCCCGAACGTGGACTTCATCCACACGCTCGGCAACCATGAGTACTACGGCGACTTCAGCGGCAGCACTGCCAGCAATATCCTTCAGCTCCCGAGCAAGGACTACTACTCCATGGAGTACGGCGATGTCTACGTCGCCGTCATCAACAACGGCGCCGACCTGAGCGCAGCCTGCGAATGGCTCAAGCAGGACGCGGCGCAGAGCACCTGCATGTGGAAGGTCCTGTCCATTCACCAGCCGCCGTATTACACGAACGCCAAGGGCGGCAGCGAGCGGTTCCATGAGCAGATCCCGGCCGCGGCAGAGGCTGCCGGCATCGACGTGGTCTTCTCCGGCCATGACCACTCTTATGCGCGCATCATGGCCAAGGACGGCGCGGCCGTTACCGAAAACGGCGTGACCTATTTCATTTGCGGCGATCTGGGCGAGAAGTCCAAAAACGTCAACTATGCGATGACTTCCGATTTCTCGTTTGCCTACAAGGAGCAGGCTTACGCGGGCCTGATCCTGTACGTCACGGCCAACGGCGAGGAAATGACGATCACCGCTTACGACAGCAAGGACGGCCGTGTGGTCGATTCCACGACGCTGCAGTCCCGCTGCTCGAAGGGCCACCAGCTGACGACCTACCAGAATGGCAAGTCTGCCTGTGCGGTCTGCGGCAAGCTGATCGACGTCAAGGACGCGCAGTACACCGGCTGGATGACCGTCGAGGGCACCGAAAAGCAGATGTACTTCCTGGCCGGCGACTATGTCACCGGCTGGCAGCAGATCGGCGAGAAGATGCACCACTTCGGCGATGACGGCATCGCCCACGTGACCGAGACGGTCGACACCCGTACCTGCACGAAGTATGGTTGGCTGGAGACCACCTGCAAGACCTGCCACGCTGTTCATCACAGTGCATCTCTCTGGCCGGAGGGCCATAAGTGGGATGACAACCATGTCTGCACGAAGTGCGGCTTCGTGGGCAGGGACATCTCCAAGGCAACGGTCAAGACGTGGCCGGCCACGTATAAGGGCGGCAGCACACCGTGCTATGTGGAGGCCACCTACGAGGGACAGAAGCTGACAGTCAAGACCAGCGACGCGGGTGTTGACGGCTATGTTTCCTATTCCAACAACACCAAGGTCGGATATGGCGTCGTGACGATCCGCGGCATGGGCGATTACTATGGCATCGTGTCCGCACAGTATGAGATCGTTCCGCCGGTCGTCTCCGGTGTTGCGGTGACGGATGTCGGTCAGAAGCGTCTGACCGTCGGCTGGAATCCGGCTCCCGGTGCTGAGAACTACCGCGTGGAGATCAGCAGCGACGGCGGAAATACCTGGGAGGTCTTGGAAGTGACCTCGCAAACCAGCTGCGTGGCCACGGGCCTGAACCCGTCGACGGCGTACAGCTTCCGCGTATACGGCTGCACGAAGGTCGGCGACACATGGTTCAATTCTCAGCATTATTCCAATGTCGTCAGCGCAACGACACTCAACGCCGACCAGTTCGCGCCGTCCGAACAGTTCAAGGACATCTGTGCGACGGTCGACGGACAGACGATCTCCGGCCTGCAGTCCGGTGCAGATCAGTATCTGTTCCTGCCGGCCAGTGCGAAGCTGAGCAAGCTCGCCCTGACGGTCACGACGCAGAACAGTGACGCACTCAAGATCGAGCTGCAGGGCACGAAGGGCACGCAGACGCTCGACGGTGCTGCCGTGAACGTCACCAAATTGGCGGATGCGCAGGACGGCCTGTATGATCTTGCGGTTCTCGTCAACGGCCAGAAGGCTGCGGTCGTGCACATTGCACAGTCGGCCAATATCAACGCGCTCTACATCACGAGTGACGATCCGGCCACACAGGGCAGAGACTTTGTCGATGCCAGCAAGTCCAACATCGCGACCGGCAAGCTGCTCGTCGTAGACAAGGACGGCAAGACCGTGTATGACGGTGCGCTCACGCAGCTCAAGGCGCGCGGCAACACCACCTTCACCAACGCCGAGAAGAAGTCCTACCAGATCAAACTCGACGGCAAGTCCGACCTGATCGCCTGCGGCGAGAAGATCAAGACCTGGACCCTGCTCGCCGGCTCCCACGACGCAACGCTCATGCGCGACAAGATGTTCAAGGATCTTGCCAAGTCGCTCGGCATGCCGTACACGGCCAGCACTGACTGGGTGGATCTGTACTACGACGGCGTGTATCGCGGCACATACCTCGTCAGTGAGAAAAACTCCGTCAACAAGACGGGCGTCAACATCACTGACATGGAAAAAGCCTACGAGGCGTGCAACCCCGGCTACGGTGAGAACGCTTCCACGGCACTGGCCGAGAACAAGTACGGCCAGACTTACCAGTACACCACCGGCCTGACCGAGCCGGAGAACATCACCGGCGGCTACCTGCTGGAGCTCAACGGCACGAAGCTCGACGACAGCTACGATCCGAAGTATGACGAGGCCAGCGGCTTCATCACCGGCAAGGGCTCCGCGATGAATGTCAAGAGCCCCGAGTGGTGCGGCAAGGACGCTATGGCCTACATCAGCGAGTACTATCAGGAGTTTGAAGACGCCGTCTACGCGCAGGATGCCGACGGCAACTATACCGGCTACAACGCGCAGACCGGCAAGTACTACTATGAGTACTGCGATCTGAACTCGCTGGTTCAGGCTTACCTGATCCAGTACCTCTCCGGCAACTCCGACGCGTTCTACTCCTCGTTCTTCTTCTATAAGGACGTGGACGGCCTCATGTACGCCGGCCCTGTCTGGGACATGGAGCTGACCGGCGGCGGCGGCTGGTCCGGCGTGATCACGTCGGACAACACCTTCATCAACGGCCGCTATCTTGTCCAGGCACTCACCCAGATCCCCGGCTTCCGCGCTGCGGTGAACAACTACTATCACAACACCTTCCTTGCACAGGCGCAGGCGCTTGTCGGCGACAACGGTAAGGTTCAGGGGTATTACGATCACATCTCGGCCAGCGCCGCGATGAACTACCGCCAGTGGCCGCTGGTCCGCGTCGGCAAGCCGAGCTCGGACAATCACTTCTGGCCCGACGGAACGACCTACGGCGACACCGTCAAGGATCTCAACACGTGGCTGAGCGCGCGCATCGCAAAGATGAGCGCAGAGTTCAACGATACGTGGGACGATGGCGTCGTGACCAAGGAGCCGACCTGCACCGAGAACGGCGTGCGTACCTACACCTGTGAAAACGGCAACATCATGTACGAGAGCATCCCGGCGCTCGGCCACAAGGAAGTGATCGACCCGGCGAAGGATGCGACCTGCACGCAGACCGGCCTGACGGAAGGCAAGCACTGCTCCGTCTGCGGCGAGACGCTCGTTGCGCAGACAGAGGTTCCGATGAAGCCGCATACGCCGAAGGCGACGGAGATCGTTCCGGCGACCTGCACGGAGGACGGCACGGCGGGCGGCATCGTCTGCGCTGTGTGCGGCACGACGCTGGAAGGCTCAAAGCGCATCCCGGCAAGGCATCACTATGTCGGCGGCTACTGCACGGTCTGTGAGCGGCAGGATCCGCTGCGCATCCCGTGCTCCGGCGATCAGCATTGCCCGGGCCACATCTTCAGCGACATGCCGTCGACCGACTACTGGTCACACGGCGCGATCGACTATGTCGTTGCGCACAAGCTCTTCTTCGGCACGAGCGCGACGACCTTTGAGCCCATGACCAAGCTGTCCCGCGCAATGATCGTCAAGATCCTTTATACGCTCGAGGGTGAGCCCGCCGTCACCGGGGAGAATCCGTTCCGTGACGTTGCGGACAACAGATGGTACACCAACGCGGTGATCTGGGCGGCGGAGAACAAGATCGTGGCCGGCATCGGCGACGGCAAGTTTGACCCGGACGGCGATGCAACGCGCGAGCAGGTCGCAAAGATCCTGTATGAGTACGCAGCGTTCAAGGGCTGTGACATGAATGTGTATGGTGATCTGTCGGCCTTTGCAGACATGGGCAAGGTTTCCAATTTCGCGAAGGAGCCCATGACGTGGGCGGTCGCCGAGGGCCTGATCTCCGGTGTCGCAGTCGGCCGCGAGGCGCTGCTCGATCCGCAGGGCGCGGCGACGCGCGAGCAGTTTGCGATGATGATGGCGGAGTACATGATGCAGGTGCTCCCGCTGACGCCGGACGAGCCGGATGAGCCGGATGCACCGGATGTACCGAGTGCGCCGAGCGCTCCGGTCGAGCCCAGTGCCTCACCCGAGGAGCCCAGCGCTTCGCCCGAGGAACCCAGCGCTTCCCCTGCGCCCAGCGCGCAGCCGGCTGAAACGGTGAAGCCAGAAACGGTGCAAACGCCCGCAGAAGGCGAAACGCCGTAATCACGGCGCGGGCGCACAACCCCCAAAGCCCCAAAACGGGACATCCCGGAGCGGCAATGCCGCTCCGGGATTTTTGGTTGGCGCGCACACATTTTTTTCGCGAAAATTCCGTAAAAAGTGCGGAAATTCCTGTCATATACTTGACAAACCCCGCTGCCGCGTGCTACACCTATTTTATCGTAAAGGGAATGCAATCTATACGGAAAGGCAAAAGCAATGACATTGGATAAACTGAAAATCGGTTCTTCAGGCGTCATCACGGCGGTCGGTGGGGACGGCCCGCTGCGTTGCCGCCTGCTGGACATGGGGCTCACGCCCCGCACACGCGTCACGCTGCAAAAGGTGGCGCCGATGGGCGACCCAATCGAGATCCGTGTGCGCGGGTACGAGCTGACGCTGCGCATCGAGGAGGCGGAGAAGATCGAGGTCGAGGGGGTGTCGGCATGATCTTTGCACTTGTCGGCAACCAGAACTGCGGCAAGACGACGCTGTTCAACGCCCTCACGGGCTCGAACCAGCACGTGGGCAATTTCCCGGGCGTGACCGTCGACCAGAAAATGGGCGAGATGCGCGATGAGAAGGGCTGCTCCGTCGTCGACCTGCCGGGCATTTACTCGCTGCGTCCGTACACGCAGGAGGAGATCGTCTCGCGCGATTTCATCATCAATGAAAAGCCGGACGGCATCATCAACATCGTTGACGCCACGAACATCGAGCGCAACCTCTATCTCACGCTGCAGCTGCTTGAGCTGCGCGTGCCGATGGTGCTGGCGCTGAACATGATGGACGAGGTGCGCGCCAACGGCGGCGCGATCGACGTGCAGAAGATGAGCGATGCGCTGGGCATCCCCGTCGTGCCGATCTCGGCGGCGAAGGGGGAGGGCGTGTCCGAGCTTGTGGATCAGGCGCTGAGTGTCGCGCGCAGCCGCACGCTGCCGAAGGTGACGGACTTCTGCTCGGACGATTCCGCCGTGCACCGCTGCATCCATGCGGTCGTGCACATCATCGCCGACCATGCCGACCGCATCGGCGTGCCGGCGCGCTTTTGCGCGGCCAAGCTCATTGAGGGCGGCGATGATCTGGCGCAGGTGCTCGATCTCGACGAGAACGAGCGCGAGCTGCTCGAGCACTGCATCGTGCAGATGGAAAACGAGACCGGGCTCGACCGCAACGCGGCGCTGGCCGATATGCGCTATACGTTCATCGAGGCCGTTGTGGCCGCTTCCGTGGTCAAGTGCCATGAGAGCAAGGAGCACGCGCGCTCGATGAAGATCGACCGCATCCTCACGGGCAAATATACCGCCATGCCGACGTTTCTGCTCGTCATGCTGCTCACGTTTTATCTCACCTTCAACGTCGTCGGCAAGTGGCTGTCCGACCTGCTGCAGCTCGGCATCGACGCGCTGACTGGCGTCGTGGACGCGGCGCTCACGACCTACGGCATCAACCCCGTCGTGCACAGCCTCATTATTGACGGCGTGTTTGCCGGCGTCGGCAGCGTGCTCGTGTTCCTGCCGATCATCGTGACGCTGTTTTTCTTCCTGTCCATTCTGGAGGACACCGGCTACATGGCGCGCGTGGCCTTCGTCATGGACAAGCCCCTGCGCAAGATCGGCCTGTCCGGGCGCAGCATCGTGCCGATGCTCATCGGCTTCGGCTGCTCGGTGCCGGCCATCATGGCCACGCGTACCGTCTCGTCCGACCGCGACCGGAAAATGACCATCCTGCTCACGCCGTACATGAGCTGCTCGGCGAAGATCTCGATCTATGCGTTTTTCACCGCGGCGTTTTTCCCGCGCTACCGTGCGCTCGTCATGCTGGGGTTGTATGCGCTCGGCGTGCTCATCGGCATCGTCGCGGCGCTCATCATGAACAAGACGGTCTTTCGCGGCAAGCCCGTGCCGTTTGTCATGGAGCTGCCGAACTACCGCATGCCCGGACTCAAGAGCGTGGCGCTGCTGCTCTGGGAGAAGGCAAAGGATTTCCTCCAGCGCGCGTTCACGGTCATCTTCCTCGCAACGATCATCATCTGGTTCTTGCAGAGCTTTGACACGCGCCTGAACGTCGTGGCCGACAGCGCCGCGAGCCTGCTCGCGCTCATCGGCCGCTGGATCGCGCCAATCTTCCGGCCGCTCGGCTTCGGTGACTGGCGCTGCGCCACGGCGCTCATCTCCGGCTTCATCGCCAAGGAGTCCGTTGTGAGCACACTGCAGGTGCTGCTCGGCGGCGCGGCGATCTCGTCGCTGCTGAGTGCGCGCGCGGCGGTGAGCTTCCTCGTGTTCACGCTGCTGTATACGCCGTGCGTGGCCGCGATCGCCACCATCCGCCGCGAGCTGGATTCCCGGCTCAAGACGGTCGGCGTCGTCCTTTTGCAGTGCACGGTCGCGTGGATCGTGGCGTGCGCGGCGTATGCGATCGCGGGGATGCTGTGATGCGGGCGCTGGACTATATTCTGCTGGCAATCGTTGCGGTGTGCGCCGTGATCGCGTGGCGCGTCTGGCGGCGCACAATGAAAAAGGGCGGCTGCTGCGGCGGAAACTGCACCGGCAACTGCGCGCAGTGCGGCAGAGCGTGCGCGCACAAGCCCAAAAAGTAACCGCGGCACATGAACGCAAACCTGAAGCTCCTACAGCGGGATGCTGCGGGGGTTGACGAGCCGAGCAAGGCTTCCCGGATCCGGGAAGCCTTGCTTTTTTGTGTGCAGCAGGAAAATGCCCAGAAAAAGATGGTTTCTGTAGGATTTTGATGGAAATGTGCAGAAAACGGCGGCCGGAGGGCGGCCCCCGACTATTGAAATTGCGCAAAGAATGCGTTAAAATGATGCTGCATTTGTCACGCGTTTGGCAAAGACCAAAACGCATTATTTTCATTTGAAAGGGTTTCGCATTGCGCGCGCCATGCTGCGCAGCGCAGACTATCTCCTGCTCGACGAGGCGACGAGCAACCTCGACACCACGAGCACCGCGCTCGTCACCGAGGCGATGGACCGGCTCATGAAGGACCGCACGACCGTCATGATCGCGCACAGCTATGAGGCGGCCAGGCGCGCCGACTACGTCATCGTCATGCGCGACGGCACGGTCGAAGCCGTCAGCACGCCGGATGAGCTGCGCGCGAGCAATGCATACTATCAAATGTTCAGCAAATCACTTTGATGTCAGCGAGGGAACCATGATCAGAGAAAATGTGAAGCTTACCGACGCTCAGCCCGGCGATATCTGCTGCGGCTTCGAGCTGGAAAAGAAGCAGTACGTCGCCTCCAAGGCGGCAACGCTGTACACCATGCGGCACAAGAAGTGCGGAGCGGAGCTCCTGTACTTTGACCGCGACGACGAGAACAAGACCTTCTGCATCGGCTTCAAGACCCTGCCGGAGGACGACACCGGCGTGTTCCACATCCTGGAGCACAGCGTGCTCAACGGCTCGAAGCGGTTTCCCGTCAAGGAGCCGTTCGTGTCCCTGCTGCAGGGCTCGATGCAGACCTTCCTCAACGCCATGACCTACAGCGACAAGACCATCTTCCCGGTCTCCAGCCGCAGCGAGCAGGATCTGTTCAACCTCATGCGCGTGTATCTCGACGGCGTGTTCTGCCCGAACATCTACGAAAAGCCGGAGATCTTCATGCAGGAGGGCTGGCACTACGAGTTTGACGGCGAGCAGGCGCAGCCGTACTACAACGGCGTCGTCTTCAGCGAGATGAAGGGCGCCTATGCCGATGTCGAGCGCGTCATCGGCGAGGGGACGGACCGGCTGCTGTATCCCGATACCTGCTACGGGTTTTCGAGCGGCGGCAAGCCGGAGCACATCCCCGAGCTGAGCTATGCGCAGTTTATTGCCGCGCACAAGCGCTTTTACCACCCGTCGAACGCGCGCATCTTCCTCGACGGCCACATGGACGCTGAGCGCGTGCTTGCCTATATCGACGCGGAGTACCTGTCGCAGTACACATACCGCGCCCCGGATTTTGACTTCACGGTGCAGCAGCCCCGCACGGGCGAGGCCACGGTGTACTATGAGGCGATGCCCGGCGAGGAGACGCTCTGCCATATGAGCCTCTCCAGACTCCTGTGCCGCTATGACGACGTGGAGACGGTCTATGCAGCCAAGATCCTCTCGGACTATCTCACCGGCTCGAATGAGGCACCGCTCAAGCGCGCATTCCTTGAGCGCGGTCTTGCGCAGGACGTGACGCTTGAGATTTCCGACGGCATTTATCAGCCGAGCGCCGCGCTCATCGTGCGCAACACGACCAGGGACGCCTTTGACAAGGTCAAGACCCTTGCGGCGGAGGTCACGCGCGATATGCTCGCAGCCGGGCTCGACCATGCGGCGCTCTCGGCGTCGCTCGAGCGCTTTGCCTTCATCAACCGCGAGATCACCGAGCCCTACGGCGTGGAGCTTGCCTGCCGCGCGTTTGACAGCTGGCTCTACGGCGGTGATCCGCTGGCGTATATCGACAACGCAGCCGTGTTCGACACGCTGCGCGAAAAGATCCATGCAGGCTATTTTGAGCGCCTGCTGTCCGACCTGCTCGGCTCGAGCGGCGACCTGTGCACCCTCTATGTGCTGCCGTCGCTCACGAAGGGGGAGGATGACGCCCACCGCGAATCCGAGCGGCTCGCCGCCGCCACCGCCGCGTGGGATGCCGATCAGCGCAGCGAGGCATACGCGGCCTTCCGGCGGATGCAGCAGTGGCAGCAGAGCGAGGACAGCGCGCAGGCGCTCATGAGTCTGCCGCACCTGCGCCTCGAGGATGTGCCGCAGACGGTCGCCCCTGTGCAGACGCAGCCGGGCGAGGTCAATGGCGTCCGGACGCTGCACGTCTCGGGCGATACGAACGGCATCGTGTACCTCAACCTGTACTTTGACGTCTCCGACCTTACGGACGAGGAGCTGTGCATGCTCAACGTGCTGAGCACCTGCTTCGGCGAGCTGCGCACGGAGACCTGCCCTGCGGACGTGCTGCAAAACCGCGTCAAGGCGCTGCTGGGCTCGCTGTTTTTGCGTGTGGACTGCTTGCAGAAGCAGGGCGACACCGAGCACGTGCACCCGTATCTGCTCGTGTCGGCGAGTATGCTCGAGGAAAACGCGGCCGAGGCGGCGCAGCTTCTGCGCGAGCTGCTCACGCAGGGGTGCTACGACGAGACGGACCGCATCGGCGAGACCGTCATGCAAAACGACTACTTCATGCGCCAGTCGCTCATCTCGAACGGCCATACCTTCGCCGTCACCAAGTCGCTGTCGGCGTTCTCGGCCGGCGCTGCGCTCAAGGAGACGCTCGAGGGCGAGACCTTTGTGCGCTGGTTTGCGGCGCTGGCCGCTGGCTTTGCGCAAAACGGCGCGCAGGTGAGCGCCGCGCTTGCCGCACTCACCGAAAAGGTGTTTGTCACGAGCCGCCTCTTCGCGGGCTATTCCGGTACGCTCGATGCCGATGTGCTTGCACAGCTCATCGCCGCACTGCCGCAGGGCGCGCCCGGCGAGACGGCTGCGCACAAGCGCTATGACGCGGCCGCCTGTGCGGTCGAGATCCCGGCGGATGTGGGCTTCTGCGCGCTGGGACACAACCTCTACGCCCTCGGCAGCAGCTATTCCGGCGCGTGTCCGGTGCTGTCCTCGCTCGTGAGCTATGGCTATCTGTGGAACATGGTGCGCGTGCAGGGCGGGGCTTACGGCACGGGCATGAACGTGCGCCGCAGCGGCGACATCTTCTGCTACTCCTATCGTGATCCGAACCTCGACAATACGCGCGCGGTGTTTTCCACCGTTGCCGATTTCATCGAGGATTTCGCGGCGCAGGGCATGCCGCTTGACAACATTATCATCGGCGCGGTCAACACGACCGATCCCTTGCTCGATCCCGCCGGCGTGTGCGAGAGTCAGTGCGTGCGCGCGCTCAAGGGCGTGACGCCGGAGGAGCTGGCCAAGACCCGGCATGAGCTTCTGGCGACCAAGCCCGCCGACCTTGCGGCCATGGCCGGCGTCCTGCGCAAATACGCGCACGACGGAAAGTTCTGCACCTTCTCCGGAACAAACGGCGGCGCGTAAGGCGCAGCAAAAAAGAAAAACCTGCGGTTTCCGAGGAAACCGCAGGTTTTTTCTGTCTGAAACGGAGGTGCCGTTACGTTTTTGTGAGCGCATCGGTGACCGTCCGGCTGAAGGCGTCCGACTGCGTGTTCCAGTCGGCGTAGGCCGGGTCATCCTTATGGCTCGGGAGCAGACCGGTATCGGCAAGATACGCACCGAGTACGTTCGTGGCCTTCTGCGCACCGAAATAATTCAGGTGGTCACCCTTGTCGCGGGTGTCCGTGTTCCAGTCGATCGCAACCTGTTCGTGTGCGGTGTTGAGATCGAGGAAGCCGATGCCCAGCGCATCGGCAAACGCCTGCGTGCTGTTGTGACGCGCCATGTTCCAGTTGAGCGTGCTGGGCGCACTGACGAGCAGCAGCTGCGCGCCGTTTTCGTCACAGAAGGCCTTGATGCGCTCAACATAGGCGCGGTTTCGCTTCGGGATGGGAGCGTAGGCATCCGATGGCGTCATATAATTGCTGGCGTCCGCCGGAGCGGCGTTGTGGCGGAACTGATACCCTTTGGCATTTTCGGTGTGGGTGTAATTGACGGTCATGCGCCAGTCATTTGCCTTCAGAGATTTCCACCGGTCGTGGTAGGAAAACACCGGGAAGAGGTTGCCGGCCTCCTGCAGCAGCATGCTGCCGTACGAAAAGTCGATGAAGATCACATCGGTCTCCAGGATCACAAGCTTGGGCGACTGCTTCTGGAAGGCTTTGTGCAAGAACGCTTCCGAATAGTACAGTGTCTGTCTGGATGTGCCGCAGCAGTAGGCCGTGTAACCGTATTGCTGCCACAGCTGCATCGGGATGAAGGCGGAATAGCTCTCGCTGTCACCAAGGATGAGCAGGTCGATCGTGTTGTCCGGTTCTCCGAGGATGCCGTTGGCCGCGGGGTCATGGATGCCGTCGCTGCTGGTGTTGTTTTTTGGCCGCACCAGCTGCGACACGCCGGTCAGCAAAAGCGCCAGCACAGCGAGAAAAACGACGCATCTGAGCGTATGTTTGAGAAAACGGGACATGCGTGCCTCCTAAAAGTTCGCATACATGGGGTCGACGGGAATGTAGCCCTTTCCGTATGCTCCGAAAACGATGATGAACAAAATGAGCGCGTAGAAGACCGTCCAGCGTACCGCAGCAGGGCGCTGTGCCAGCAGCGCGCGCACGGACTTGCCTTTTTCGTTGATCACGCTCACGACGAACACGATCAGCAGCGTCACAGCAACGATCATGAGGTCAAACTTGTCAATACCGAGCGCCTTGAAGAGCGCATCGTCAAAGACGGGGAATGCAAATCCGGTGACCATGGTGCGGAACATCTGCATACCTGCGCGCAGGCCGTTTGCACGGAAAAACAGCTCGCCGATGATGACCAGCACCGTCGTGCGCAGCATCTGCAGCAGGCGGTACGGGAAGCTCTCGGCGCGGATGTGCAGCCGCGCGTTGACGGCGCGCACCGGCGGGGCGATGATGTTGCCGATGAGGATCAGCACGAAGTGGTACATACCAAAAAAGAGATAGCTCCACGCGGCGCCGTGCCAGAGACCGTTGCAGAACCACACGCAAAAGAGCGCGACGGCGCTCGCAAGCAGCGGACCGTAGTGATTGCCGAGGCGTTTGCGGGCGGCGGAGGTGAGCTTTTCCAGCGGTTTGAGCGTGACGACCGGGTAGAACACATAGTCCTTGAACCAGGTGCCGAGCGTGATGTGCCAGCGCTTCCAGAATTCCGAGATCGTCTTGGAGAAAAACGGTTGTCGGAAGTTTTCCGGCATTGTGACGCCGAGAATCTGCGCCGTGCCGGTGACGGCATCCATCGAGCCCGAAAAGTCCATGTACAGCTGCACGGTGTAGCACACGGCGGCCAGTGCGATCACGCCGCCGTCAAAGTCGGTGTAGTTATTAAAGACATTTCTCACGAGCGGGTTGAGCCGGTCGGCGATGATGATCTTTTTCATCATGCCGTAGGCAATGCGCTGCAGACCGAGCGTCAGGTTCTCGTAGGTGATTGGCTTTGCGTCCCAGAGCTGCTGCGCGGTCTGGTCGTAGCGGCAGATCGGCCCTTCCACGATCTGCGGGAAGAAGCTGATGAACAGCGTCAGACGCAGCAGATTCGTGTCCGCTTTTGTGACGCCGCGCTGCACGTCCACGATGTAGGACAGCGCCTGCAGCGTGAAAAAGGAGATACCGATCGGCATCACATACTTCGGGATCGCCAGCTGCACAGGAATGTGCAGGTGCGCCAGGAGCGTGTTGACATTCGTCGCGGCAAAGCCGGAATATTTGAGTGCGAACAGGACGCCGATGTGCAGAATGACGGCCAGCAAAAGGATCCGGTGCTGCACGGCCTGCTGCCGCTTGCGCACGGTCTTGCGCTCGGCTTTTTCCGTCTGTGCGAGCAGAAGCTTCGTCTCCGACTGTATTTTGTCCAGCCACAGTCCGAAGTAGTGCATCGAAAGCGCCGTCAGAAGCAGGTATACGAGCAGCTTGCCGCTGATCAGCCAGAAAAAGGCGCAGTCGGCGGCGAGCAGGAAGTATTTTTTCCCGCGCCGCGGCATGAGACTGTACACCACGAGACAAAACGGCAGGAACACGACGAGAAATGCCGTCGAGAAGAAGGAGGTCAGGGCGCTCTCTTTTCCCGCGAGGAACAACGAAGAAAGCTCCATATCAGCAGCCCTCCTGCGCGTATTTACACACCGCGGCAGCTTGTGCCACAAGCGCACGGGCGCAGAAAAGAGCGCCTGCAGATCCTGCGGCGCCGCTTTCCGGATGGCGTCCGGGACACTGCAGTCCGGCCGGAAGAAAGGCTCTCTCCGGCAGAGCCGCCGCGCTGCATGCATGCTGTTCGGTCATTGATGGTTCTGTGCTTGCCATTTGCTCTGTTCTCCTAAAGACGCATTGTTGTGTGGAAACATTATAGCAGGGTTGTGCAGAAAAAAACAGCCAATGATACCTGAATTAGTCTTAATTCTTGCCGCCGCTCCCAGGTACAGCGTCTTGCACATTCAGACGGAAAATACGCAGCTTGGTTTCGGCTTGCGTGAAAAAGCCCGCCGGGCGGTGTGGCACCGGATAGGGCAGCGCGAAAATACCGCTGACCGTGCAGATCTTCGAGCATAAAAAAGCCAGACGAACCATGCCGGTTCGTCTGGCTCTGCAATGGTGGACCTGGGCGGGCCAAATAAGAACTTGTGGTGTTTTGCAGGAGGGCTTTTGCTAAATGTAACTGTTAACTATCTATACACTGAAAGTATACCCAAATGAAGAGATAATATCAACCCATTTTAATTATCATTTAACCCAAACTGAATCGACCACAGCTTTTTCTTATACAACTGCTCGTACTCCAATACCTCATGCTTATCCCTCTTGATGGGAAATACCTCCAAAATGGAATACTGGAAATTATTGCAATAGTCAGCATCGGCGGCGATAAGCTCCTTAAGACGCTTATTGCCGCCGTGTTTTGTCCGGGCATACTCACTCCATCGGCCCCAGATGCCGCCCTGCTCACCGCTGGCGGAGCCAACATAGTGCTTGCCCGTCTTGGTATCCGTAATGAGATATACCCCGGCCACAGCAGACAGCTTTTCCTCCCACTCTTTGTATGCTGCTTTGTTGTAAACAATTTTGTGGAGCGTCTCAAAAGACAGCAATACCCTGTCATAGCTGGTAAAGCTGATTTCAGACACGGAAGGGCGGATTTCCAACAATTCCTTCTCTGTTGTTCCGTTCTGACACCAATTGATCGTTCCCTTGCCCCAGTCAATCACAAGGCGGTCTTTCATATCAGCAAGTAAGTCCGTCTTGACCAGTTCATATACCACAGACTTCTCCTCAGTCATGCCGCTATCTGGTACAAAATCTTCTGGAAATTTTGTGCGGATATATGGCTTTGAACCACCAACGCAATAACAGCCCTGAAAAACACCATTCGTGCCTTCCGTCCCCAAAAAGCTGATGACCATATCACAGTCCCGAAACCGCGCATGGTTTTGAACTGACTGATACAATTCCAGATACCCCCGCTCGTAGTTGGTGGCTATCTCCTCTTTGGTAAGGTTGTGACGAATCAGCTTTACTCTGTCCCAGTTGATTTGCTTTCCAGCCAATAGCTCTTGAAATTTCATGGTATCCGTCCTTCTCTCTGTTTTTTTGAATTCATACCCACATGATAAAGCATCTTTTGGCGCATCGCAATAGATTACACATAAAAATATAAGTGTAAAAATAGCGTGTATTGCGGAGCGTATCTCCCAGAAGAAACGGGAACGCAACGAGCTGGAACAGCAGATCCTTTTGGAGACTTCCTCCCACCCTACGCCCACGGTCAATGAAGTGCGGTCCTTCCTGAACCAGTTCCGCAAAGGCGATGTGAATGACCTGAAATATCGGCAGGCACTGGTGGATACTTTTGTCAACAGGATTTACCTCTATGACGACAAAATGACTGTCCTGTATAATACACAGGACAGCCATTCTGATGTGACCATCGACGATTTAAGTTCGTCTAGGGTCGTTTTGGTGGAGATGGGGGGAGTTGAACCCCCGTCCGAAAGCGCTTAAACAGGAACTTCTCCGGGCGCAGCAGGTTTTTTCGGGACGCCGAACGCCCCTGTTCCCTTCAGGACAGGCAAACCGGCAAGCCTGTCAGTCCGGTAGCTTCATGATGCATGGCACGCGCAAAGCTTAGCGTGCACACGTTCACCACTCATCGACGCTCCGCTGCCGGGCCGTGGTCCTCCCGGCGGGAACGCTCGCTATTTAAGCAGCGAGAAGAACAGTTTCGTTGTTGTTCTTTAATTTATAAGATGCCCGTTTTATGGCGGTCAGGCGCCGCCGCCCGCTATTCCTGCCTCCACACCCCCGTCGAAACCGGTACATCCCCAGGATGTCGGGTGCGTCAGCCGCCTGCACCGCGAGCGCGGTGCAGGCAGGAACGCATTCTGAATCTTCAGACGAAACTGCCGATGTGTTTGTTCCCTCAGCAGGTCTCCGGCTCGGCATATTCCTCGCCGAAGGTCTCGACCGTGACGGTCTTCATCTTCTGCTCGTGGGTGGGCTTGTCGTTGAACATGCTGCGCGGCGTGCGCGCGATGGCGTCGACGACGTCCATACCCTCGGTCACCTTGCCGAACGCAGCGTACTGCTTGTCGAGGTGCGGAGCGTCCATGTGCATGATGAAAAACTGGCTGCCGGCGGAGTTCGGATCCATGGCGCGGGCCATGGACAGCACGCCGCGGGTGTGCTTGAGGTCGTTTTTGAAGCCGTTGCTCGTGAACTCACCCTCGATGCAGTAGCCCGGGCCGCCCATGCCGGTGCCGGTCGGGTCGCCGCCTTGGATCATGAAGCCGGGGATGACGCGGTGGAAGATCACGCCGTCATAAAAGCCCTTTTTGACCAGACTGACAAAGTTGCGCACGGTGTTCGGCGCGATCTCCGGATAGAGCTCGGCGCGGATGATGCCGCCGTCTTCCATTTCAATGGTGACAATCGGATTGCTCATCAGTAATTTTTCTCCTTTATCGTTCTGTCGATCTCGCGTTTGGCGCTGCGCTGCGCATCGGCGTCGCGCTTGTCGTAGAGCTTTTTGCCCTTGCACAGGCCGAGCTCCACCTTCACGCGGCTGTCCTTGAAATACAGCGACAGCGGCACGAGCGTCAGCCCGTCCTGCTTGGTGCGGGCGTAGAGCTTCGTGATCTCCCGCCGGTGCATGAGCAGACGCTTCGGCCGGTCGGGGTCGCGGTTGTAGATGCTGCCGTGCTCGTAGGGGCTGATGTGGATGCCGTAGGCAAACAGCTCCCCGTTTTTCACGGTGCAGAACGAATCTTTCAGATTGACCGTGCCCGCGCGGATGGACTTGACCTCGGTGCCGAAGAGCTCCACACCGGCCTCGAACCGCTCGAGCACGAAATAGTCATGCAGGGCCTTGCGGTTGGCCGCGACCTGCTTGACGCCCTTGGCTCTCGGCATGGCGGGGACCTCCTTCGTGCGAAATCGTGGATATAGTTTACCACATCCGGCGGCAAATGAAAAGAGCGAAATCAGCAGAAATAACGCCGAAGTGTCTCGACGGCGCTGTGCCGGACGATGACGTCGCCGTGTTCGCGGATGTGCGCATACAATTGTCCGCTGCACGGAAGCGCCTCGCCGAACTCGAACATCGCGTTCGGCAGCAGCGCATCCTCTGCGCGTGTGAACAGCTCCCAGCCGCCGGCTATGTACACCACGTCCGAGTCGATCCCCTCGGGGCAGCAGCCGAGCGCTGCGGTCAGGTCGGCAAACGAGACGAAGCGAAACCGGCGCGGCGGGTCAGAAACGGGTCTTGCGATGAGCAGCACCTCCTTTTCGGCGTCGGCAGACGCCGCGTACTACTCAAAATATATGGCATTCCGTCCGGGAATATGGTATCATGCCAGAGAAGAAGGAGTGGTGGTTCATGGAACTGATCGAAGAAAAACTCAAGACCGTCACAAGCTACCACGGTGTGATCGTCAACGTCCGGCTCGACGAGGCGCGCCTCCCCGACGGCAGCACGGCCAAGCGCGAGGTCGTGGAGCATCCGGGCGGCGTGACGGTGCTGCCGCTCGAGGCCGACGGCACGGTCTGGTGCGTGCGGCAGTACCGCTATCCGTTTTCGCGCACGCTGCTCGAGCTGCCGGCCGGCAAGCTCGAACCGGGGGAAGCACCGGAGCGGGCGGCGGCGCGCGAGCTCTCGGAGGAGACGGGACTCAGCGCAGGACGGCTGCAGTATCTGGGCGCGAACTTCACCTCACCCGGCTACTCGCAGGAGGTGCTGCACATTTACCTTGCGCGCGATCTGCACCACGGCGCGGCGCATCTCGATCCCGGAGAGTTCCTGAATCTGGAGCGCTACCCACTGGGTGCACTTGTGCAGATGGCGCTGGATGGTGAACTCTGTGACGGGAAAACGACTGTTGCGCTGCTGAAAACGCAGCTTTTGCTCGCGCGGGAGCGCGGAGAAGCGGCATCTGGCGGGTTGTGATTGCTTTTCCGGAAAAACCATGCTATAATCCGTTGTTAGGTTCCGTTAAAATCGGGCAAGCTATGCACGAAGTGCGGCCAGAAGCGGCTGCAGATGCGCGGCAGCGCTCTGCCTTCGCAGCATGAGAGGTGTCAAATAGTTTGGATAGATATGTGATACATGGCGGCAGACCCCTGCACGGGGAGATCGAGATCAGCGGCGCGAAAAACGCGGCCGTGGCGATCATCCCGGCGGCTCTGATGGTTGACGGTGTCTGCCGGATCGAGAATATGCCGCAGATCAGCGATGTGGATATGCTCCTGAAGATCCTTCAGGGGCTGGGCGCGCGTGTGGAATACCTCAGCCCATCCGCCGTCGAGATCGACTGCACGCAGGTGCGCTTCACCGAGCCGCCGTATGACCTGATGCGCAAGATCCGCGCGTCGTATTACTTCATCGGCTCGATGCTCGGCCGCTTCGGCTCGGCCAAGACGACCATGCCCGGCGGCTGCAACTTCGGCGTCCGGCCGATCGATCAGCACATCAAGGGCATGACCGCGATGGGCGCAAACGTCGAGGTGAAAAACGGCTTTGTCTATGCCGACACGCCCGACGGCCGCCTGCATGGGGCAAAGGTATATCTGGATAAGGTCTCCGTCGGCGCGACGATGAACATCATCATCGCGGCGACGCTTGCGCGCGGCCGCACCGTGATCGAGAACGCGGCGCGCGAGCCGCACATCGTCGACCTTGCCAACTTCCTCAATTCCATGGGTGCGGACATTCGCGGCGCCGGTACGGATTCGATCCGTATCCAGGGCGTCGAGCGTCTGCACGGCGGCACGTACAGCGTCATCCCCGACCAGATCGAGGCGGGCACGTATATGACGGCCTGCGCCGCCGCCGGCGGTGAAGTGCTCCTGACGAACGTGATCCCGCGCCATCTCGAGTGCATCAGCGCAAAGCTGCGCGAGATGGGCGTGACCGTTGTCGAGGGCGGCGACAGCGTGCTCGTGCGCAGCAACGGCCGCCTGCGCCATACGAACGTCAAGACCCAGCCGTACCCCGGCTTCCCGACGGATATGCAGCCGCAGATCAGCGTGGCGCTGTGTCTGGCCGACGGCACGAGCGTCGTGACCGAGGGCGTGTACGACAATCGCTATAAGTACATTCAGGAGCTGGCACGCATGGGCGCGGACGCGCAGGTCAACGGCTGCACCGCCGTGCTCAACGGTGTGGATGGCCTGCACGGTGCGGAGGTCAGGGCGTGCGATCTGCGCGCCGGCGCCGCCGTGGTCATCGCCGGTCTGTGTGCCGCGGGGGAGACCGTGGTCACGGACATCCACTTTATCGAGCGCGGCTATGAAAACTTCGTCGGTAAGCTGCACAGCGTCGGCGCCGACATCGTGCTCGAGCGTGACGACGCCGAGCAGTGTGTGGCCGCTGCCGAATGAACATTGCACTGTTTGCCAGCGGCTCGAGCGGCAACTGCGCGCTCGTGTCCGACGGCGATACCCATATTTTGCTCGACGCCGGCATCTCCGCGCGGCGCATCCGTGCCGGACTCTCGGCGCAGGATGTGACGGCGGACGCGCTCACGGGCGTGCTTGTCACGCATGAGCACTCCGATCATGTCAAGGGGCTTGCAGTGCTGCTGCGGCACGACTCCGTGCCGGTGTATGCGCTGCCTGCCGTGTGCGCTGCGCTGCGTGCGCAGCTGCCGGCAGAATGTCTGCATGAGATCGCGCCGGATGCGCCGTTTTTCCTCGGCGATGTGCGCGTGACGCCGTTTGCGACGCTGCACGACGCGGCCGGAAGCTGCGGCTACCGGTTCGACGGCTCGGCGCATTTCGGTCTCTGCACCGACCTCGGCGTCGTGACGGATACCGTGCGCGCAGCGCTCTGCGGTGTGGACTGTGCCGTCATCGAGGCCAACCACGATCCGGAGCTTCTGCGCACCGGACCTTATCCGGTCTATCTCAAGCGGCGCATCGCGTCCGACCACGGGCACCTGTCGAATGAAAGCGCCGGAGCGCTCGCGGTGTTCCTTGCGGAAAACGGGGCGCAGCAGCTCATCCTCGGCCATCTCAGCCGGGAGAACAATACCCCGCGCGCCGCGCTCGACACCGTGTCGCAGGCGCTCGCGGACGCGGGCTTTTTGCCCGGGGAGCAGCCGGAGCTCTATGCCGCGCCGGTCGATACGCCGCTCGTGCTTGCGGCGGGAAAGGCGTGCGTATGCTGTCGATAACGCTCCTGTGCGTCGGAAAGATGCGGGAGACTTATTATACCTCCGCGTTTGCGGAATATGCCAAGCGGCTGGGCGCTTACTGCCGGTTCGAATTGGCGGAACTGCCGGAGCAGCGTCTGCCCGAGCGCCCGTCACCGAAAGAGATCCGCGCGGCACTGGAAAAGGAGGCACAGGCCATCCGCGCGCGCATCCCGAAGGGTGCGGCCGTGATCGCTATGTGCGTCGAGGGAAAGCTCCTCTCGAGCGAGGCGCTCGCACGGCAGCTTGCCGGTTACGCGGCGGGCGGCACGTCGAAGGTGTGCTTTCTTGTCGGCGGATCGTTCGGTCTGGACGAGGAGCTCAAGCGCGAGGCGTCGCTGCGGCTGAGTATGTCGCCGATGACGTTCCCGCACCATCTGGCGCGCGTCATGCTCGCCGAGCAGATCTACCGCGCGTGCGCGATCAACGCGGGCACGCAATATCACAAATAGAAGCATAGGAGAACTACCATGGCGCAAGAGCTGAAAGCAGAGTGGGGCAGATCGCTTCCCGGCGATTTGCTCAAGCGCTGGCCGCGCGATGCGGACGGCGAACTGGTGCCCCCGGCGTTGCTGACCAAGTGCACAGGCATCGATATGGACGATGTGCTGCTGGTCAATATGCTGGAGGCCTATGGCATCCCCTGCCTGAAAAACTATCCCGGGGACGGCCAGTTTGGAAAGATCATGTTGGGTATGTCCGGTTACGGAGTGGAAATTCTGGTCCCGGAAACGCTGCTTGCCGATGCGCAGGCACTCCGGGAGGGCTGCGCCTCGGCGCTGACGGAAGGAGAAGACGATGCGTAATTACATGGAAGAATACCAGCGTTGGCTCGACAGCCCCGCGCTCTCCAATGCGGAGTGGGAAGAGCTCAATGCCATCCGCGATGATAAAAAAGAGATCGAGAGCCGCTTTTTCGCCCCGCTCGAGTTCGGCACGGCCGGCCTGCGCGGTGAGATGGCGCTCGGCTGCCGCCGCATGAACATCCACGTCATCCGCCACGCCACGCAGGCGTTCGCGGAGGTCATCAAGGCCGAGGGCGCGGGTGCGTGCTCGCGCGGCATCGCCATCTGCTTTGACTGCCGCGTCAACAGCGAGCGCTTTGCGCATGAGGCCGCATCCGTCATGGCGGCCAACGGCATCCACGTGCGTATTTTTGACGCTCTGCGTCCGACGCCGGAGCTGTCGTTCGCCGTCAAGCACTACGGCACGACGGCCGGATTGAACATCACGGCCAGCCACAACCCGAAGGAATATAACGGCTACAAGGTCTACTGGTCCGACGGCGCGCAGCTGCCGCCGCAGCACGCCGCCGCCATTGCCAAGAACATGGAGCGGCTGGACATCTTCAACGACATCCAGCGCATGGACTTTGACGATGCGGTGCGTCAGGGACTGGTGGAGTTCATGGGCGCGGAGACGGACGAGGCCTTCCTCGCAAACGTCCTGCGTCAGCCGATCGACCCGGACGTCGTCCGCCGCGTGGCCGACCGCTTCAAGATCGTCTACACGCCGTTTCACGGCGCAGGCTGGCACCTTGTGCCCGAGGCGCTGCACAGGCTCGGCATGACGCAGGTCATCCCCGTCAAGGAGCAGATGGTGCTCGACGGCACGTTCCCGACCGTGGAGAGCCCGAACCCGGAAAACCCGGAGGGCTTCTATCTGGCCATCGACCTTGCCAAGAAGGTCGGCAGCGACCTCATCCTCGGCACCGATCCGGACTCCGACCGTGTCGGCGTCATGGTGCGCGGCGCGGACGGGGAGTACCACACCATCACCGGCAACCAGATGGGCGTGCTGCTGCTCGACTATATCATCACGGCGCACATCCGCAAGGGAACGCTGCCGGAAAACGCGGCCGCGCTCTCGACGATCGTCACGTCCAAGATGGTGCGGCGGATCTGCGATGTGAACAATATCCACTTTGAGGAGACGTTCACGGGCTTCAAGTTCATGGCCGAGAAGCTGGCCGAGTACCAGCGCGACGGCTCGTATCAGTACCTGCTCGCCTTTGAGGAGAGCTACGGCTACATGATGGGCGACTATGTCCGCGACAAGGATGCCGTGACCGCCTGCGTGATGATCACGGAGATGGCGGCGTACTACTTCGAGCAGGGCATGACGCTGGCACAGGCGCTCGATGCGCTGTACGAAAAGTACGGCTTCTACGGTGAGCGCACGCTCAATCTGGTCATGCCGGGGCTCGACGGTCTGGAGAAAATGCGCGCGCTCATGGCGCAGCTGCGCCGCGAGCCGCTGCAGGAGATCGCGGGTACGAAGGTCGTGCGTATGCGCGACTATGAGGATGGCTCGGTGTACGTCATGGGGCTCGGCAGAATGGACAAGACGCCCATCTCCGGCTCGAACGTGCTGTACTTTGAGCTGGACGACGGCTGCGCGTTCATCGTGCGTCCGTCCGGCACGGAGCCGAAGATCAAGGTTTATATCCTCGGCGTCGGCGCGACGCGCCCCGAGTGCGACGAGCGCGTGCAGCGCTACGCGCAGTTTGCCGAGACGCTGCGCGGCTGAACACACATCCAATGTACCGGCCCTCCGGCAATGTGCGCCGGAGGGCCGGCTTTTCGAGGGAAAACGTATGAAAGAAAAACTCAAACAGCTCTTCGGGCTCTTCGGCGCGTTCGCCGTCGTCGGCGTGACGACGTTCGGCGGCGGCTATGCCATGCTGCCCGCTCTGCAGCGCGAGGTCGTGGAAAAGCGCCGCTGGGCGACCGAAGAGGAGGTCATGGACTGGTACGCCATCGGCCAGTGCACGCCGGGCGTCATCGCGGTCAACACCGCCACCTTCGTCGGGCAAAAGCAGGCGGGCGTCTGGGGCGGCATCTTTGCCACGCTCGGTGTCGTGTTCCCGTCGCTCGCGATCATCATGATCATCGCGGCCTTCATCCAGAACTTTGCGCACCTGCCCGCTGTGCAGAATGCGTTCGCTGGTATCCGTGTGTGCGTGTGCGTGCTGATCCTCAATGCCGTCGTGAAGCTGTGGAAAAAGTCCGTTGTGGACTGGAAGACGTTTCTGGTCTTTCTGCTCGTGTTCGCGGGCAGCGTGTTTTTGAACATCTCGCCGGTGCTGTATGTGCTTGCGGCTGCGGTCGCGGGCATCGTGATCCGGGAACTGGAGGCGCGTAAGGCATGATGTATCTGCGTCTGTTCTGGGAGTTTTTTAAGACCGGTCTCTTTTCCGTCGGCGGCGGTCTGGCCACGCTCCCGTTTATCTACGATATGTCCGACCGCACGGGCTGGTTCACCTATCAGCAGATCGCGGATATGGTCGCGGTGTCGGAGTCCACGCCCGGTCCGATCGGCGTCAACACGGCGACCTATGTGGGCTACGTCACGGCCGGCGTCCCCGGCTCGCTCATTGCGACGCTGGGTCTCGTGACCCCCGCGGTCATCTGCATCCTCATCATTGCCTCGTGCCTGAAAAAGTTCCGGGAAAACCGCTTTGTTGACCACGCCTTTTACGGGCTGCGCCCGGCGTCCGCGGGGCTGATCGCGGCGGCGGTCTTTGCCGTCGTGCGAATTTCGCTCCTGCAGGAGAGCGCCTTTCAGGCCAGCGGCCGGTTCACGGATCTGTTTTTCTGGAAGGGGCTGCTGCTCGCGGCCGTCATCTGGGTGCTGACGAACGTCGTCAAGCCGACGAAAAAGCTGCACCCGATCGTGTACATCGCGGCGTCCGCCGTGGCCGGCATCGTGTTCTCATTTGCCGGTGCGTGAAGTTAAAACAGGTTTGCCAGAACCCACATACACAGCGCGGAGATAACTCCGTGCAGCAGGCGCCCGGCCGTGTGCCGGGCGCTTTTGATATCCGTCCCGGCGAGCACTGCCGCCGTCTGGCAGTGCACCGATACGCCGCCCCAGCCGATGAGAAAGGCCGCAAGGGCGAGGTTAGCGGGCGTCGGCGTCAGCCCCTGCATCGCGCCGATGCCCGTGCCGAGCTCGAGTACGCCTGTGCACAGGGCGCGCGCAAAGTGCAGCTCCAGCCCGAGCCGCGCAGAGAGCGTGCCCACCAGCGCGGGCAGCAGCCCGGAGGCATCGAGCATACCGGTCACGACGCTGAATGTGACCACGAAACCGCTGACCGTCAGCACTGCGTACACGGCGCTGCGCACGGCCTCCGGCAGCGCCTGCGCGAGCGACACGGCGGCGATCTGTCCGCGCGGCTCCGGCTCAAAGCCGCCGCTGCGCGGGGCGAAGAGCATCCCGACAAGTACGGCCGACAGCACGTGCACGCCGTAGAGCAGCAGCCCATAGCCCGCGCTGTGAAACACGCCCACGCCCGCCGCGCCGACGAGAAACGCAGGCCCGGAATTGTTGCAGAATGCCAGCGCGCGCTCCGCCTGCTCGCGTGTGAGTGCGCCGCTGCGACGAAGCCGCGCCACGGCGTCCGCGCCGAGCGGGTACCCGCCCGTCACGCCCAGCAGCAGCGCCGACGCGCCCGCGCCGCCGAAGCCGAAGAGCTTTTGTGTCACAGGGGAGAGCAGCCTGCCCAGCCCCGGCAGCCCGAGCTGCTGCAGCAGCGACGAGAGCATAAAAAACGGCAGCAGCGACGGCACGATCATCTGTGCGCAGAGGCTCAGCCCCGCGCGTGCGCTCTCGAGCGCCGCCTGCGAGCACAGAAGCAGTGCGCCGAGTGCCGCCAGCGCTGCCGCGAGCGCGATGTAATTGTTCCGTTTGTCTTCCACCGGCATCCCTCCCGTGAACGTTTCAGTGCATTTCTATGCCTGTCCCGGCCTAAACTTGCCTGTGGACGCATAAGCTGGCTTGCAGCGAGGGGGTGAGCCGGTGGGACGGCTGTCAGACATTCCGCTCGAGATCGCCGAGCGGCTGGATTATCCGGCGGAATCCGTGGCCGGTGTGCCGAAGCTGACCGTGACCGGGCGGCGGCGCGCGCTGGTGGAAAACCACCATGGACTGCTCGCATACAGCCGCGAGTGCATCATCATTGACGGCGGGCGCACGCGGGTGTGTCTGCGCGGCACGGATCTGCAGCTCGTGGCCATGGACAGCGCGGCGGTGCTGATCTCCGGCACGATCGTGTGTGCCGAATTTGCGTGAGGTGATGGGTTTGACGCGGTGGATCCTGGCGCTTTGCGGCAGCGTGCGGCTCGAGGTGTGCGGTGCGCATCCGGAGCGTGTGCTCAATGCCTGCGCGGATGCCGGCATTGCGTGTACGGCGTCCGAGCCGGTGGATGCCTATACGCTGCGCTTTACGGTGCGCGAACGCTGTGCGGATACGGCCGCGGCACTTGCGCGGCGCTGCCAGTGCACGGTGAAAACCGTGTCCCGCCGCGGTCTGCCGCGGCTGCTGCGGCGCGCGGCACGATATCGCGGGCTGTGTGCGGCGCTGCTTTTGCTGATGCTTGCGGTGTCGGTGTCGTCGCTCTTTGTCTGGCGCATCGACGTGACCGGAAATGAGGCGCTCACGACCGGGCAGATCCTGCGCTGTCTGGATGCGTGCGGCGTGCGCCCGGGCACATATTGGCCGGGACTTTCCAATGACCTCGTGCGCAACGATATGATCCTGCGCCTGCCGCAGCTGCGCTGGCTCACGGTGAACGTGCGCGGCAGCTGCGCCGAGGTGATCGTGCGCGAAAAAGACCCGCTGCCGGACATCACGCCCGACGATACGCCCGTGAGCATCTACGCCGCCGCGACCGGGGTCATCCTGCACATGGACGTCTACGCCGGTGAGGCACGCGTTGTGCCCGGTGCGGCGGTCGAGCCGGGCGATGTGCTCGTGTCCGGCGCAGTGGGAGATCTCGGCGGCGGTGTGCGCCCGGTGTGCGCCCGCGCCGAGATCCGCGCCCGCACGCGGCAGGAGCTCACGGGGCAGATCGCTCTGACGGAAAGCGAAAAACAGCCTGCGCACGGTGCGCGGACGCGCTGGGCGCTGCGCGTGGGGAAAAAACGGATCAATTTTTATCAAAACAGTGGAATTTCCGAGCGCGAATGTGATAAAATCACTTGTGAATATCCTTTTGCGATCCGGGGCGTGTTTGCGCTGCCGTTTTCGCTCGTGCGCGAGCGCGTGCAGCCGTATCGGACGGCGGACACGCCGGTTTCGGAGGACGCGGCGCGCGCCTCGCTCGAGCAGGCGCTGCTGCAGCAGCTGCGCGAGACGATCGGCGCCGACGGTACGATCCTTGCCTATGAAACGTCGGCGCAGACCGCCGGCGGCGTGCTGACCATGACGCTCACGGCCGAGTGCGAGCAGGAGATCGGCCGCGCGCAGGCGACACCGGACGCGGAATTTTTACAGCTTCGGCCGCCGGCCGGGGAAGGGACTACAGCAGATGATTGAAAAAACCATGGAAGTCGACAGAATGGAGGACGTCATCAGCGTGTTCGGGTCGTTTGACCAGAACCTGCGGATGATCGAGACCGAATACAACGTGCGCGTGACCGACCGCGACGAGCAAATCCACATCACCGGTGAGGCGGAAAACGTGCTCTACGCCGAAAAAGCCATCGCGGGGCTCCTGTCGCTGGCGGCCAAGGGCGAGGAGATCGGCGAGCAGAACGTGCGCTACATCTTCCGCCTCGTGCGCGAGGGCAGGGAGCAGAAGATCCAGGAGCTTGCGGGTGATGTCGTATGCATCACGGCCAAGGGCAAGCCCATCAAGGCCAAGACGCTCGGACAGCGCGTGTATCTCGACGCGATCGAGCAAAACACGATCACGCTCGGCGTCGGCCCTGCCGGCACGGGCAAGACATATCTTGCCGTGGCGGAGGCGGTCGCGGCGTTTCGCGCCGAGCGCGTCAACCGCATCATCCTCACGCGCCCCGCGGTCGAGGCGGGCGAGCGGCTGGGCTTTCTGCCTGGCGACCTGCAAAACAAGGTCGACCCCTACCTGCGCCCGCTGTACGACGCGCTCTTTGAGATGCTCGGCGCGGACGCCTATGCCAACTATCTCGAGCGCGGCAACATCGAGGTCGCGCCGCTGGCGTATATGCGCGGGCGCACGCTTGACGACAGCTTCATCATCCTCGACGAGGCGCAAAATACCTCCCGCGAACAGATGAAGATGTTCCTGACGCGCATCGGCTTCGGCTCGCACGTCGTCATCACCGGCGACGTGACGCAGATCGACCTGCCGTCGGACAAGCCGTCCGGTCTCAAGGAGGCGCTGCGCATCCTCGACGGCATCGACGACATCGCCATCTGCCGCCTGACCGGGGCGGACGTCGTGCGCCACGCACTCGTGCAGAAGATCATCGCCGCCTACGAGCAGGACGATAAGCAGAGAGAAAAACACGCCGCGGCCGCTGCCAAAAAGCCCGCCGCGCGCAAGACGACTGTGAGGAAAAAAGCATGACACAAGCCAAGATCACCATCACCCGCACGCGCCGCGGCCTCGGCTTCCCGGACACGCAGCGCTATGTCAAGCGCGCAGCCGCCGCGGCGCTCAGGGCCGAGGGCGTGACCGTCCCGTGTGAGCTCGATGTGACGCTCACGGACGACGCTGCCATCCACGCCATCAACCGTGAGCAGCGCGGTGTCGACCGGGCGACGGACGTGCTGTCGTTTCCGATGAATGAGCTCACGCCCGGCGCATTCGACCCCGGCGCCTGCGAGTGGGACTATGAGACCGAGCGCGCCATGCTCGGCGACATGGTCATCTCCATGGAGCGCTGTGCCGAGCAGGCCGAGACCTACGGCCACAGCTTCGCACACGAAGTCAGCTATCTGACGGTGCACTCCGTGCTGCACCTGCTCGGCTACGACCACGTGGACGAGGGGGAGGACAAGCGCCGTATGCGCGCACGAGAAAAAGAGATCATGCGTCTGCTGGACGTATAAGGAGAAGAGAATGATTACCAAAACCGCTATGATCACCATCTGCGGACGGCCGAACGTCGGCAAGTCCACGCTCACAAACGCCCTGCTGGGCGAGAAGATCGCCATCGTCTCGAACAAGCCCCAGACGACGCGCAACCGCATCAGCGCCGTCGTCAACCGCGGCGACGCGCAGCTCATCCTCATGGACACGCCGGGCTTTCACAAGCCGCGCAACCGTCTGGGCGACTACATGGTGCAGGTCGTGCGCGAGAGCGTGGCGGACGTTGACGGCGTGATGCTCGTTGTCGAGCCCATCGCCTCCGTCGGCGAGCAGGAGCGCGCCCTCATCGAGCGCATCCGGTCGGCGGGCGCTCCGGCAGTGCTCGTCATCAACAAGATCGACACGGTCGAAAAGCAGGAGCTGCTGGCCGTCATCGCCGCCTATTCCGAGGCGCTGCCGTGGCGCGCGATCGTGCCGGTGTCTGCCCAGAATGGGGACGGGCTCGACGAGCTCTTAAACGAGCTGACGGCGCTGGCCGTGCCCGGACCGCAGCTGTTCCCGGACGATATGATCTCCGATATGCCCGAAAAGCAGATCTGCGCCGAGCTTGTGCGCGAAAAGCTGCTGCTGTGCCTCGACAAGGAGATCCCGCACGGCACGGCCGTCGAGATCACGAAGTTTTCCGAGCGCGACAACGGCATCATCGACATGGATGTGACCATTTACTGCGAAAAAGACAGCCACAAGGGCATCATCATCGGCAAACGCGGCGCCATGCTCAAGAAGATCGGCGAGCTTGCGCGGCAGGACATCGAGCGCTTCATGGGCACGAAGGTGTACCTGCAGACATGGGTCAAGGTCAAGGAAAACTGGCGCGATTCCGCTGCGCTGCTGCGCAATTTTGGTTTCACCGACCAGTGAGACGCGGAAATTACCAGCTATAGTTCCACCCCGCTGTGCAGACACTATGCGCAGCGAGGTGGTTTCCTGTGCAGGACGATTTTTTCTGGCAGCTGTTTGCGGATACCGGTGATCCGCTCGGCTATCTTTGCTACTGCGCCGCGCGCAATGCGGCGGTGCGCGAGGCATCTGCGGCGGACGACACCGCCCGCCGCCCCGCCTGATGAGGTACATACGATGTTTCTTACGACCCGCGGTCTGGTGCTGCGCGAGGTGCGCTACAAAGAGTCGGACAAGATCCTCACCGTGCTCACGCAGCACGAGGGAAAGATCACCGTCCGCGCGCGCGGCGCGCTGCGCAAGGGCAGCCGCATCACGGCAGCAACGCAGCTTTTGACCTATTCGGACATGACGATTTTTGAAAACCGCGGCCGCCGCACGCTCAACGAAGCGTCCACGGTCGAGGAGTTTCTGGGCCTGCGCGCCGATCTCGGTGCGTTTGCGCTCGGGAGCTATTTTGCAGAGCTCCTTGAGACCGTCTCCGCCGAGGAGTATCCCGATCCGCCGGTGCTGCAGCTCGGGCTCAACAGCCTCTATGCGCTCAGCCGCGCGCTGTGCCCGCCGGAGCAGGTCAAGGCGGTGTTCGAGCTGCGGCTCATGTGTCTGGCCGGCTATGAGCCGGACCTGTCGTGCTGCGCGCGCTGCGGCGCGCCCGAGCCTGTGGAGCCGTGGCTCTCCCTGCGCGGCGGCGCGGTGTACTGTGCGCAGTGCCGGGGCGCGAGCTCGTCTGCCGTCACGCCGCTGCTGCCGGAGACGCTGGCCGCCATGCGCCACGTTGTCAATGCCGATCCGAAGCGGATCTTTTCCTTCACGCTCGGCGACGCGGGACTGAGACAGCTTGCGCGCGTGTGCGAGGAGTATACGGCGATGCAGCTCGAACGGGGCTTTGCGTCGCTCGACTATTGGAAGAAAGTGAAAGACTGATATGAAGCATATTCTTATGATCGCCACCGGCGGCACGATCGCGTCCAAGGCCACGGCCGACGGGCTCACGCCGCAGCTCACCTCCAAGGAGCTGCTGGCCGAGGTGCCGGAGCTCGAGCAGCTGTGCTGCATCGACACCGTGCAGCTCATGAACCGCGACAGCACGAACATCAACAGCCGCGACTGGCTGCAGATGGCGGCGTGCGTGCGCGCGCACTATGATGCGTATGACGGCTTCGTCCTCACGCACGGCACGGACACGATGGCCTATACCGCCGCCGCGCTCTCGTACCTCATCCAGAACAACGCCAGGCCCGTCGTCATCACCGGCTCACAGAAGTCGATCTTCAACCAGGACACCGACGCGCGCGAGAACCTGCGCGACGCCTTCCTCTACGCCTGCGACGACGGCGCGTGCGGCGTACACATCGTCTTTGACCACAAGGTCATTCTCGGCACGCGCGCACGCAAGATGCGCACGAAGAGCTACAACGCCTTTTCGAGCATCGACTATCCGGAGACGGCCATTCTGCGCGGCCGTCAGCTCGTGTATTATATCCGGGAGCACGTTGACGGCGCGCCGCGCTTTTATGACCGGCTCGACCCCGGCGTGTTCGTGCTCAAGCTTATCCCCGGCATCGACGCCGGCATTTTCGACTACCTCAAGGCGCATTACCGCGCGCTCGTGATCGAGAGCTTCGGCGTCGGCGGCCTGCCGTGCTACGGCGACGAGAGCTTTTATAACGCCGTGCGCGACTGGGTGGAGTCCGGCCGCGTCATCGTCATGACGACACAGGTCCCCCACGAGGGCAGCGATATGGAGGTGTATCAGGTCGGTCACCGCGCCAAGCGCGAGCTCGGGCTCATCGAGGCCTACAGCATGACGAGCGAGGCCGTGGTCACAAAGCTCATGTGGATCCTCGGCCAGACCGACGACAGCGCCGAGATCCGCCGCCTGTTTCAGACGCCGGTGCAAAAAGATCAGATCTTCTAGGAGGAGCGACGATGGACTATCAGGCCGAATACCGCAGCAAGCTGCGCACGCCCGCTGAGGCGGTGCGCGCCGTGAAGGACGGCGACTGGGTGGACTATACGTCGGGGCTTGGCTTCCCGCCGCTGCTTGATGCGGCGCTTGCCGCCCGGCGCGATGAGCTGCACGACGTGAAGGTGCGCGGCAATCTCTGCATGGGCCCGCTGCAGATCGTCGAATGCGACCCGGAGCAGACGCATTTTCTCTACCACACATGGCATTGCTCGGCGTATGAGCGCAGGCTCTGCGACCGCGGCCTGTGCTACTTCACGCCGATGATCTTCCGCAACCTCGCGTGGTATTACCGGCAGTTTCTCACCGTGAACGTCGCCATGGCGTGCGTCACGCCGATGGATCGCCACGGATACTTCAACCTCTCGGCGGCGACCGGCGTGTCCCGCGCGATCCTTGAGCAGGCGGATATCGTCATTCTGGAGATCAACGAGCATCTGCCGCGGCTGCGCGGCGGCTTTGACGAGGTGATCCACATCTCTGACGTGGACATGATCGTTGAGGGCGCGCATGCGCCGTTTTCCGATCCGCCCGAGCACCCGGCGAGCGCGGAGGACACCGCGATCGCAAACCTGCTCCTGCCGCACATCTGCGACGGAGCGACCGTTCAGCTCGGCATCGGCGGTATGCCCACCGTACTCGGAAAGCTCCTCGCGCGCTCCGGTCTGCACGACCTCGGTATGCACACAGAGCTCTGCTCGGACGCGTATCTCGAGCTGCACGAGGCGGGCGTGCTCACGAACCGCCGCTGCACGCTGCACCGCAATCAGGGGATGCTCGGCATCACGATCGGCTCTCAGCGGCTCTACGACTGGGTGGACGACAACCCCGGCGTCATCGCCGCGCCGCTGTCCTATGTCAATGCGCCCGAGGTCATCGCACAGCTTGACAACATGGTGTCGATCAACAGCTGCATCGCGGCCGATCTCTACGGGCAGGTCGCGTCCGAGAGCTCCGGCCTGCGCCAGATCAGCGGCACGGGCGGCCAGCTTGATTTTCTCACGGGCGCGGCCATGGCGCGCGGCGGCAAGGCGTTCATCTGCATGACGTCCACCTTCACGGACAGGGACGGCGTGCGCCATTCGCGCATCCTGCCGCATTTCGGCGGCGACATCGTCACGTCCCCGCGCGCACAGGCGTATTATCTGGCGACGGAGCAGGGCGTGGTAAATCTCGCCGGGCGCAGCACGTGGGAGCGTGCCGAGGCGCTGGTCTCCATCGCACATCCGGATTTCCGTGACGAGCTCATCCGGGCTGCTGAGGCGCAGAAGATCTGGCGGCGCAGTGCAAAACGCTAAGACGGCGCTAAGATTCGGCTGCGCGGTGCAGTTTTTGCTTGTGTTTGCGCGCGTGTGCGCATACAATGATTCCGGGATAAGGGAGTAATTGGCGCGATCCGTCGCGCGGCCCGGCCAACAACCGATCTGTTGGATCTGGCTCGGTCTGAAATGATGAGACTTATCTGCCCATAGGGCAGGTAGGTCTCTTTTTTTCATTTCCGGGGAACCCTATCCGATACCGAAAAGGAGGACAAACGATGGAATATTACCGGCAGTCATCCGCCGACACGCTGCACGCGCTCGACAGCACGCCCGACGGACTCACACAGGCGCAGGCCGACGAGCGGCTGGCGCGTGACGGGCACAATGTGCTCGCAGAGCCGCCGAAGCCGTCGGTCGTCAAGCGCTTTTTTGCCCAGCTCGCGGATCCGATGATCCTGGTGCTGCTCGCGGCGGCGCTGGTCTCGGCCGTCACGAGCGCATATGCGCACGAGAGCTTTGCGGACGTCATCATTATTTTGCTTGTCGTCATCATCAACGCAGTGCTCGGCGTGTATCAGGAGAGCAAGGCCGAGCAGGCCATTGCCGCGCTCAAGGCGCTCAGCGCGGCACACAGCCGCGTGCTGCGCGGCGGCAAGATCGTGACCGTCCCGAGTGAACTGCTCGTCGTGGGCGACGTGCTCGTGCTCGAGGCGGGCGACGCCGTACCGGCCGATGCGCGCGTGATCGAAAGCGCCAGCCTGCGTGCGGAGGAGGCCGCGCTGACCGGCGAGAGCGTGCCGGTGTCAAAATCCGCCGACGCGCTCACAGCCGACGGCGAGATCGGTCTCGGCGACCGCAGCAATATGCTCTACCTCGGCAGCAGCATCGTCTACGGGCGCGGCCGCGCCGTCGTCACCGAGACCGGTATGCAGACGCAGATGGGGCACATCGCCGATGCACTTACGCAGACGAAGGAAAACAAGACGCCCCTGCAGCTGCGCCTGTCGCAGCTGAGCCGCATCCTGACGTGGCTGGTGCTGGGCATCTGCGCGATCGTGTTCGCGGTCGGCGTGCTGCGCGCCGGGACGATCAGCGGCCGCGTCGTGCTCGACACGTTCCTCATCGCCGTGAGCCTTGCGGTCGCGGCCATTCCGGAGGGGCTGGCAGCCGTCGTGACGATCGTGCTGTCGATCGGCGTGACGAACATGAGCCGCCGCAGCGCGGTCATCCGCCGGCTCACGGCGGTCGAGACGCTCGGCTGCGCACAGATCATCTGCACGGACAAGACCGGTACGCTCACGCAAAACCGCATGACCGTCACGGCGTCTGCGGGCAGCGACGAGCACCTGCTCGCCACGGCCATGGCGCTGTGCGCCGATGCCGTGCACGACCCGGACACGGACACCGTGACCGGAGAACCGACCGAGGCCGCGCTCGTGCGCTGGGCGGTCACACTGGGATTGTCCCCGAGCGCGCTGCGCGCGCAGCTGCCGCGCGTGGCCGAGGCGCCGTTTGACAGCGCACGCAAGATGATGAGCACCCTGCATTCCGACGACGGGCACATCGTGCAGTACACCAAGGGTGCGCCTGACGTGCTGCTGCCGCTGTGCGACCGCATCTGGATCGACGGGCAGGCCGTGCCCATGACGGAGGAACACCGCGCTGAGATCGCCGCGCATAACCGCGACATGACCGGCCGGGCGCTGCGCGTGCTGGCGGCGGCCATGCGCACGTATGACGCGCTGCCGGACGATACGTCGCCCGCGGCGCTTGAGCAGCACCTGTGCTTTCTCGGCCTGGCGGGGATGATCGACCCGGTGCGTCCCGAGGTCGTGGATGCCATCCGCGACTGCCGCAGCGCCGGTATCCGCCCGATCATGATCACCGGCGACCATGTGGACACCGCCAGCGCCATCGCGCGTGAGCTCGGCCTGCTCGGGCCCGGCGACGAGGCCGTCACCGGCGCGGAGCTCAGTGCCATGGACGACGACACGTTCCGCCGCCGCCTGCAGCACATCAGCGTCTATGCCCGCGTGCAGCCGGAGCACAAGACGCGCATCGTCCAGGCGTGGCGCGACGCCGGCTTCATCACCGCCATGACCGGCGACGGCGTCAACGACGCGCCGAGCATCCGTGCGGCGGACATCGGCATCGGCATGGGCATCACCGGCACGGACGTGACGAAAAACGTGGCCGACATGGTGCTCGCCGACGATAACTTTGCCACCATCGTCGGCGCGGTCGAGGAGGGGCGGCGCATTTATGACAACATCCGCCGCGCCGTGAAGTTCCTGCTTGGCTCGAACATGAGCGAGGTGCTGAGCATCTTTGCCGCGACGATGCTCGGCTTTACGATCCTTGAGCCGGTGCACCTGCTGTGGATCAACCTGCTCACCGACTGCTTCCCGGCGCTGGCGCTCGGCATGGAGCGCGCAGAGCCGGACATCATGACCCGCCCGCCGCGCAGCGCGCGCGAGAGCATCTTTGCGCACGGCGTCGGCTTCGACTGCGTGTATCAGGGCGTGATGTGCGCGGTGCTGACGCTGGCGGCGTTCTTCATTGGCCACTACATGGAGTACGGCGTCTGGACGGTCACGAATTCGCCCGACGGCACAACAATGGCGTTTCTGACGCTGAGCATGGCGGAGATCTTCCACAGCTTCAATATGCGCGCACACCGGGCGAGCCTGTTCACGCTGCGCACGCCCAACTGGGCGCTCGTCGGCGCGGCCGCGGCGAGCCTTGCGCTCACGACGCTGTGCATCTATGTGCCGTTTTTGGCCAACGCCTTTGACTTCACGCCCATCTCCGCCGCCGAGTATGCCGTGGCGATGGGGCTGGCGTTTCTGGTGCTCCCGATCGTGGAGGGCGTCAAATGCGTGCAGCGCGCCGCTGCGAAACGTGCTGCGCGTGCATGATTTTCGCGCGCTCGGCGCACACTATCTCCGAACGCATGAAACGAGAGGAGATGGATGCCGTGCGCCGAGCGCTGCCGGTCCCGCAGCGGGTGATGGCCGTCGTGCTGTCTGCGCTGTTCGTGCTCTGCCCGCTTGCGGCCTATGCCGCAGGGGAGGAGGCGGACGCCGTGCCGCTGCCGATCATCATGTACCACGAGGTCAAGCCCGACAAGTCCGGCAAGGACGCCATCCAGCCGTGGGAGCTGGAATCCGACCTCCGGTGGCTGGCGGAAAACGGCTACACGACCGTCGTCATGGCGGACGTCATCGCCTATGTGCGCGACGGCACGCCGCTTCCGGAAAAGCCCATCGTGCTCAGCTTTGACGACGGGTACTACAACAACTACGTCTATGTGCTGCCGCTGCTGCGGCAATATGCGGCGCGCATCGTCTTTTCGCTGCTCGGACGCAACACGGACGATTTCACCGAGTGGCCGAGTGAGAGCATCGACTATGCGCACGTCACATGGGCGCAGCTCAATGAGATGCTCGCCTCCGGTCTCGTCGAGGTGCAGAACCACTCCTACGACCTGCACAGCTACACGCCGGAGCGCTACGGCTGCCTGCCGAACGCGGGCGAGTCGGAGACGGACTATGCGCAGCTGCTCCGCACGGACTTGCAGCGCCTGCAGGATGAGCTCGCGGAGCATACCGGCCGCACACCGGACACCTTTGCCTACCCCTACGGCAAATACAGCGACCGGACGGATCAGGTCCTGCGCGGCATGGGCTTTCAGGCGACGCTGTCGTGCGACTGGGGCATCAACCGCCTCACGCACGACCCCGCGTGCCTATACCGGCTGCGGCGCATCTGCCGCTCACACGGGCAGCCGCTGTCCGCCGCGCTCGAGCGCGCGTACAAGGCGGCAGGATAAAAAACGCACACATCACAAAGGTGATGTGTGCGTTTTCGCTTTGCCGAAAGTCCGCCCAAAAACCATTTCTCCGGAAACCTGCGCGGCCGCGCCGCTTTGTTTTGCACCCCGTGCACCGGCGCGGCATACATTGGGGCATAGCGCCTCGGCGCGAACAAAGGGGGAGACGCCATGAAAATCGAGCTGCGCCGCGCCGCCTTGACCTATCAGGCGCCGGACGGCGAGGTGGCGGCGCTGCGGGATGTGACCTTCGGCGTGGCCGACGGCGAGTTTGTGAGCATCGTCGGGCCGTCCGGCTGCGGAAAATCCACGCTGCTGGCGCTCATCGCCGGTATCGAGCGTCCGTCGGGCGGGGAGGTGCTCGTTGACGGCGAGCCCGTGCGCGCGCCGACGGGGAAGGCTGGGCTGATGCCGCAGCGCGATCAGCTTTTTGACTGGCGCACGATCTGGGGCAACGTGACGCTCGGGCTGGAGATCCGGCACGAGAACACGCCCGTGCGGCGCGACGCCGTGCGCGCCCTGCTCACGCAGTACCGGCTCGACGGCTTTGCGCGCAAGCTGCCAAACCAGCTCTCGGGCGGGATGCGCCAGCGCTGCGCACTCATCCGCACGCTGGCGACGTCGCCGGATGTGCTGCTGCTCGACGAGCCGTTTTCCGCGCTCGACTATCAGACGCGGCTGGCCGTGTCGGGCGACATCGCGCAGATCATCCGCCGCGAGCACAAGACGGCGCTGCTCGTCACGCACGACATTTCCGAGGCCATCAGCCTCTCGGACCGCATCGTCGTGCTCACGCACCGCCCCGCGACCGTCAAGGCCATCCATGACCTCGGCGCGCTGCGCGCCGTGCCGCCGCTGCAGCGGCGCAGCCGGGCGGAATTTCAGATGCTGTTCAATCAAATATGGGAGGAGCTGGATGTCAATGCCTGAACGGTCGCTCTCCCCGCAGAGACTTGCGTATCTGCGCGCGCAAAAGCGCCGCCGCCGGGTCGTACTGGCGCTGCAGGTGCTGCTGCTGGCGGCGTTTCTCGGCTGGTGGGAGCTCGCGGCGCGCTGCGGCTGGGTGGACGCCTTCATCGTCAGCAGTCCGTCGCGCGTGGTGCGCACGCTCGCGGCGCTGCAAAGCTCCGGCGAGCTGTGGCTGCACATCGGCACGTCGTGTCTGGAGGTCGTGGCGGGCTTCCTGCTCGGGACGCTGCTCGGCACGCTCATCGCCATCGGTCTGTGGTGGAGCGAGCTGCTCTCGCGCGTGCTCGACCCGTATCTGGTCGTGCTCAACGCGCTGCCGAAGACGGCGCTCGGGCCGGTGTTCATCGTCTGGATCGGCGCGGGCACGGGCTCGATCATCGCCATGACGGTCGCAATTTCGCTCTTCGTCACGATCCTGAATATGCACGTGGGCTTTCTGTCCACGGATCGGGAGAAGATCCGCCTGATGCAGACGCTCGGCGCGACGCGCCATCAGATCCTGTGGCGGCTGGTCATTCCGGCCAACTACGCCACGCTGTTCAATACGCTGCGTGTGAACGTCGGCCTGTCGTGGGTCGGCGTCATCATGGGCGAATTTCTGGTGTCCAAAGCCGGTCTCGGCTATCTGATCGTCTACGGGTCGCAGGTGTTCAACATGGACCTTGTGATGGCGACCGTCTTCGTGCTTGCGGCGGCGGCCGTGGTGATGTATCAGCTTGTGTTGTGGCTGGAGAAGGGATTCAAAAATCGGTTGGGAGTGACGCAATGAAACGGTTTCTTTGTGGGGTTCTGGCGGTATTGCTGCCGGCGGCCATGTGCGCCTGCGGCAAGCAGGAGACGGCCACCGTCCGCCTGAGCGAAGTGACGCATTCGGTGTTCTACGCGCCGCAGTATGTGGCGCTGGAGCAGGGCTTTTTTGCGGATGAGGGTCTGAAGATCGAGCTGACCAACGGCGGCGGCGCCGACAAGGTCATGACGGCGGTGCTCACCGGGCAGGCGGACATCGGTCTTGCCGGACCGGAGGCGTGCATCTACGTGTACAATCAGGGCAAGGACGATCACCCGGTCGTGTTCGGTCAGCTCACGAAGCGCGACGGGTCGTTTCTCGTCGGACGAGAGGATGTGCCGTTTTCGTGGGAGCTGCTGCGCGGCAGGACCGTCATCGGCGGCCGCGCGGGCGGCGTGCCGGAGATGACGCTCGAATACGTCATGCGGCAAAACGGCATCGTCCCCGGCGTGGATGCCGACGTGGATACCACGGTGCAGTTCAACATGATGGCCGGAGCGTTTACCGGCGGCAACGGCGATTTTGTCACGCTCTTTGAGCCGACGGCCACCGAGGTCGCGCAGGCGGGCAAGGGGTATATCCTCGCGTCCGTCGGGCAGGAGAGCGGCGAGATCCCGTATACGGCCTACTTCGCCTCGCAGACGTACATCCGGGAGCACGCGGACGTGGTGCAGCGCTTTACAAACGCCGTTGCGCGTGCGCTGACATGGATCGCCGGGCACGACGCGGCCGAGACCGCCGCCATCATCGCGCCGCAGTTTCCGGACACGGACGTGTCCGTGCTCACGCAGGTCGTGCAGCGCTACAAGGACATCGACGCGTGGAACGCGACGCCGGTCATGGCGCAGTCGTCCCTTGAGCGGCTCGAGACCGTCATGGAGACGGCGGGTGTGCTCGAGCACGCCGACTGGGTGGATTTTGACCGCCTTGTCGACAACAGCTATGCGCATAACGCCGCCCGATAATGCACGAAGCCCCCGACACATGGTCGGGGGCTTTTTGCATTTTTCAGAAAAGAGGGGGGAGAGAGACCAATCAGAAGCTTGCAACGACAGCGCCGTTGTAGGTGTCGGCAATGTACTGCTTGACGGCGTCGGTCTTGAGCGCCTTGAGCAGCGCCTGCGTCTTCGGGCTGTTCTCGTCGCCGGCGCGCACGGCGATGATGTTGGCGTAGGTCTGGGCGGCGGTGCCGTCGGCGTTCTCGGTGGCGAGCGCGTCGCTGATGTTCAGACCGGCGGCCAGCGCATAGTTGCCGTTGATGACGGCGATGGTGCCGGCGCTCGCGTTCTTGAGCTGGGCCGGGACGGTGTCGGCCTGCACGGTGACGATGTTGTAGCCGCCGTCGTCGACGATGTCGAGCGTGCTCACGCCCTTGGCAGCGTCCGCGTCATCGGGAAGCTTGATCAGACCCTCCTGCTGCAGCAGGAACAGGGCGCGGGTCTCGTTGCTGTCGTCGGCGGGGATGATGATGGTCGCGCCCTTGGCGAGACCCTTCAGGTCGGTGACACCGTTTCCGTAGATGCCGAACGGCTCGTAGTGGATGGCACCGACGGAAACGAGGCTTGTGCCGTTTTTGGCGTTGAAGCTGTCAAGGTAGGGCTTGTGCTGGAAGTAGTTTGCGTCGAGCGTGCCGTCGGCCAGAGCCTGGTTCGGCAGGACATAGTCGTCATAGGTGACGATCTTAAGCTCGTAGCCCTCGTCGGCAAGCACCTGCTTGACCTGCTCGAGGATCTCGGCGTGCGGGGTGGCGCTGGCGCCGACGGTGATGACCTTGTCATTGGCGGAATCGGTGTTTTTGTCGTCAGTGGCCTTGTCGCCGCAGGCGCTCAGAGACACGAGTGAGAACGCCAGCACGAGGGCGAGGATGAGGGAAGTGATCTTTTTCATTTCAGGTTCTCCTTTATGTTATATTTTTTAGAATTTGTGTGGGTACGGATGATCGGGTGTGCGGTTCGGCGGGGGACACATTCGTCCGCGCCGGATGTTCACGCGCAGCAGCGCGGGATAATGCAGATGCATGGGCGGCACCTCCCGTCAGCTGTGCGCGCGCCGGTCGGTACGGCGGGCGATGTACATGCCGAACTCCTGCAAGATCTGCACGATGAGAATGGTCAGTGCTACGCACAGCCAGACGATCTGATCGTCATACTTCTGGTAGCCGTAGGTGATGGCAATCTGACCGAGGCCGCCGCCGCCGATCGTGCCGGCCATGGCGGAGTAGCCGAGGATGGTCACGGTGGAGATGACGGCGCCGGTGATGAGCGCGGGCTTGGCCTCCGGGATGATGACCTTCCAGATGATGCGGAACGTGGACGCGCCCATGGACTGCGCGGCCTCGATGACGCCGGCGTTGACTTCCTTGGCGGCGGACTCGACCATGCGCGCCACATACGGGGCGGCGGCGATGACGAGCGTCACGATCACGGCGCGGTTGCCGAGGCTCGTGCCGACGACGAACTTTGCCACCGGCAGCATGGCCACCATGAGGATGATGAACGGGATGCTGCGCAGGGCGTTGACGATGATGCCGAGCGTGCGGTTGAGCCAGCCGATGGGGTGGATGCCGTCGCGGTCGGTCATGCGCAGGATGAGCCCGACCGGCAGGCCGATGAGATAGGCGAAGAACGTAGAGATGAGCGTCATGTAAACGGTCTCCCAGATGCCGAGCTGCAAAATGCCGTTTTGCCAGAGCTTGATGAGCAATTCAGACATGGCTTAAACCTCCTGAAGATAAGAGATGTGGTTGTGCTCGAGCCAGCGCAGCACATCGTGGAACTGCTGCGGGTCGTCGGGCAGGTCGATGACCATGTGACCGTAGATGCTGCCCTCGACGATGCGGGTGTCGGCGAAGAGGATGTTCACCGGCACGTTGCACTCGAGCGTGATGCGCGAGATGACCGGCTCGTTGGAGCAGCTGCCGTCGAAGACGAGGCGCAGCCGCTTGCCCGTGCACGGCGGGAGGTTCTCGGTCGGGCTCTTGGGAAGGATGAGCGCTTTGGCGATGTCGGATTTCGGGTGGGTGAACACATCGCTGACGTTGCCGATCTCGGCGATGCAGCTCTGGTCGATGACGGCCACGCGCTGACAGATCTGCTCGATGACGCGCATCTCGTGCGTGATGACGACAATCGTCACGCCGAGCGTCTGGTTGATCTGCTTGAGCAGACGGAGGATCGACTGCGTGGTGTTCGGGTCGAGGGCGCTGGTGGCCTCGTCGCACAGGAGGTATTTCGGCCGCGTCGCCAGGGCGCGGGCGATGGCCACGCGCTGCTTCTGGCCGCCGGAGAGCTGCGAGGGGTAGGCCTTCGCGCGGTCGGACAGACCGACGAGTTCGAGCAGCTCCTCGGCGCGCGCCTGCGCCTTGTCGCGCTTGACGCCCGCGATCTCGAGCGGGAAGCAGATGTTGCGCAGCACCGTGCGCTGCTCGAGCAGGTTGAAGCTCTGGAAGATCATGCCGATGTCCTGCCGCGCCTTGAGCAGCTCGCGTCGGCTGAGCTGCGTCATGTCGCGCCCGTCGATGCGCACCGTGCCGGAGGTCGGCCGCTCGAGGAGATTGATGCAGCGCACGAGCGTGCTCTTGCCGGCACCGCTCAGGCCGATGATGCCGAAGATCTCCCCGTCCTCGATGCGCAGGTCCACATCCCGCAGCGCGTGGATGTCGCCGGTTGGAGAGGGGTAGGTCTTGTTGAGATGTTCGATTTCGATCATGGTAGCTTCTCCCTCGCAAATGATTTTTCGGAACAAAAAAGCAGAGGCCGGAAGACTCGTTGTCTTCCGGCCTCTGCGGATACGGCTTGGAATTTGGATCAGCCGTTATTGGAAGCGAACACAAGACGAGTCATATTTCTGAGCACGACGAGACATGCACATGCAGCCGGGCATGTACATCATCATAGCCATCATCATGTTGTTCGTCTGAGCAAACTTCATAATACAACGCGTCTCCTTTCGTTCAAAATCACGGTTTCCTGTGGAAACGAGCGCAGTATAACGCAGTTTTCTGCGCTTGTCAACCCCAATAGCGCAAAAAAATGCGTTGGATCAAATTTCGATCGTCTGCGGCGCGACATCCGGATCGTGGCTGCACAGCGACGCCACGCACGCGGGATCGCGGCTCATGCTGCCGATCCAGTCGAGCGCCTTTTTGGCGCGCACGCTGTTTTCGCAGATGCCGGGCACCGTGCCATCCGCCCACGAGCGGGGACTCGCCGCACCGTCGGCGTTGAGCAGCACATAGCGTTCGCCGTTTCGGATGAGCGCTGCAAACATCCCCTCCGTGTGACCCGCGATGTGCACGAGATGCACCGAGTCGTCACCGAAGAGGTCATACGAGCGGCTCTCCGGCCCGATGTGGTTCACGCGGTACCAGAAGCGCTCCGGCGGCTCGTCGATCCACAGCCTGCGCGAGGTGTAGCGCAGGTTGACGCGGCACGACCAGAAGTATTCCTCCTCCGGCACGAGCAGGCGCTTCGCGCCCCGCACCTCGCTGATGCCGGCGATATGATCCGGGTCGAGGTGGGAAAAGAGCACATAGTCCAGATCCCGCGGCCGGATGCCGCGCGCGGCCAGCTGCTCGCCGATCGACTGTCCCGGCGCGACGACGCTGTGCACGAGCGTGTACCACCCGCGGCCGAACATGCGCAGCTGCGCTGCGCGATCCTCCACCCCGGTCGGGCTCACTGTGCGCGGCAGACCGGCGTCGACCAGAAACAGCCCCTTCGGGTGCTCCACGAGATACGCCGACACCGGCAGCCAGATGCGTGCGTCCGCTTTTGTGCGCCGTGCGTCGGCCTTCGCCGGCCAGCGCCACTGGCCGCTCGCCGGGAGATCCGGCGCGACGCCGATCCTCCCGCAGTGCAGAACATGGACCCGGATCCGAGGCATTTGCGCTCACCTCTGCAAATATACGAAAATTAACCATACGGTCAGCAAAAACATAACACTGATTGTGTAAAATGTCAACCCCGACGGGCAGAACGGCGGCATTTTTGCTGCATTTTACGGTAAAATGCACATTTGTCTATTGAATTGTGTGTGTGAGATGTGTTACAATCCTTGTGTATGAATTCACAAATCAGGGAATGCAACGGAAATTATTCAAGGGGAAGAAAGGAGCCTGAAAATGGCAAGAGAACTGATCCTGAAACTAGGCAAAAAGATCACCGACCGTGTGGACGTCAAGCTCGGCATGACCCAGCTCGACGAGACTTCGCCCGAGTATTATGGCCTGGCCAGCGTCGTCACCGACGAGATGGCGGAGCTTGCGCTCGCGATGAAGGTCCGTGTCCCGACCACACCGGCCGAGATCGGCAAAAAGGTCGGCAAGGACCCCGTCTACGTGGAGCAGCTGTTTGACCAGATGTCCATGATCGGCCTGCTCGAGTACAACTGGGAGAACGCCGATCACCACAAGCAGTGGACGCTGCCGATCTTCGTGCCCGGCTCTGCAGAGCTGATGAACATGAACCTGCAGCAGGTCGAGGAGCATCCGGAGATCGCGCAGTTTTTCGAGCGCATGTCGTTCCTGCCGCTGACGAAGATCACCTGCATGGTGCCTCCCGGAGGCGCCGGCGTCGGCATGCACGTCATCCCGGTCGAGAAGGCCATCCCGGCCACGAACGAGTCGGTCGATGTCGAGCACATCTCTCACTGGCTGAAGAAGTATGAGGACCACCTCGGCGTCGGCTATTGCTCCTGCCGCAATGCCATGCGCCTTCAGGGGCAGGGCTGCGGCGAGCTGCAGGATGAGATGTGCATCGCCGTCGGTCAGTTTTGTGACTACTGTCTCGAGACCGGCAAGGGCCGCAAGATCACCTATGAAGAGGCGATGGAGATCCTCCAGCGCGCCGAGGACAACGGCTATGTCCATCAGATCACGAACATCGACGGTGAGGATAAGATCTTCGCCATCTGCAACTGCGCGCTCGGCTCCTGCTTCGCGCTGAGAACGAGCCAGCTGTTCAACACGCCCAATATGTCCGCCTCCGCTTACCGCGCCCATGTCGATGCCGAAAAGTGCGTCGCCTGCGGCAAGTGCGCCGAGGTCTGCCCGGCCGGTGCCGCCAAGCTTGGCCAGAAGCTGTGCACCAAGACCGGACCCGTGGTCTATCCGCAGCAGCCGCTGCCGGATGACAACCACTGGGGCGAGCATATGTGGAGCCCGAACTATAAGGATGACAACCAGAAGCAGTGCCACGAGTCCGGCACCGCACCCTGCAAGACCGCCTGCCCGGCGCACATCGCCGTTCAGGGCTACATCAATCTGGCTGCGCAGGGCCGCTATCTGGACGCGCTCAAGCTCATCAAGCAGGATAACCCGTTCCCGGCCGTTTGCGGCAGCATCTGCAACCGCCGCTGCGAGGACGCCTGCACCCGCGGCAACGTTGACCGCGCCGTTGCCATTGACGAGATCAAGAAGTTTGTCGCCGAGCAGGAGCTGCAGGCCGACAAGCGCTACATCCCGAAGGTCATCACCCACCGCGGCATCGCCGATCCATACCCGGAGAAGATCGCCATCATCGGCGCCGGCCCGGCCGGCCTGTCGTGCGCCTACTATCTGGCGAACATGGGCTACGAAAACGTCACCGTGTTCGATAAAAACGAGGTGCCCGGCGGCATGCTGACCCTCGGCATCCCGAGCTTCCGTCTCGAGAAGGACGTGGTCAACGCCGAGATCGAGGTGCTCAAGGAGATGGGTGTCCACTTCCAGTGCGGTGTCGAGATCGGCAAGGATCTCACCATCGATCAGCTGCGTGAGCAGGGCTACAAGGGCTTCTACCTCGCCATCGGTGCGCAGAAGAGCGCGCCCATCGGCATCCCGGGCGAAGAGCTCTCCGGCGTGTACGGCGGCGTGGACTTCCTGCGCAAGGTCAACCTCGGCAAGAAGCCGCGCATCGGCAAGAAGTGCGCCGTCATCGGCGGCGGCAACGTCGCCATGGACGTCTGCCGCACGGCTATCCGTCTCGGCGCGCAGGACACCTACGTCATCTACCGCCGCAGTCAGGCCGAAATGCCGGCTGACGCGGAGGAAGTCGCGGAAGCCATGGAAGAGGGCGTGCAGTTCCGCTTCCTGAGCGCTCCGGCCGAGATCCTCGGCGAGAACGGCAAGGTCAAGGCCATCAAGGTCGAGATCATGGAGCTGGGCGAGCCCGACGAGAAGGGCCGCCGCAAGCCCGTTGGCACCGGCAAGTTCGAGACCATCGAGGTCACGTCCGTCATCGGCGCCATCGGTCAGCGCGTCGACCTCGGTCATATTGCACCCGAGGCGATGGCCTTCAACCGCAACGGCACTGTGCAGGTCGACGGTGTGACGTATCAGACCGCGCAGCCCGACGTCTTTGCCGGCGGCGACGTAGTCACCGGTCCGAAGTTCGCCATCGACGCGATCGCGGCCGGCCGCGAGGGCGCCGTGTCCCTGCACCGCTTCGTGCATGAGGGTCAGAGCCTGACGCTGGCGCGTGACCCGCGCGAGTTCTACGAGCTGGACAAGAGCAACGCCGTCCTGCCCATCGACTGCTTCGACGCTCCGGCGCGCCAGACCGTCGCGCACGACGCGAGCAAGGCCAAGACCTTCTCCAACGACCGCATCACCTTCACCGAGGCGCAGGTCAAGGCGGAGGCGTCCCGCTGCCTCGGCTGCGGTGTGTCCGTCGTAGACCCGAACAAGTGCATCGGCTGCGGCCTGTGCACCACCCGCTGCGAGTTTGATGCGATCCACCTGCAGCGCGATATGCCGGAGGCCAGCCGTATGTACCGCACCGAGGACAAGATGAAGGCCATCCTGCCGCATATGGTCAAGCGCGCTGCGAAGATCACCATCAAGGACATCAAGGAAAAGTGCGCGAAGTAAACCCGCCGGAGGAACATACCCATGCATGAACTCGGAACCGTGTTCTATGTCATTCGCGAGGTCGAGCAGGTCGTCGAGGAAAACCACCTGACCAAGGTTGCCAGCGTCACGCTGGAGATCGGCGAGGTCAGCGGCATCATTCCGTACTATCTGACGGACTGCTGGCAGTGGGCGATCCAGAAATCGCAGTATCTGAAAGAGGCGGAGCTGAAGATCGAGACCGTTCCCGCCGTGACCTTCTGCGAGGACTGCAAGCAGACATATCCCACGGTAAAATACGCAAAAATATGCCCGCACTGTAAAAGCGAGCATACCTATCTGGTGTCAGGCAACGAATACAACATCAAAGAGATCGAGGCCTGTTAGCATCCCCAAAAAACGAACACGGAGAACGAAAAATCGTTCTCCGTGTTTTTTTGATATATATCATATCCCGACCGGCGCGCGGTCGATCGGCAGCTGGATGATCTCGAGCTTTCGCAGTGCGGCGTATTCGAGCGTGCGCGCCGTGCCGCCCGGACGGCCGTCAAAGGCGGCGATGAGGATGCGCGAGGCGTCGACCATGTAGCGGTTGCGGCGCATCATGCAGCCCGGCGTGTACGCCTCCTGCACGAGCGTCTGATAGTCGCACTGGCGCAGGTCGTAATCATAGCGCGCGCGCAGCTCCGGCCGCCAGCGATCGGCCTGGCCGGAGTAGGGGATGGCCGCCTCGATCGTGACCTCCGGGTGACTGAGGCGCAGATAGCGCGCGGCGTCGAAAAAATACAGGTCGCAGCCGTTGGCCATGCCGCAGATGAAGTGGCGGATGCCGTCGGCATAGACGGCGTCCACGGCGTCAAAGATCTGCTGCTGGAGCTTCCGGCAGCGGGGGTCATTCTCATCGCTGCCCCAGGGCAGCTTGTATTCGCGGTATCCGGTGAAGCAGCAGGTGTGTTCGCGCTCAGGCATGGCGGCAGTCTCCTTTTCGGTGCTGGCATCCATTGTACGCGTCAAAAAAGCGCCTGTCAAACCTTCCCTGAAAAAAGTGCTTGCAATCTCTGGACATTGTGTTATAATGCAGACAGTCAAACAACTGAATCGAGATGTCTTCGGGGCAGGGTGTAATTCCCGACCGGCGGTGATAGTCCGCGAGCCGAATGTGGTTGAATCGGTGCAATTCCGATGCCGACAGTATAGTCTGGATGATAGAAGATGTTACGAACCTCCATAAGTTCGCAGCGCCTGAAGGACATGTTCTTTCAGGTGTTTTTCATTCCATGGAGGTGCTTTGTCATGTTGAAAGAAAACCTGTCCTTTATCGGTGTCTGCGCGCTTGTGTTCGCGGCATTGCTCGGCCTTGCGTATCTGTTTGAGCGCACGGTCTGCCACGATCTGCAGCGCCGCAGCCGCAGCCGCAACATCAGCTATGTGGCCATGTTCTCCGCTCTCGGCGGCGTGCTGATGCTGCTCGAGATCCCGCTGTTCTTCGCGCCCGGCTTCTATAAGATGGACCTGAGCGAGTTGCCGGTGCTCATGAGCGCGTTCTATCTCGGCCCTGTGGCCGGTGTCGTCACCGAGCTGCTCAAGGTGCTGCTCAAGCTTCTGCTCAAGGGCACGAGCACGGCTTTCGTCGGCGACTTTGCCAACTTCGTCGTCGGCTGCACGTTCGTCCTGCCCGCCGCCGTCATCTACCACCACCACAAGACCCGCCGTAGCGCCATCATCGGCATGGCCGTTGGTACGCTGTGCATGACGGTGTTCGGCAGCCTCTTCAACGCCCTGTACCTGATCCCGAAGTTCGCCGAGCTGTTCCACCTGCCGATCGACCAGATCGTCGCCATGGGCACGGCCGTGAACAAGGGCATCACCAGCGTGCCGACGCTCGTGCTGTTCGCCGTCGTCCCGTTCAACCTCATCAAGGGCATCGTCGACTCGGCGCTGACGTATCTGCTGTATAAGCGCGTGGAGTTTTTGCTCTTCCCGGAGCTGCGCAAGAAAAACCAGACCCCGTCGGTGCAGCCCAAAACGCCCACCCCGCAGCACTGAGGCTCAGACCGTAACTGTATCCCGAAACCGCCGGCAGGCATCAGCCTGCCGGCGGTTTTTCGTCCGTGCAGCAGCGGCGCACCGTGCGCAGCAGCAGTGTAAAGCTGAGCGTAAAGTTCACGCACTCATTGAAATACAGGACAAAGAGATATCCGGCCAGCCCGAACCGCGGCAGCAGTGCCCACACGAGCACCACGCCGAGCGTGGCGTCGAGTACGTTGATAGCCATGCAGCGCGTCTGCTGGCCGAGCCCGCGCAGACAGCCGTCGGTCACGGTGTCGAGATACATCACCGGCACGAGCGGCGCCAGCAGCCGGATGTAGCGCCCCGCGTCGTCCGAGTGGTAGATCAGCCGTCCGAGCGGCCCGGAAAACGCCAGCAGCAGCACGGCCGTGCCGCACGCAAACAGCAGGCACCGGTACAGCAGCGTGCGCACCAGCCGCCGGATGTCCCCGCACCGGCCGGAGACCTGCGCCGTCGTCAGCTCCGGCACGAGCAGATCCGCCAGCGCATACAGCAGGCACGAAGGGAAGAGCACCACCGGCAGCGCCATGCCGTGCACGATGCCGTAGCCCGCGAGCGCGCGGTCGGCCGTCAGGCCGGCGCTTTTGAGCCCGCGCGGGATGAGCAGGTGCTCGAGCGTCGTGAGCGACGTGCGCGCATAGGCAGACACCGCCAGCGGCAGCGCCATGGCGAGCATCCGCCGCGTCAGGTGCGGTACGGTGTCGCCGCCGCGGCGATATTTGCGCCGGTCGAGCGTGTACATCGCTGTCATCATCAGCAGTGACACCACGTCTGCGCACGCGCCGCCCGCCGTGACGGCGGCGCAGCTCTGCTCGAGATCGCCGGCGGCCGCAAGGGACAAAAACCACATCACGCACGTGATGCTCACCAGCTGCTCGAGCAGATGCACGAGCGTCGGCTTCCACACGCGGCCGGAGGCGGTGAAGTACCCGTCCATGACCGCCGAGAGCGCGATGCACGGCAGACTGATGCTCGTGATGCGCAGCGAGCGCACCGTGCGCGCGTCGCCGATCCAGAGAAAGCCCACGGGCTCGGCCAGAAAATATACCAGCGTGCCCGCGCACAGGCCGAAAATGAGCGCATAGCACGCGCAGCGGCGCATCGCACCTGTGACGCCCGCGCCGCGCTCGAGCCCCATCTCCTCGGAGATCAGGCGCGTGGCGGCAAAGCGGATGCCGGAGATGGCGAAGGTTGCAAACAGCACGCTCACCGACAGGACGAGCTGGTAGAGCCCGATGCCGGCCGCGCCGATGTGTCCGACGAGCCACGCCTGAAAGACGAGCGCGATGCAGCGCATCACGATCGACGAGCCGGTCATGAGCGCGGTGTTGACAATGAGCCTGCGATGTGTGTGCACGCGCGCGACCTCCCGACGCAGTTTGTACCACTCTATGGTGCGGGAAAGAAAAAGATGCCGCCCGGCAAACGCTAGGCGGCATCTTTTGCATTCTTCAGGTGTGCAGGTCGGTCTTGATCTTCGTCGTGGAGATCTCGGGCGTGCGGGGGAGGTAGACGACCTCGCATTTGTCCTTCAGGAAGTCGAACTTTCCCTTCCAGTCGTCGCCCATGACGAACACATCCACGTGGTATTTGTCCACGTCGGTGAGCTTCTGGTCCCAGCTCTCCTCCGGGATGACGAGGTCGACATAGCGGATCGCCTCGAGCATCCGCTTGCGGTCCTCGTAGGAGAAGTAGCTCTTTTTGCGCTTCTCGTTCCAGTTGAATTCGTCCGTGCTCAGGGCCACGATCAGGTAATCGCCCTGCTCCCTGGCGCGGCGCAGGAGGTTGATGTGCCCGTAGTGCAGCAGGTCAAAGGTGCCGTAAGTGATGACGCGTCTCATGTGTGCTCCCTTTCCCGGAGGCGCTCGGCCAGAAACGCGGCGACGCGCTCGGCGGAGTGTCCGTCTGTGTATTGGTTGGTCAGCTTTGTGAGCTGCAGGCGCTTGGCCCGCAGCGGATCGTCGCCCGATGCAAGCTGGGCAAAAAACGTCCGGAAATCGTCCGGCGTGTCGAGCATGGCCGCGCTCTCGCGCAGCGGCTGCGGGTCGATGGCAAAGCCCGGCTGCCTGGCATAGGCATCAATGTCTTCGAATGTCAGGCCGACAGGCTTGCCTGTGAGCAGATAGTCAAACAGTACGGAGGAATAGTCCGTGATGAGTGCGTCCGTGCAGGCGAGAAATTCATAGGATGTGATGCCGTGCGCGGCGAAGAGCCCGTCGTCGATGAAGCGCAGGTTGCTCAGCTCCAGTGCGCGGATGTGCGCGAGATCCTGCGCCGGGTGGGGCTTGACGATCACGAGCGTGCCTGTCTCCCGTGCTGCCGCGTTTACGGCCTCGGCCGCTGCCGGGTCGTGGATGACGGGGATGGAGATGTCGGTCGTTGTGACAAGATCGTTTTTGTGCTGGCGGTAGGTGGGATACCAGACGACGAAGCGGTCAAACTTTGCGCCGAAGATGTCCTTCAGGTCGCATTTTTGCGTGAACAGCTCATCGTTGCGCGGGAAGCCGAGCGTGACGAGCTTGTCCTGCGGGATGTGAAATTCATAGCTGTTGACAGCGTCAAAAAACGGCGCCTGGCTCAGCGCCCAGTCGGTCGTCGGGTCGCAGAAATAGTAGTCGTGCACGCTCTTGAGCGGGCTTCCGTGCGTCAGATACAGGTGCACGGTCTCCGGCCGGAGCGTCTGGATCTGGCCGTTGCAGTCCACGATGGCGGCGGCGCGGGCGCGCAGCGCAAACAGGCGCATCAGCGCCCATTTGCCATGCGTGCCGACAAAGCCGACGTTTTTTTCGTGCACGTGCCGGAATGCCGCCGGATCCGGCACGACCCATATGAGCCGGTACCGGTCGTTCCAGCCCTGGGCCAGCAGCTCACGATACAGGGCGCCGGTGTTGTCGCCGAGGGGCGGCGCACTCTCGAGCAGGATGACCGGCTTGCCGGGCAGCAGACTCAGCAGATGCACAAGCAGGCGTTTTAAGCGTTGTTTCATTTTCTCAGCACCTTTCGCACCATGCCGCCGACGAGCGCTTTTTCATATCCGTTCATGCTCAGCAGCCACACGGAGGCACAGTAAATAGCCGTGTAAACGACGATGCCGCCGAGCAGCATCGGAATGCTGTAGAGGTTCACAAAGCGCATCATCAGCACGCCGCACGCGGCGGGCGGCAGCAGGCCGAGCGCCATGCGCCCGATGTTTTTCCAGAATACGGTCACGTCGATGTTCAGCCGCCGCTGATAGAAGATGTTCATCACGAGCCCGTTTGCCAGCGCAACGGCAATGGCCGTGCCGATCGCGCAGCCGATCGCGCCGAGATACCGGCAAAGCCAGATGCTGATGGCGAGGTTGCCGATGGCCATGGCGCCATAGATGATCGAGCGGTACTTGTGCAGGTTCTGCGCGCGCTGCATCTCGATGCCGAGATTCTGCGTCAGCGGCACCATGCCGGGGATGATGAGCAGCAGCACGATGATGTACGCATCGTCATAGCCCGGCCCGGCCCAGAAATAGATAAACGGCTTGCCGAAGAAGATGATGCCGGTGCACACGAGCGACAGGATCAGAAACTGGATGCGCCCGACGCGCACGAACAGCTCCGTGAGCACGGAGCGCAGACGCGCCTTGTCGTCCTTGTTATCCTGCACGAGCTGGTGGATGCGCGGTGTGAACACGGACGACACCGCCGTTGAAAACGAGATGAAGTACGTGTGCAGCTGCTGGCCGACGGCGTAGACCGCCGTGGCGGCGGTGCCGCAGTAGCGCGTGATGATGAGCTTGTCGAGGTTGTTGTTGACCTGGTCGACGACCATGTTGATGGCAATAAAGCCGGAGAACACGGCAATGTCCTTGAGCACGGCACCGTCAAAGCCACGGAACAGGACCCGGATGTGCAGCTTGCCGAAGCAGTAGATCAGCCGCAGCACGTCCACGAGCACGGAGATCGTCACCGTGATAACGACCATGCCGATCGAGCCGTAGCCCGCCAGCAGCACCGGCAGCGTCACGAGCGGGGACACGACCGTGCGCAGGATCTCCGTCGCCTTCAGGAACACGAACTGTTCCTGCGCACTGATGATGTTGCTGAATACGCTCATCGGGAAGCTCACGGCGAGGTTCGCCGTCAGCAGCAGCATGAGGATGCGCGCCGTGTGATACTCGGCGTCCGTCAGGCCGGTCTTGAACACCATCTCCAGATGGAATGTCAGGTACAGCCCGCACGCGAGCGCGATCAGACCGATGACGGAAAACACGATCAGAAACAGACCGTTGAGCCGCGCGATCTTGTCGTCCGCCTTTTCCTTGCGATAGAGAATATAGTAGCGCACATAGCTGCCGCCGAAGCCGAGACTGAGCACAGACAAGATGGCGATCGTCGAGGCGACGGTGGAGTACAGGCCGTACTCGCTCTTGCCGAGGATGCGCAGCATGAACGGCGTGTAGGCAATGGAGACGATGATGTTGAGCGTCATCTGCACATACGTGAGCAGAGAGCCGGAACGCAGTTGATTGTGATGCTTCATAGTGTCAGTGTCCGGCGGCGGCGAACAGCATGTGCACCGCCCGGTACTGCTTCTTTCCGAGCAGGGACAGCACCAGCTTTTTGCGCGCCGGATAGCCTTTCAGATAGGGGTTGTGCCGGTAGTCGGGGAAGCGCGCGGCGGTGAAGTCCAGCAGCTGCGGCAGCAGCGGATGCGTGCTCTGTGCCTTGAGAATGCGCACGGACGCATCATAGAGCACATTGTCTACGCAGAGCTTGCCCAGCTCGTTTTCGTACTGCTCGAACAGGCCGCGCGCCTGATACCACGTCAGCACATCGTCGATCGCGTCCATGATCTCGGCGTTGGCGTCGAGCGCGCGCTTGGTCACGGAGCCGGCGTGCTGCCGGTAGAGATAGAGCACGTCCGGCAGGATCACAACGGACCTCGCCGCCGTGAGCATCTTGCGCGTCATGCACAGATCCTCACCCCAGCCGCGGGCGCGGAAGCGGATGTCCGTGTCCGTGAACAGGGTGCGCCGCCACGCGGCGATGCAGGCCGACGGGCGGTTGAGCAGCAGGGCAGGGGTCTCCGGAAGCGTCAGCGGCGTGCGCAGCGGCAGGTCGTCGGTGAACACCGCGCCGTCATTGTCGCCGGTCATGCGCAGGCCGAAATAGCACACGTCGGCCTGCGTCTCGTCCAGTGCAGCGGACAGCACGGCGAACGCCTCCGGCGTGTAGCTGTCGTCGCTGTCGAGAAAGAGCACATAGTCTCCCTGCGCGAGCGGGAGCGCCGCGTTGCGCGCGTCGCCCGCGCCGCCATTGGGCTTGTGCAGCACGCGGATGCAGTCCGGATGCTCGCGCGCGAGCGTGTCGCACAGTGTGCCGCTCTCGCCGTCGGTCGAGCCGTCGTCCACGAGCAGGATCTCAAAGTCCGCGCCGGTCTGCCCCAGCACGGAGTCTACGCACGCGCGCAGGTATTCCCAGCCGTTGTAGACCGGGATGATGACACTGAATTTCATAGCTTCCTCCAGTCCGGGCGCTCAGCCGAGCTTGTCCTTCACGGCAAAGAGCATCCGCACGGTGCGGTATTTGCGCTGCCGCAGCAGGCGCAGGATCAGCTTGTGGCTGCGCGAGAGCGTCTGCAGGTACGGGTTTTCCATGTAGTCCGGGAACTGTGCCTGCACGTAGTCCTGAAACCGGTCGAGCAGTTCGCTCTCTGGGTCCACGCGCAGCACGCGCACCGAGGCCGCGAGCAGCACATGGTCCACGGCCAGACGCGACAGCTCGTTGTAGTAGCGCTCGAACAGGCCGTTTTCGCGGTACCAGCCGAGCAGGTTGTCAAACGCGGTGAACAGCTCGGCGTTGCGCGCCGTGTTCGTGTTGCGCGTGATGGAGTTGGTGCGGTCGACATAGTAATACAGGATGTCCGGCACGAAGGCGGCGCTTTTGGCCAATGCCAGCAGCTTTACGGATGTGCACAGATCCTCGTACCAGATGCGCGCCGGGTAGCGCACGCCGGAATCCAGAAACAGGCTGCGCCGCCAGATGCGGCTCCATGGGGAGGGCATGGTCTGCATCAGCTCGGGCGTGTCGGCGAGCGTGAAGGTGCGGTCGGCCGGCAGGGGATCCACAAGCTCCTTGACCACGACGCCGTTTGCTTCCAGCGCCGCGCCGAAGCCAATGATGTCGCTGCCGAAGCGGGCGACGGCGTCGGCCAGTACGCGGAACATGCCGGTGGCGATGTAGTCGTCACTGTCGATGAAGATCAGGTACTCGCCCTGCGCCACCTCGATGCCGACGTTGCGCGCCTCGCCCACACCGCCGTTCGGCTTGTGGATGGCGCGGATGCGTTCCGGGTGCGCCGCGGCATAGCGGTCGCAGATCGCGCCGCTCTCGCCGTCGGTCGAGCCGTCGTCGATGAGGATGACCTCATAGTCGGTGAAATCCTGCGCCAGCACGGAGTCGATGCACTTGGGCAGGTAGTCCTTGACGTTGTAGACCGGGATGACAACACTGAAAATCATGCGCGTTTCTCCTCTCCGTCCGGCAGCGCGTCCGGCTTTTCGCTGCGCATCTGCGTCAGGTAATAGACCACGGCCAGCAGCACCGACATATAGATTGAGGCGTTCGGCCGCCGCAGTACGCCGGCAGTGAAATAGGCATATACCAGACACAGGCACAGCCCGATGCCGAAGGCGCCGGCCTCTATCGTGAAGTATTTGCGGAAATCTCTGATCAGACATTTGATGATCAGGTACAGGAAATAACCGATGAAGGCGACCATCATGGCCAGCCCCACCCAACCGTACAGGAAACAGATGCCGTGGAAGTCATTTTCCACGTCGTAGATCTCGCCGTCAAAGGCCATGCGGCCGAGCTCCATACCGAACAGGCGGGAGGTGAACGGCTGCTCGTCGAGCAGCATCTCGCAGAAGACGATCTTGCGGTGGCGGGTCGCCGTGATGTCCGTGACCTGCGCGGAGTAGTCGTAGGCGGACATGACGCGCGCCGTGCCGAAGCGCCGGCACATATTCGGCGAGTAGAAATTATAGATCGTGCACAGGGCGTGGTAACGCTCCCCGGGCGTGACGGTGGATGTGCCGTCCTTGTTGCCCTCGGCGCGCTGGATCATGACGTTGGCGTCATTCTGCTTGTAGCTCATGGCCTCATTGTAACGGTTCTGGTTGATGTACATGGGCGACTGCTTGTAGGTCGCGCAGCACACGGCGAGAATGAGCACCAGCACGGCGATGTAGCGCTTGGAGGTGCGCGCCTTGCCGGTCAGCACCAGCACGATCGGCACGCCGAGCGCGACGACGGCGATCGAGAAAAACGCCAGACGCGTTCCCATGAGATAGAGCTGACCGAGCGCCGCAACGCTCGTGAGCGTGAAGAGCAGAAACTGCCTGCGGCGGTAGCAGAGCAGGATGACGATGGGCGCAAGTATGCTCATGATCGCGCTCTGCGCGTTGCCGAACGAGTACCAGCCGAGGATGCCCACGTTGGTGGACTGATAGGTCGCCGAGGAGGTGTGCGTGAGCACGCTCACGATGACGGAGGCCGTGATGATCCAGAAATCGAGCAGCAGGCCGGTCTCAAACGCACGGCCGCACTTGTCGTTCGCCCGCAGGAAGGAGATGAAGCACAGCACGAACAGCGGCATCTGCACGACGCGCACGAAGTTGGTCAGGTCGTAGACGATGCGCTGGTAGCCGACGATGAAGCAGGAGATGCAGTGCCCGATGAGCAGCACGGCACAGGCGGCGACGGCGATGCCGTAGACCTTCTTGCGCGCGGAGGTGAAAAATCCGAGCAGGCACACGACGGCAAACACGGCAAAGCGCAGCAGCAGCGTGATGGTGTTGCTCATGCCGAGCCGGTCCGTCCAGAAGGACAGGATGTCCATCAGCGGCTGGATCGCCATGAGGACGATGACAAACGTGGGCAGATGGCGCGCAAGTGCGCCGGAGACGTGGGTTTCTTGACTCATGAATGTGTTACTCCTTTGTTTGGGTGGCATCGGAAGGGGCCGGCCAGCAGGCGCGCAGGATCAGCAGGATCAGCATGCCGAGCACAAGCCCGAGCGCGAGGCCGATGCCGGTGCGCAGCAGCGAAACGAGAAAGTGCGCGCGAATGTGGCAGAAGGTGTTGGCGACGGAGGCAAATCCGATCGCGCCGAAAACGCCGAACAGCCACGCAGTCAGGCGGCTGCGGTGCGCGGCGCAGCAATAGGCCGCGGCGATGGCGGGGTAGGCGATGAGAAATTCCTTTGTGCGCGGCCGGAACAGCAGTACACGCTCCAGCCAGTTGCGCGCGCGCTGCTCGCCGACGGAGACGGACAGCATCCCGTCGCCGGTGCGCAGGATGTAGACCGTGCCGACGGCGGCGAGGATCACCAGCAGGCACAGCAGCTTTCGCCGCCAGTGGCGGCTGTTTTCCTGCCGCAGCGTCTGCAGGTCATCGCGCACAGAGCAGCCGCGCGTGTGCAGCAGCGCCATAGCCAGAAGCACCATGCCGCCGACGTATACGGTCAGCTGACTGAGCTTCACACCGCGAAACAGCCGCAGCACGAGCAGATATTCCGACCCGCTGAGGATCGCGCCGATGTAGCAGCAGCCCCAGAGTGTGATCGCAACGCAGAGCGCGGTCATGCCGGCATAGCGGCCGATGCCCGGACGCGTCTGCACGCTTTCGCGCAGCATGGCTGCAAGCACTGCGACGGCCAGACACGGGAACACGATGGCAGCCAGCAGCGCAAGCGCCGTGCTCTGCAGGGCGGGCGCAAGCAGCGCACCGCCCACGCTCTCCGCGCAGCCGAGCGCGAACAGCAGCACGCGCAGCCAGCGCGCACGCAGGGACACGAAAACGCCAAGCAGCACGATCGCTGCGGCGAACACGCCGATGCCGCACAGCATCAGCAGCACGGGGCTGACCGTTTTGGCCGGGATGCCGGTGATGGCGCCGTACTGATAGCCGGCCGGCGCGATCCGCTGCGCCAGATCCTGCAGCAGCTGCGTGTACACCACCGGCTGCGCGACGGTCTCGCCCGCGGCGTCCGTCAGCGGTGTGAGCCACAGCACGGTCATGCCGCGGTCCACGACCGCGCGGTAAAGCATGTTGACGATCTCCTCCGCGCCGCTGTAGCCAAGCGTCTGGTAGCGCGCACGGAACGTCTGGTTGAGCCAGAAGCCCTTGACCATGTCGCCGGTGTACCCGTCGAGCGTGTACCCATCTGGCAGGACACAGCCGGTCTGGTTCCTGTCTTCAATGAGCACGAGCGTGCTGCCGCTCTCGCGCAGCGCGTCGAGCACCTGCGCCTGCGCCAGCGGCTCTGTGTCGGTGTCGATGCCGGTCTGTCCGGCGGCGGCAAGCGTGTCATACCGCGCGGCAAAGAAATATGTGCCGCCCTGTGCAAGGCCGCCGGCCTGCGCCGTGCCCAGCCCCGCATCCTGCGCGGCGCGCACGATGTCCGGGTCGGCAAGCTCTGCCGGTGTGACCAGCAGCTCACGCGCGCCGGCATCCGCCAGCTGCGTCAGCCAGTCCTGCACCGGGATGCCGGATGCGTCCGAGAGCGCACAGACGTCCTCGTAGCTGACGACCACGTCGACCTGCCGCTGCGTCTGCTCAACACCGATCCGGGCGCCGAGTAGCCAGAAGGCCGATAGCGTGCACAGCGCTGCCACGATCAAAAATAGACGGTAAGAGTGGAGAAATTGTTTCATAATCACGCACGCTTTCTAAATTTTTGCACGATCGTCTGCAGTGCCTCCCGCTCGCGCAGCAGCCAGCAGATGCCGGCGTACAGCCCGATGCCGACAAGGCCGAGCGCGCAGAATTCCAGCAGAGTCAGGAGCTTGCTCAGCCCCGGCCGGTACAGCAGCGTCTCACAGCCCCACATCGCCGCGCCGGTCAGCACGGCGGCAGCGAGGTTTTTGAGCAGCTTGCCGGTGCGCAGACTGCCGCGCGTGTCGCGGAAGAAGCAGACGAGCGCAATGACACCGCCGACGGTCAGCGACACGGCGGTCGTCCGTGCGATCAGGCCGCAGCTCTGACCGCTCCGGAACACGAGGTTGAGCGCAATGTTCAGCGCCAGCACCACGGCATTGATGAGCAGCGGCGTCAGCGTCTTGTGCATGGTGTAGTATGCCTTGTTGATCAGGTCCAGCACGCAGAAGCCCGCCATGCCCAGCGCGTACATGGCGAACACGCTGCTGGTCATCTGCGTGGAGACGGTGTTGAAGTTGCCGCTCTCGAACAGGACGTGGATGATCGGCACGGCAAAGGCGGAAAACAGCGCCGAGAACGGCAGGATAACAAACAGCGTGTTTTCTACCGTGCCGCCGACATAGCGCTTGTACTCCTGCGCGTTTACCTGCGAATAGGTCAGATTGTATTTCGGGAACAGCACAACGCTGATGCTGTAGATAAGCGTCGTTGCGACCGGCGTGAAGAGCTTGTCCGCGTAGTACACGGCGCTCACAGCGCCGCTGCCGAATGCAGACACGGTATTGGAGTCTGCCAGATAGCACAGCAGGAAGATGGACGTGGTAAACACCGTCACGACCGTCGTGCGGGCGAAGAGCCTGAGATCGGGATCACGGAAGTGCAGCCCGGGGATGAGCCGGAATTTTTCGCGCACGATACACGGGATCGTCATGGCAAACTGCAGCAGCCACGCAAAGCAGATGACCAGCACATATTCGAGCACGCGCTCGCTGCTGGAAAACAGCACGAGAAACACGATCAGCAGCAGATTGTACGGCAAGCTCAGACTGCCCTGCAGCGTATAGTGCTCCATGGACTGGAATACGGCGACCAGCAGGTAGATGACCACGATCAGCGGCAGCGTCAGCAGGCAGATCTGCAGATATGTCCGCAGAGTCGGCAGGTCGGCGTCGCTCACGCCGAGCCAGTGGCCGACGGGGGCGAAGCGGATCAGCACCGAGAGCAGCACGACGACCAGCGCACTCACGAGCACACTCACGCAGATCAGGTTCCCGGCTACGGCGAAGGCCTTGTTCCGGTCCTCGGCAAGGTGGCGCGAGATCACGGGGACGGCCGCAATGCAAAGCGCGTAGGCGACGGTCGTGAAGATGTAGATCGTATAGTTATAGGAGATCGTATAGAGATCAAAGGCCGTCTGCGTGCCGAATACGCCGGCCTGCAGCGCCTCGCGGACGATGCCGAGGATCTTGGTCAGCAGTGTGACTGCAACGACCAGCCCGATGGTGCGCAGGGTGCGCTTGTTCTGATTCTGACTCATGATGCGGATGCTCCTTCTTCGCACGGCGCAGCACCGGCGCGCGCCGTCAGACAGTAGAGCGCGGCCAGTGCGGCGGAGAGATAAAACGAGGCGTTCGGCCGCCGGAGAACGCTGGCCGAAAAATAGGCGTTGACGATCAGGATCACCGCTGCCATGCCAAAGGCGCACACCGGAAGCGTGCAGGCTTTTCCGGGCTCGCGCAGCATGCGCCAGAGCGCACGCCCGATGAAATACAGCAGGAAGCCGGCCATCAGCACCAGACCCGTCAGACCGTAGAGATAGTACACACCGTGGAAATCGTTTTCCGCGTCAAAAATGGCGCCCTGGCAGCGTGTTGCCTCCAGCTCGAAGCCGAACAGCCGGCTCGTGACCGGCAGCTCTGCCATGAGCAGGCGGCAGTAGACGAGCTTTGTCAGACGGATGTCGCCGATAACGGACACGTCCATGGAGTCGTGAAATGCGTGCTCCACCTTTTCCAGACCGAAGCGATCAACTGCCACCTGCTGGTATTTGCGGTAGAGCGCATCGCGCGTCTCCTGCTCGGAGGCGCCCAACTCACCGGCCGACTGCTGCTGCTCGCTCACGCTCTCGGCATAAGCCTGCCGGTTGCGGTACATGGGGCTCTGGTGATAGAGCCCGCCGCACAAAGCGGCACACAGAAGCACGACGGCCAGCGCGCGCGCGTTCCACTGACGGGTCAGCGCCATGCTCACGCACACGCCGGCGGCAATGCCGAAGATCTCGGCATAGGCCAGCCGCGTGCCCAGTACGAACAGCAGCGCAAAGCCGACCACACAGCGCAGCGCGGCGGCGGTGAGCTTTTTGCGGCGAACGGCCGCAAGCAGAGAGATCACGGTCAGCACGCCGAGCACGGCGCTCTGCGAATTGGGCAGCCAGAACCAGCCGCTCCAGCCGATGTGAAATTTCGCATAGGTGGGCATGCTTGTGCCGGTCACAACGGACACGAGCGTGATGAGCGCGATCAGGTACAGGTTGATCGTGCAGGCATCCTCCAGCACGTCCGGAAAGTGCGGCGTGTGCCGAAAGAGCGTAATGAGGGCGAAGGTATAGACCGGAAGCTGTGCGACACGGATGAAGTTGATCAGATCGGACATGGGTGCGGCGTAGCCCACGCGGCGGCAGGCAAGCACATGCGCACCCCAAAAGAGCGCCAGCACACCGCACAGGATCAGGTAGGCGCGTTTGCGCTCCGAGAGCACGAACGCCAGCACCGCGGCAGCGGCCAGCAAAAGCATCCGCAGTGCAAGCGAAACGCTCGTTGCGCGGCCCAGAGTCTGCGTCCAGAACGACAGCACATCCAGCAGCGGCTGCGCTGTGCACAGGCCGATGAGCGCACCGGCCAGCCAGCGCGGGGCAGGGCGCTCCTGCGGCGATATTGATTGCATAGTTTTTCCTCTTTTTCTCACAGGATAGTTACACTACATCATACGCTTTTTTCGCGTTCAGGTCAACCTGTGCAGGCGAACTGTTTCTGTTATTCATATTAATATTGTGTGGACGAAACACCCCCGGCCGGAAAATACCCGGTCGGGGGTGTCGGAAACCGTATTTACAGGAGCTTATCCGTCTCGTGCGTGTAGCTGCAGATGAGCTTGTCGAGCAGCCGCAGCAGCTCGGCGGCCCTGGGCTCCGTGACGGCCTGCGCACGCAGCCGGTGCAGCCCGTCGATGGCCTCCTGACTGAGGCCGAGGGCGTTATACACGTCGCTCTCGCCGGCACGCTGCGCGTCCTCACTGCCGATCTCGGTGTCAAAGCCGAGCAGGAAGTTCGGCGTCGTGTGGAAAAACCGCGCGATGCGGCTCACGACCAGCGCCGACGGCACCGTGACCTCGCGGCGGTCGTTGGGCTTGATGTATTTGCGCACGGCGGGGCGGCTGATGTCGATCTCATCTGCCAGCTCCTGCGTGTTGACGGGCTTGCCGTACACATTGTTGCCGTTCATCAGATAGGTCAGCCGGTCGCGGAACACGTTGCCGAAGCCGCTCGCGGCCTCGTCGATGTCTTTGCCCATGATGCGCCCTCCGTTCTTGCAGAAACAAAAAAACATTTTTTTCGGAAAAGGACTTGACAAACCTGTAGAAATAGTTTATACCAAAGTTACGTTAATCGAAAACGAAACTTTGGTTTCTATCCACAGGCCGGATGTAACTTTTCTGACCACAGTAAAACACAACCGCCTGCAAAAGTCAAGACATATCCCCCATAACCGCAAGGAGGTAATTTTATGAGCAAGAACCGTGATCTGATCTATGATATGACCGATTCCCCGGAGACGGAGGACTTCGAGCAGCTCGACAGCGAGCCGCTGCAGCTCGGCGGCGTCGGCGAGGATGCGCCCGCCGCAAACGACCGTCAGGTGTCAACGCCTGGCGACGTGCACGTTGCGCCGCAGATGCCCACGCCGATCGACGGCACGCTGCGCCAGTTTGCGCTGCGCGTGCCGGACGTGATCGATGCGTGCAGCGGAATCATGGTGTTCGGAAAGCGCATCAAGTCGCTGGTCTTTTCGACCGACCTGAGCATCATCCGCAACGTCAACGCCGACGCGGTGTTTGCGGTCTATCCCTTTACGCCGCAGCCGATCATTACGCAGGCGCTGCTCATGGCGAGCGACCTGCCGGTGTTCGTCGGCGTCGGCGGCGGACTGACGACGGGAAAGCGCGTCGTGAACCTCGCCATGTACGCCGAGATGCAGGGCGCGACCGGCGTGGTCGTCAATGCGCCGACGCCGGGACGCATCCTCAACCGCATCCGCAGCAGCGTCGATGTGCCGGTTGTGGTCACGGTGGCCAATTCCGACACGAACTACCGCCACCGCATCGAGGACGGCGCTGCGATCCTGAACGTGGCCGCTGGCGCACAGACGCCGGAGATCGTGGCCGAGATCCGCGAGCGCTTTCCGGATTACCCCATCATCGCGACCGGCGGCGCGGATGAGCAGAGCATCCGTGCCACCATCCGCGCGGGCGCCAACGCGATCGTCTGGACGCCGCCG
>ERZ831979.186-NODE-186-length-76211-cov-7.540614_pt1 | contig 76211 bp, 97 predicted proteins | sample MGYA00519952_ERZ831979 | MGnify/ENA primary metagenome ERZ831979 (study PRJEB31850, sample SAMEA3708723) | human gut metagenome | biome: human gut; feature: human-associated habitat; material: faeces | place: China | collected 2014 ...
TGCCCACAAAAAGGCAAGCAAGCATCGCTTAAAAGTAAGTCTTTTTGCGCCATGCCGCAGTACTTAGCTTGCGGCTCTCAATTGGCAGCTCGGCACATTCGCCCGTAAACTCGCTCCGCTCAAACAGTACGGGCTCGTGTGTCTTGCTTCGCAAGCCGTTCCCTCGCCTATCTCTGTTAGTCCTCCAGCACTACGGCGCGGCTATTGGAGGCTTGATTATAAAAATTAGTTGAGTCACGCGCTTTTACTTTGCTATAGCTCAAGTAATAGGCAACTCCCAATTGCAGCCCACCACAATACAAAAAATTCACCCCGGAGTTATCCTCCGGGGTTTACTGTTAATTTTTTATATGATTCTCATTCTAACAACGCCGCTGACTGCGGTTATCCTTTCGCTGTCGGGGTTCGGCGTATCGCAGACGAGATAGCCAAGTCCGTTTTTGACTGCGCTGTTGAGCGATGTTATATTGCCGCCGAGCGCCGCGACGATGTTTTCGCGCACTCCCTCGCCGTCTTTGTAGATAACGCACACGCGCTTTTCAAACTCTGCGGGCGGCGTGAGTTCGGGCAGGTTGACGGAGTTTTTCACTTCGCCGCGCTCGATATAGCTTATAAGCTCGTCGGCAGCCATGACCGCGCAGTTGTCCTCGCTCTCGGGCGTGGAGGCGCCGAGGTGCGGGATAGCTATAACTCCGGGCACGCCCAACTGCGCATCGGTCGGGAAGTCCGTGGCGTATGCCGCAACTTTACCGTCGGCGAGAGAAGCGAGAATATCATCGGAGTTCACAAGCTCGCCGCGCGCGAAATTGAGAATACGCACGCCGTCTTTCATTTTGCCTATAGACTCCGCGTTTATAATATTTCTCGTGCTGTCGTTGCACGGGATATGCAGGGTCAGATAATCCGCCGCAGAGAAAACCGCGTCCATATTGTCAACGGTCTCAACGCCGCTTATTTCGCTCCTGCCCTTTCTGTCGAAGCAGACGACTCTCATACCGAGGTCACGCGCCGCTTCGGCTACAAGCTTGCCTATCGCACCCATGCCGACAACGCCCATGGTCTTGCCTTTTATCTCGGGACCAGCAAACGAGCTCTTGCCCTTTTCGACGAGCTTGCCGACATTGTCGCCCTCGCCTTTTAGGGTCTTGCACCAGTCGATAGCGTCTATAACTTTGCGCGAAGCGAGAAGAGCCGCGCAGATAACGAGCTCTTTTACCGCGTTTGCATTCGCTCCGGGCGTGTTGAATACTGCGATGCCCTGTTCCGAGCACTTATCGATCGGGATATTATTCACACCCGCTCCCGCGCGAGCGATTGCCAAAAGACCCGCTCCGAACTGCATCTCATGCATCGAAGCCGAGCGCACCATTATCGCCGCCGGATCTTCCGCATTGTCAGTGCAGATATATTTCGCGCTGTCAAAGCGGTCGGTTCCGCACTTTGCTATTTTATTTAGCGTTAATATCTCTTTCATCAGCCTCTCCCCCTCAGTTGTTCTTCTCGAACTCCTTCATGAAGTCAACAAGCTGTTCGACTCCCTCGACAGGCATGGCGTTGTATATGGACGCGCGCATTCCGCCGACCGAACGGTGTCCCTTGAGGTTGACAAAACCTGCCTCTGCCGCCTCGGCAACAAATTTTGCATTGAGCTCATCGCTTTCTGTAACGAAAGTCACGTTCATCAGCGAGCGGTCGCAGTGCCTGACGGGGTTCGAGAACATCTTGCTCGAATCGATGAAGTCATAGAGAATCTTCGCCTTCGCTTCGTTTCTCCTCTTCATCTCCTCAAGTCCGCCGAGCTTCTCTATCCACTCGAGCACTAATTTGCACATATATATCGACCAGCAGGGCGGCGTGTTATACATCGAGTCGTTGTCCGCCATGTTCTTGTAGTCGAGCATCGCAGGCGTGATATCGCGTGATTTGCCGACAAGGTCCTTGCGCACTATGACAATAGTCAGTCCCGCGGGGGCGACATTCTTCTGCGCGCCGCCGTAGACAATACCGAACTTCGAGACATCGAGCGGCTCCGAGAGGAAACACGACGAAACATCAGCAACGAGCGGAACATCGCCTGTGTCGGGGATATACGGGAACTTCGTGCCGTAGATAGTGTTGTTCAGGCATATATATGCATAGTCCGCCTCGGGGTCAAAATCCTCGCGGGTGACCTCGGGAATATAAGAGAAAGTCTTATCTTTCGAGGACGCAACAACTCTGATATCGCCGTATTTGCACGCCTCTTTATACGCCTTGGTCGAGAACTGACCGGTGAGCATATAATCGGCCTTTCCGCTGCCGTTCAAAAGGTTGAGCGGAATCGCGGCGAACTGGGTCGAAGCTCCTCCCTGGAGGAACAGCATATCGTAATTATCGGGCACTGAAAGTACCGATCTGAACAGATTCTGCGCCTCATCCATGATTTCCTCAAAGACCTTTGAGCGGTGCGACATCTCCATAACGGACTGGCCGCTTCCGTGATAGTCCATTATCTCCGCTGCCGCGCGGCTGAGAACGCTCTCGGGCAGCATTGAAGGACCTGCTGAAAAATTGAATACTCTTGCCATCTGGGTTTACCTCCTTTTCCGGCGCGCTGAAATATTCCGCGCCAAAGCCGAGAAAATTACCGGCTTTTTACCATTATATAACATAGTAAAAAGATAAGTCAATAAAATCGGAGCTTTACTGTTGAAAAATATGGCTTTCAAATGTATAATTAATATGACAGAAAAATCCATCAGATAACGAGGTATTTTCAAAATGTCAGCTCAGCAGAAAAAGAAGAAGAAAAACAATTCGAGACTTTACATTCTCATCGCAGCTGTAGTGCTGCTCATCGTGATGATCGTCCTGATTGCCGTCAAATGCTCCGGCGGCAAGAAAAATCCGGACGCGGACAGCACGAGCGGCGAATCCTCATCGCAGTCACTCGAAGCGGCGGACATTGACCCGCTGACCGGACTCTCCGGCTTCAAGGCGCAGGGCAAACGCCCGATAGCGGTAGTTGTCAACAACTCGAAGCCCGCTCGCCCGCAGTGGGGACTCTGCACCCCCGATATCGTGTTTGAGGGCGTGACGGAGGCGGGTATTACGAGAATGCTCTGGCTCTATTCCGACATAAACAAGATTCCCGACAAGGTCGGCTCGCTCAGAAGCGCAAGGCACGACTTCGTCGAGATAGCCGAGGGACTCGACGCAATATTCGTCCACTGGGGCGGCAGCAAATACGCCTATTCGGCGATAAACGAGCGCAATGTCGACGACCTCGACGGGCGTTCATATCTCGGCAGATATTTCTTCCGCGACAAGGAGCGCACCAATGTAGCCATCGAGCACCGCGGATACACGACCCGCGAGGCGATTGACAAGGGTCTTACAAAGCTCGACATCCGCCGCGATATTAAATCCGGCTATCAGAATCCCTTTGCGTTTGTTTCCGAAAGCTCGCCGCGCACTCCCGCCGGCGGCGCATGCTCGAGAATAGACATAGTTTTCTCGTCCTACTGCAACCACTCATTTACTTATTCAGTGCAGGACGGGCTCTATCTCAACGACATCAACGGCGCGCCGATGACAGACGCGGACGGCAAGCAGATGGCGGTCAAAAACGTCATCATTCTCTATTGCCCGGTCTCGCTCATGGGCGACTCCTCCGGATGCGTTGACATGGATCTGACAGGCGGCAGCGGCGTTTATCTCTCGAACGGCGCATATGAGAACATAACCTGGAAAAAGGGCGGCCCGGACAGTATGCTCACCCTCTATTCGTCCGACGGCACCGAGCTCAAGCTCAACCCCGGTCAAAGCTACATCGGTCTTGTTCCCACCGACAAGCAGGCGAGCACAGTCATAGCATAAAATATAACATAAACTCAAACGCCGCCGGCACAGCATAAAAGCTTACCGGCGGCGTTTTGGATTATCAGGACAGCTTATAATATTCAAAAATCGGGTGTGAGGTTTTCCCCGTTTTCTTGTGTAATAAGTGAAGGGCACAAAAGACGCTTTGCAGAAAGGAGAAAATCTATGGACAACGGTGCAAGTAGCTACCGCCGTTTCTGTAACGAAGGAGATGATAGCGGATTAGTTGAAATTATCGTCAACTACCGTGACGGGCTTATCTTATATTTGAACAGCTTTGTCGGAAACATACACATCGCCGAGGAATTGGCGGAGGATACGTTCGTCCTGCTCGGGACGAAAAAGCCGAAGGACAAAGGCACAAGTTCTTTTAAAACCTGGCTCTACACCATCGGGCGGAATATCGCCATCAACCATCTGAGACGAAGGTCAAGATTTTCGCTCGTATCCGTTGACGACTGCTCGGAGCTCGAAAGCGAAGAGGAGAGCCTGGAGGCGGCTGTTATAAAAGAAGAACAGAAGATATCGGTGCATCGGGCGCTGAAAAAGCTCAAGCCCGAATATCATCAGGTTCTCTGGCTCATATATTTTGAGAATTTCAGCAATAAAGAAGCTGCGAAGATAATGGGAAAATCCGTTCACAACATCGAGACACTTGTCTACCGTGCCCGCAAATCACTTAAATCACAATTGGAAACGGAGGGTTTCACATATGAAAAGCTATGATGAAACTGTTGATTCTGTGTTCGACCGTATTGATAAATATAACAGCGAAAAGATACGCAGAAATAAGATAATCACAAAAGCTGTTGTCCCCGCCTGTTGTTTTTGTCTGATAGCGTTAGGCGGAATAGGGGCATGGAAAAGCGGATTGTTCAAACCCGGGACGCCCGGTGCCGTACCCGGTCAGCCTGTTACAAGTTATGACAACGCCGCAGTCTCGCCTGCCGAGAGTACTTCTCCCAACAGCGTCGGTTCAAAACAACTCTGCTTTGCCAATCAGATAAACGGAGTCAAAAGTGCGGCTCCGCTGTATCTCGACCCAGCAAAGCATTATACCGAGAATTGGAGCAATGCGGAAGTCACCGCCTATATGGGCGCCGACCTGTTCAATCTCGGCGCGGAGTACAAATATATCGGCAGCAGCAGCCACGCCGTCACTTTTTCTTCCGACGGAGCTATTGCAAGAGATGTTATAAATTTGAAATATCACTCCAAAGATGCCGATTTTACCATGAGTGCCAGCAAACTTGGCGCGCCCAACGACTGCATATATGCTTTAAACAGCAGCGAGATCACAAGCATCGGAGTCGACGGCAAAAGCGTGGAGGTTCTGTTCGCGGCAACAGTCGGCAGCGATGCCGCCGCTCAGCCCGAAAAGCAAAATCTTATGGTCGCGGATTTCAGCTGCGGCGGGGTTTATTACAGGGTAACAGCAGAAAATATATCAATCAGCGATTTCTATAATATTGTATCAGCCATTGTGAAAAAATAAAATTACAGGAGGTATGCAGCTGGGCTGCGTACCTCCTGATTTTTATTTACACTCACACGAGATAGTGCTTTTTCGTGTCGTGATAGAGCTGAGTTATATCCTGGAGCACCTCGGTATGGGCGAAGCTCTTGTGATAGACTATATTTGTCTCGCGCGCCATGCTGAGGTTTTCTATCGGCACTATCGTCAGCTTCTTTTTGCGGACTTCTCTGAGACACACGCTCTTTGCAAGGATAGATACGCCGAAGTCCTTCTGCACAAGGTCTTTTATCGTCGTGACATTATCGACCTCGAGGATAACATTGAAGTCGTCTATCGACTCGTTGTGGCTCTCGAGCGTCGCTTCAAACAGCATTCGCGTTGCCGAAGTCGGAAGACGCAGGATGAGCCTCTCGCGGCGCAACTCGTTCAGCGTTATCATCGAGTGCTTTGCGAGCGGATTGTTGTTCGACATGATGCAAACGAGATAGTCCGTATCTATCATGACGGAATTGAGCGACGGATTCGACACTTTTCCGTCCGTTATTGCGAGATCGATCTCAAAATTGTCGAGCATATCATAAAGATTTTTTATAGTATCTGTAAAAACAGTAATGCTTACATTTGGATATTCGTTGCCGTAACGGGCGAGAACCTCGGTTGCAAACGTGCTTTCGGAGGTATGAGTCAAACCTATGCGCAGCTTCTTTATGTTGCGCTTGGAGTCCGCTATTTCCATGTGCATCTTCTGATCCATTGAAGTCAGAATACGCGCATAGCGAACCGCAATCTCCCCTTCCTGCGTCAATGTTAGCTCGCCTTTCTTGCGATTGAACAGCTTCGCACCGAGGGATTGTTCGAGCTGACTTATCTGATGGCTGACCGCAGGCTGGGTCAGAGAGAGCGCTTCCGCCGCCCTTGTGAAATTTTTCTGCTCTGCAACTGCTATCAAAGTTTCGGTTTTATTGTCTAACATATACTCACCATAAAAAAAGTTTTTGAAAATCAAAATTAAAATAATTTGATTTTATTACAGGTTGAGTATATCATATTATATAGTAAATCACAAGAGATATTAAAAAAACAAATTTGCAAAATTTATCGGTCGCCGGACGAAAAAGCTCTCCCGGCGGTTGCTTTTTTACTCTCTGAAAGGAAACGAGGAATAAGGGAAATTGATTAACTCACTCTACAAGACCTTCAACATCACCTCCCCCGTTGCGGGAATCATAATTTCGGTGGCTCTGATGCTGATAACGGGCTTTGCGATGACGCGCATCACAAAGCGGCTCCGGCTGCCTAATGTCACGGCGTACATACTCTCCGGCGTCCTGCTCGGACCGTATGTATTGAATCTCGTGCCGCAGGACATCGTTGAGGGAATGGACTTTCTGAACGATATCGCTCTCGCGTTCATCGCATTCAGCACCGGCGAGTTCTTCCGCTTTTCGACTCTTAAAAAGAACGGCGGAAAAGTCGTTGTGATAACTGTGCTCGAAGCGTGCCTCGCGTCAATTATCGTTTTCATCGTGTCGTTTTTCATTCTCGGGCTGGATATCAACTTCTCGCTCGTGCTCGGCGCGCTCGCCTCGGCAACCGCTCCCGCGTCAACGGTCATGACGATACGCCAGACCCACGCAAAGGGCGACTTTGTTGACACCCTGCTCCAGGTCGTTGCGCTCGACGATGTTGTCGGACTCGTCGCATACAGCGCCGCGATATCCGTAGCGCTCGCGAACGCATCGGGTCATTTCAGCGCGGGCAGCGTATTGAAGCCCATCGGGCTCAACTTTCTCGTGTTCGCGATAGGCTGCCTGTTCGGACTGATATTGAAGCTCCTGCTTCAGAAGCGTTCGACGGACAACAGGCTGATAGTCTCCGTCGCGCTGCTGTTCTCGTTCTGCGGAATATGCACCCTGCTCGATGTCTCACCGCTTCTCGGCTGCATGGCGATGGGCATGGTCTACATCAACCTTTCGGACGATGAGAGGCTGTTCAAGCAGCTCAACTACTTCAACCCGCCGATACTCCTGCTGTTTTTCGTGCGTTCGGGACTCAACTTCAATCTCAGCGCGCTCTTTGACAGCTCGTCATCCATCGGCCACGTGCCGCTGATAGTTGTCGGTGTGTGCTACTTCTTCACGCGAATCATCGGCAAATACGCCGGCGCATTCCTCGGCTGTCTCATAACAAAGAAAAACCACCTTGTCCGCAACTACCTCGGCCTCGCGCTTATCCCGCAGGCGGGCGTCGCTATAGGTCTCGCCGCGATGGGCGCGCGAACGCTCGGCGGCGCGTCCGGCAGTGCGCTTGAAACAATAATACTTGCGTCGAGCGTCCTGTATGAGCTCATCGGCCCCGGCTGCGCGAAGCTCTCGCTCTACCTTTCAAAGTCCTATTCCAACAAGCTCGAAGATATAGTCGAAATCGCGGAGGACGGACATCAGAAGAGCAAGGTCGAGCTGCTCATAGAACGCATCCAGGCGATACAAAACGACCTGCCTAAGCATGAGAATCCCTACTACGAAGACGAGCAGGCATTCTCCGAAGCCGCAGACGAGCAGTATCTGCTCGCGGGCATGAGCATGGACAGAAGCAGAAAAAACAGGAGGAGAAGAAGATGAACGGAATAACCGCATTTGCCCTCTCGGACCCTATCGCCCGTCTGCTCGGCGAATGGTCAATGGAACTCAACACATATTCGATAATACTCAGGATAGCGGTGGCTGTCATATTCGCGTCAGTCATAGGCTGCGAGCGTTCGAGCAAGCGTCACTCGGCGGGACTGCGCACTTTCGTGCTCATCTCCTTTGCCTCGACCGTCTCGATGATACTCGACATATATCTCATGATGAGCTACTCGTTCAGCGTGCCCGTGCTCTCGGCGGCGACGATAATCGGCACCGCGATGGTCAGCGGCAACTCGATACTGTTCAGCTCCCGCAATCAGATAAAGGGACTGACGACCTCCGCCGGACTCTGGGCCTGCGGAATCCTCGGATTCACGATCGGCGCGGGACTCTATACCGTGACCGTCATAGTCTATGTTTTCCTGCTCTGCATCCTCGCCTGCTTCCCGTCGCTTGAGATATACCTCAAGAACCGCTCGAACCACTTTGAGATCCACCTCGAGCTCAAGAGCAGCGAATATCTTCAGGACTTCGTCGCGGTCATCCGCCGCCTCGGGCTGAGAATAGACGACATCGAATCGAACCTCGCGTATGTCGGCTCGGGACTGAGCGTCTATACGATAACGATAACGATAAACAGCGCGGAGCTGAAAAAATACAAGACGCACAAAGAGATAATCGAAGCGCTGAGCTCGCTCGAATATATATATCATATTGAAGAGATGAGATAAAAAACCAGCCCGGAGCCAAAAATCGGCTCCGGGTTTTTGTCTGCGATTTTTGTGGGTGAAATGTCTCGCTGGCACTCACGCTTTTTTAAAATGCTTTTCGCCCGCAGGGAGAAAAGCCACCTCACTTATTCACTGTTCACTATTACTTTTTACCTTTCCAAAACTCCCGCAAAATCAGTGAAAAGCGAAAAGTTAAAAGTGAAAAAGTAAACTCCCACACTGATGTGCGGGAGTTCTGGTGGACACGCACGGACTCGAACCGTGGACCTCTTGCGTGTGAAGCAAGCGTGGTAATGTTAAAATCCTTGAAAAATAAAGGTTTTCGGCGTTTTTTGTTAGACTTTTGTTGGCAACCGTCAGAAAATCAGGTTTAATCAGGTGCGGCAAAAATCGCATAAAATGTCTAAGCGCGCAACACTATATTTTATCTCCGGATTCTTCACCAGTGTCATTACTTATCAAGCTTTGGCGCTCTTTATCCGCAGCTATATCAGCGCGTATTAACCGCTTAATGTAGCCAGATTTATTTGGCACACTTTCAAGTTTGTCAATTATATCCTGCTCTGTGGTCGTAAAGCACGGCAAAAGATATTGTTTTTTATACTTTGCTGCATATCGATCCTGTGGCGTCTCCTTCTTCATTTCTATCATCACCTTTTAAAATATATCGCTGCTCTTGATATAAGAAGCAAGTGCTTCCTTGGTTTTACATATTTCCTTATCAACATTTATGCATATTGTTAAACCATCGCCTACTAATCTGCTTACTTTCCAGTATTTTTTACATTCGGTTATTTCGTATTCTTTTTCACCTTTAGTAATCATATAAAATCCTCCGTATCTGTTGATTTTTTATTTAGTAGATGATACAATAGGACTTACGGGAGGGGCATTTCTGCCCACCCCCTGCCTTTGAAAGCTTACTCGCTTTCTTTGGTTTTTGCCTTGCTTGACTTTGGCTTTTGCAGTGTTATCGTGATTTTCACATTCTTGACTGTTTCATCACTTTCCACTGCTCTCTTTAAGTCCTGCAGGGCTTTTGTTATGTCCTTCATTCTCCTCACCTCCTCTCACTGTCTATATTATACCATAGTTATATAACTATGTCAACACTTTTTTCAAAAGTTTTTTCATATTTTTAAAACTTTATTTTTTCTTGCAATTATAAAAAATCGTGCTATAATGCAATAAAGAGCCTCCGGCTCTATATCCTATTTCTTGTGGCTCTCGGTCTGACCGGGAGCTGCTTTTATACCATTTTGTCAGTGTCGGCAAAATGCCGTTTTACTGTCCGTTTTATTACCTTGACAAGCTCATCGCATTTGATAAAATCAAATTGCGAGAAAAAATTTTAAAAAACTTTTGAAAAAAGTGTTGACATACTCGGCATAGTATGATATAGTATAGACAATGAATGAGGCAAGAACCTCAAAAAGAAAGGATAATGAAAAATGGGAAAGTACATCGAAGTTATAAGCACAGGCGAATGGGTCAACGGCAGCGGCTGGTCTTACGACGACAGCACGGTCGACGTAAATGAAGTTGACACTCCTAATCTTGATACCAACGACATTGACTGGTATGAGACAACCGGAATCAGCGCAATGGATCTTGAAGATATTCAAGAAAAGGCTGATGCCGACTCGAAAGACATCCGCTGGAAAATCGCAATCTACGACGCCGCCGAATACAACGACCCGGACGGCAACCCGGAAGAACTCGCAAGCGTAGAAAAGTGGGAGTCCGAAATAGCCAGCGAATACCTCGAAATGTACGCAGAGTGACGCGCCTCCGGGCGCGGTAATGCGGGCGATGTTTAAAGCATCGACGGTCACAACCCCGTGAAAAAAGAAAGGAAGAATTTAAAATGAAACCATTGGAAGAAAGAGTTATCAACATCGGAGAAATAGACGCCCACACAGATTCGGGATATCGAACCGCTCCCGCAAAAGTCGTTGATTGTTACATCAGCATAATAATGGACGGTACGCGAGTTTCTGTTACCCCCGAAAATCTTTTTATTGATATGCTTAACACATATCGCAAAGCAACTGTAAAAATGCCCGAGCATTGGCTTGACAACAGCGGAAGTGTCGAGGCTATAGAGCAGCGTCTTAATTATATAAGAATTAACGTTACCCAAAAGCTGCTTGACAACGGAACGCTCATCCGCCGTGGAAACAAATTTTCCTGGGCATAAAAGTAGGAAGTGGAGATAGAAAAGTATGGAAGAAGCACCAAAGCGCAAGACGCATACTTCGACGGCGGTCAAACGCCGTTATAACGACAAGACATACACTATGGTGCGCGCCAGCTTGCCGAAAGACTTAGTCGCACGATTCAAGGCAAAATGCGAAGCCGACGGCATACCACAGGCGCAGGTCATAAAAAAAGCGGTCGTTAACTTTTTGGATGAAAATTGAAAAAGCCGGGCAAGGGATTTCTCCTCTGCCCGGTCATTTTTTAGTCCTAAGTTAGTTGCAAGTTATAAGCAAGTTGGTTTTAAAACGCACGAAAAACGCACGAAAAACGCACGAAAGTTAAATCATGCCGAAGAGCTTGAGAATCTGCACGATAGCCCATGCTCCAAAAAGCCCCAGCTGATTAAGCAGATTAAAAATGATAGCTGTTATCATCACTCCGCCTCCTCGTCTGTGCCCGGGTCTTCAATCGCCGAGCCCTGCTCGTGCAAATATTTATCCGCAGTCTGTGCCGCCTCAGTAAAGCTGTTATTTTTCCAATAAGCGGAGATACCGACGAGCACCGAGAACACGACGCTGACGATAGTGTACAGCTCATTGTAGTCCGCAGGAATCGGAGCTTTTCCGGCAGCGGAAAGCGCCATGTTGACGATCGAGATAATCAGCAGGATGCCGCGCACCCATGTGCCGACCTTGACGTTGCTGATGTTTGCAAGGATGTCCTTAATTTTTGCCATTTTGATAGCCTCCTAAAATATGTTGTCTATGCCCTGCGCAGCGAGAAAATCCCGCTGTTCGTGCTTAATTTTTGCGGCGTAATTAAGTGCCGCGTGCATATCGCCGTTACAGTGCGCGTCCGGTATGCGTTGTACGGCGCGGGCGGTCGCTTCGCTGACGGCAAGCGCGGCGTTTGTACTCGCGAGTAAGTTCTTTTCAAAAACTTTTCGCGAGTTCTCCTGCTTTGTGCGCTCCGCTTCAAGCTTCGCTTCTTCCGCTTCGCGGGCTTTTTCGCGTTTTGCATCTTCTTCTGCACGGGCAGTTTCGCGTTTTACGATACTGCGCTCCAAAAGCCACACAAAAAAGCCGACAATGGCGACGGTCACCGCAGACGGTATTCCGCATATCGCGGCGAGTTCTCCTACGGTCATCCGACTACCTCCAAATTTTTGACGGCAACCCAGCTCGCTATATCGGTCAGAAGAGCTTCCTGGACTCCGCCGTTTTTCTGAATTTTGCCGACGGTATGCGTCCTTTTCAACTGAGTGTTTGGTACTATCGAACCGCGTGCCGCCGTGAGTCCGCCGTAGGTCGCGCCGGACTTTATTTTGACCTTGCTGCCGACAGTTATCTTTGCAGACGACTGCAAAACAGTTAAATCGGAGACATAGACCCATGAGCGAATTTCTTTGAGCAGTGCTCGGATTCCGCTGACGGTCTTGACCGTGTGCTTTTTAAGCTTGACCCACATCGGTATCTTCTGCCCGGTGGCGTACTTGCTGCCTTTTATCTTGACGATATCGCCCGCTCTGACGGTTGCCGTTGTAGGCTTGTCCTCGCTCGGCTTGACTGCCGGAGCGGACTTTTTCTTTATGCCGTAAAAATTGGCAATGGCGGATACGATAGCCTCCGCGCACTGCTTCTGCCCTGCGGCGGTCTCGACGTGCTTGCGGTCGCTTGCCGTGTCAATAAATACGGTCTCTATCAGCAGACTCTCGCACTTGCATGAGCGGACAAAGCCGAAATAATCCGTGCCGTTTGCAGGATTAATTTTGACCTTCGCGCCCCTGTCGCGGATGCCGAAAGTATTAGCTATGCTCTTGCTGATTGCCGCCGCGAGCTTCTTGCCCGTTGCGCTCTTGTGCTTGTAATAGACCTCGCTCCCCGTGCCGCCTGCGGCATTGAGGTGGATTTCTATTGCAAGGTCATAGCCGTGCTTGTTGATGTGAGCTATGCGCTCGGTGAGATAAAGCGTCGCGTCATAGTTGATTACATCAGCTGTGCAGGCGTAGCCTTTAAAAATCTCGCCTATGTACTTGCCGATTTCTCGACCGATTTTGAACTCCTGATAGTTTCCACCGAGAGCGCCGCTGTCATAGCCGCCCTTTGCTGATTTTCCGTGACCTATCGATATGCAGATATTCATATCATTAACCTCCTGTTATTTGTCGTACTTCGCCAAGATGCGCTCAAGCTCTGCGCCGTATTTTTTTCGCTGTCCTTTTGGAATATATGCCGCTACTGCGAGCAAGTCCGCTTTGACCTCAGATGCTTCGATTATCTTAGCCGTTGATTTTTCGACGATGTTATTAACTTCACTGATTTTCATCGACCGCGCCTCCAATCTGATGTAGTGCCGCCTCCAGCTGCTCTGCCGTCGCTTCGTCCGTCTGCGGCTCGTCAATTTCCACCCAATTTTCGGCGATATCGTTCACTCCAAGGTATACGATTTTTGCAACGGCATCGCCTTTTTGCAGTGCCTTACCGTCGTCTGCCGTGAGCATGTTGCCGTTTATTGTCATGCCGTCACCACCGTCCATCCTTTATTTGTCGCCACCGCAAGCGTAGCTTCCGGAATCCCTGCCGCTACGGCGGGTGTGCTTTTGAGCGTGATTGTCCGTGCCGTTTCCGATGTGGATATATCCGGCAAGGTGTTAAAAAATGCAAGTATCGCGTCAGCTTCGAGCGATGTATTCGAGAGGTTTATATCGCCCGGAAAGCTCGTCAAGCTCTCCCCTCCCGTAAAAAGAAGCTTGCGGAGAGAGTAGCAAGGCATCCCCGTATAAAACGGATTAGTCCAACCTGTCGTATCACAGATGTCGCATGTTAACTCTTGGAGACTCGTGCATTGCCGGAAGGTCTCCCACCAGCTTGTCATTTTAACCGTTCCCAAAAAGCTTTTGAGTGTGGTTATGTAGAGCCTTGTAGTTGGTTCACAAACTCCCGACTGTGTTTTGACATATTCAACTGCCTTTAAGCAGTCTGGGATCTTGTTACCAAAGTTGTAAAAATACCGACATCCCGTTAAGTTTCCTGGTGTTACAAATGTATTTGCCGGATCGTCGTCTTTGCGAAGAATCATGTCAACTATACCGTTATTTATATAATAGCTTCCCGTTCTTGTATTTGACCAAATACGATACCAAAAGCCTGTTGTTTCCAACTTGATGACCAACTGCTTCGTACCGTCGCTCATCGTATCAGCGTAGTCGGCGTAATTAAAAACGCGAGTCACAATCTCATCCCCGCCATAGCCATTGCCTGCCACCGTCGCGGGCTCGTCATTTTCAAATGTCACAAACTCACCGTTGACAACTTTTCCGGCATACATAGTGCAAGTTCCTTCGCACCTAAATCCAAATGATACTTTGTTGGTACCAGTCGGAAATAACTTAACAAGACAATACATTGTCCGGTTTGCAACCTTGTCATAATCAGGCAGTCTAAGCCACTCGGCTGGGCGAGTACCCTGATAAACTTCTCGCGTATCAGACTGTGGCGCGGAAGAGCCGCCTGAGCTTATCGCGTCAACTGCATTACCAAAGCCTTTAGCGGAGTTCCATGCTATCTGGTCTGTGCTGCCTGTCTTGGCACGAATGCGACTGGCTGTGTAAGTCATAGCGGCGTCAAGTGCGGCGGAGTCAACTACCTTGTCGTATGCCATCAGTAACTACCTCCCGTCCATGTCGGCAGGGCGGCGAGGGTGTCCTTGACTATTTCTTCCTTGTCCGCCTCTGTCCAGTAGTCGGTACCTTTGACCGGAGTCTTGCCATTTGTACCATCTTTGCCGTTTGTACCGTCCGCACCTTTGTCGCCTTTGAGTCCGACATCGGAGCCGTTGTATTTTAACTTGCCGTCAGTGGCAGAAATCAGGTCAAGCACCGCCTTGTTGTCGTGCGAATGCCGTGCGGCAGTGTTAAGCGCGATTTCGGCGGTGAGGCTATGACCCAACCGCTCTGTGCCGTCCGGGATTGACACCTTTGCAGTGCCCGTTATCACAGGCGCATAGCCGACTATCTCGCCCGCTCCGAATGCGACGAGTTGCGCTGCCATGTTGCCCGGCTCGGGCACAACATCGCTTGTAATTTTGACAGTCACATAGCCGTCCGCAGGAGTCAGCGGCTCGGTTTGCAGATGCTCGCCGACCGTCGACTCAAAGTAGACACGATAGCTGTCTGCGCTCTCAAGCTCTGCCGGGATAGGCAGCGCGAGCAGCGTAAAATTATTTTCGGCGCGATATCCAACGTCATACCCGCGAGGGCGGGCATAATCAACCGTTATCGTTCTTGTCTGCATCTTTTTCCGCCTCCCCATTCTCGCCCTCCACGGGCGTTTTTTCGAGCTCTGAGAGCATATCGGACAACAACTCGATTTTGCCGCAAACCTTGGCAAGCTCGACCTTATTGACCTCTATTTGCTGTATCAGCTGCGCGTTGTGCTTCTGCAAGGCGTCGCCCTGCGCTTTGACCTCTGCGATTTTCTGTTCGATTTCGGTTTTTGTCATTTTTTCACCGCCTATTCGTCTGCAAATTTCAACCGTCTGCCATTAAAATACAAAAAGTCGCCATTTGCCGTAAGTGTCCTACTGTATGTCGTGTCGTCCTGATTGCTCGTCTGAAATGTTAGACGCATGATATTATCAGCCTCTGTCCACGCATAAAGCCCAGCCCAGAGCTTGCCGGAGGTCTCGCCCCTTATTTCAAAACCCGCTCCCGGTGTCTTTTCGGCGTTCATCTTTGCAATACCAACGCCCAGTTTAAAATTTGTTCCGCCGACGGTTCTGTGGTGTATCAGGCTTTCAAACTGGTCATTTTTTGCCTCATTCGTCTCGACACATTGTCTGATTCTCGTTCTGCTTTTTTCGATAATCGCGAAATCAGTGTCCCAGTTGTACGCCAAACCGCCGACGGCAGGCTTCGCCGCAGACGCGTTGACGGTTGACGTGCCAAACCTAAAGCCTTTCGAGGACTGCTCGCCGAGTGTAAACTCAGGCGCGGCTATAGTCGCATACCAGTCGCCGCCGAGTGCAGTTTTAAACAACATCGAGCTGCCAAAGGTCAGATATTTCTCCCCTGTTCCAGTTCCCGTGCCTGCGCCTTGATATAGGTCAAGCACGCCGCCTGACAAGTCGGCTTTATATCCGTCGTTGTTTAAGATTGACAGGGTACCGCCGTCAAGGTTTATGTCGCCGCCAGTGATGTTGATATCAGAGGCTTCGATGTGACCGGTTTCGAGGTTAAAGGAGAACTCGCCGTTTGCAGATTGCATTATGCCGGCGCGGATGATGTTCGCGTTTAGAATGCCCGTGTCGATAAAGTCAGCGACAATGTGACCGTCCTGCGTGACCGCTGTCCTGTATGGTCCGGAGTAGCCGCCGGACGAATGACCAAAGCCGGAAAGATTAAACCGCCATATGTTTTTGGCGGTCGAGATGTCCGGCGTGTCCATGATTAAAATTTCCTGCGGATTCTGCGACGGGTTGAGCCGGACATATCCGCCGCTGTTCCCGGTGATTGCCGCCGTTGCGTCGGCTATCGCCTTTTCGTATGCCGCCGTCAAGTCAGACTTCGCCAAGACGAGCTGATCGCGCAGGTCTTTGGTCTCGTTGACCGTCTGTTTTATGACGTCGGCAAAATTCGCACGCGGCGATCCGAGGTCAATGGATGTGTACCGCTCGCGCAGGACATCATAGACCGTTTTAATTACCTTTGCTTTGATATTGATATTGAGGTCTTTGTGGTAAATCTGCACTGTGTCGCAAAGGCTGACAGATTCAAGTGCGGAAAAACTCGCGTATTCCGGCGACTGCGATAAGTCCACAAAGGACACCGTCATTGACACGGTCGGCGAGTTGATGTCATTTGCCGCCGCGTATGCCGCCACCGCCGAGTCAAGCCCGCTCTGCGTGATTTCGCTATCGCCGCCCGAAAAATCGGACGAAAAGTCGCGTATCAGCGTTTTTGCATTGATGCCGCTTGAGTTGGTCACTGCCTTATAGCTGTGCAAGTCGACATTGTCGTTTTTGACATAGCCATATATGCCGGTGTATGCGCTGTCCATGTCGATATCGCACTTTAACTCCGTCATGTTGCGACCGTATGCAATTCTGACCCCGCGATCTTTGCCGCGCGCCTTGTGTAGCTTTATCGTGTGATTGTCAAACTCGTACTCGCCGCCGTAGACGTCAAGGACGGAGCCGGACACTCCACCGAGCGCAGCGCGCGCCGAAACATTGGTCAGTGCGATTGACGACGACAGAGTGATATCGGTCGTCGCCACGGAAAAGCCTGTGTCCTTGCCGAGCTGATTCTTTGCGGCGGTCAATATGGCGTTGATAGCGACCTGCGCGTTGCCAGATGCCGAAACGGTCGGCACCGGATAGCCGGAAAGTGCGTAGCTGATATGCTCGCAGCTAACGGTAAACATGCCGTTGATAGGCTTTGACACTTTGCGGATGTGGAAAAACTGATTTTTTCCGTTTGCGTTTGGCTTTGCCTTGACATAACGGTCAATCACAAGCTCGGCGGCATAGCGGCCGAGCATCGGATATTGAAATTCGAGCTCAAAGACACCGTTGCGCTCCTCCGTGCATTGGCAGTCGCTCGCCTCGGCAAGCCAGCCGATTTTTGCTTTTGCGTCCTGCTTATAAAGTATCGGTATCATAAGCGCCTCCAGTGCGGCACGATCTCGACCTTGGTCACGGTTCCGCCGCTCCAACTTATAGCATTTCCCCCGGGTGACAGCACCGGAAAGCTGTCAAAGTTGGCTCTGTCCGGTTTGCCGGTCACGCCGGTATAGACCAGTTGCAGGCTACTGTCGCATTCGATATAACTGCCAATGTTTAAAAACGGGAAAGAACTGCCGTTGACCGACAGCGTGATATTACCGCTGCCGGTTATTTTTATATACGGTAGCGCGGTATACGCCGTGGGGTTGGTGATTTTTCCCGCCGCCGTCAGTGTCGTTTTGGTATCGCCGGAAGTCAGAAAGCGGAACGGTTTGCAGCTGAATACCAGCTTTGCCGTGCCGAAATTCCGGATCTGCTCGTCCCAATCCTGCCCGCTCGTGCAGATTGCCATGCGGTAACTGCTTGTGTCGGAGCTGTCCGCCAGTTTGGCATATGCCGCACTGCCGAAAAGCCAGTCTGCGACAGCGTCACGGTTTGCCGCGATATCTTTGCAGCCTACCGTATAGGTGATTTCGACATTTTCAAGGTCGTCGATGCTCGAATCGATTATCAAAAGCCCGGCGCGGCCGGGAATCTTTTGCAGATCATACGGTCGCGCCGGTGTTTTGTTGATTGTTGCCCCCTGCACTACAAGGCTGAGGTCGCTTGATTTTTTGGAATTGAATGTGAAAGTTTTAGGCATATGCCCGCTCCTTTCTGCGCATCTCGTCGTAGATTTCCTCGGCGATGCGCGAGGCGAGAGCCCTCACATCGCCCCCGCCGTCTGCGGCGTTTATGGTGACATTAAAGTTATAGACTTTATTGCCGCCGCTGACTGCCGCCTGCGCTCGGCGCGCCGTGAAATTCCCTGTTGCGTTGATGTCGACATCCATCGGTATGGAGTCGGTCATTCTCTTCGCGACATCGCGCATCGTGGTTTCAAAGCCGACGCCAACGCCGAGAGCCATGTTTTTACCGATCTGGTCGCGGAAAACGGTCGACGGTGAGTGTATGCCGAGCACCGATTTCATCGCTTCGGTGACGGCAGAACCGAGAGACTTGATTTTTCGGATAAGCCAGTCTTTCATGTTCTTGATACCGTTCCACAAGCCTTCAAGAAGATTTTTACCGAGTCCGGCAAAAACGGTTGACGGCGAGTGTATGCCGAAAAAGTTTTTGAAGCCTTCAAGCATTGCTTTGCAGACCTTGACAATTGCGTCCACGACAAGACCTTTGTTGTCCCACAAACCTTTGACGATGCCGCCGATCAGCTGAAATGCCGCCGGGATAAGACGCGGAACGTTGGCGATAAGCCCGGTCGATATTTCTATCACCAGTCTGACTGCCGAGTTGAGAATTTTAGAAAGATTATCATCCTGTAGCAGTGCATTGACAAGCGAGTCGACGAGCGTAAACGCCGCGTCTATCACTTTGTCGATGTTATCCGCAAGCGCGCCGACGAGCACAACAATAAGCGTGACCGCCGCCTGCATGATAGGATCTAAATTCGCGACGATTCCGTCGACCAGAGTAAAGACGACGTCAACCGCGCCGGAGAGTATCGGCGCGAGGTTGGAGACAAGACCGTCGAGCAGAGAGTTAACCATCTGCGCGCCTGCGTTAAGCAGTGACGGCGTTTGCTCCAAAATCGCATTGGTAACATTCTGCACGACCGGAGCGGCGTTTCTAACGACCGCCTTAACCGAGTTTAGGAGATTCATAATCATCGGTTTGAGGTCGGCTTCGCTGTTGCCGAGGTTTTCTTTCAACGTTTGAAGCGCCGACTTCGCCATGCCGATAGATCCGGTCAGTGTGCTTTCCGCTTCACGCGCAAAATTGCCTGCATACTGCTCCGTTTTTTCAAAAAACATCTGCATCGCAAGCTCGGCCTTTTCGGCGTTCGACGCTTTGTTCCACACGAAATTAATGCCCTTGCCGGCGGCATATGCCTGCAAGGTCGTCGCGTTCATAGCCACGCCGAGGTTGTCCATCATTGTAAAGTTGCCCTTGGCCGCGCCTGCGATAGACTCAAGCGCCTGCGATGTGTCGATACCCATGACGGACGCGACATCGGTCGCGCGCTGCATAGCCTTTGTGGTCAGCTCAAGGCTTCTCTGCTGCGACAAGCCTGAGCCCTGGAACAGCGAGCCCATTTTGTTCGCGGTCGCGAGGTATTCACTTTGAGCAACGCCCATGTTTTTATAGGCTTCTTTACTTTTTTCAATGACCGCATCGGCATAGCTGCCAAAAACAGCCGCCGAGCCGCCGAGGTTCTGCTCGAGCTCGCCGAAGCCTGCGACGGATTCCTTGACAAAATCAAAAACCCCTTTAGCGATACTCTTACAGGCCGAGGCAACACTTTTCAAGCCATTGACAATAATGTCACTTATGACATGAGCCTTGATAAGGTCGCCGAACTTGATACTCTTTTTTCCGGCTTTCTCGAGGCTGTCTCCGACTTCGTTGGTGCTCCGTTTGAAAATGCTCAGTTTTTCTTTGACCTCGGACAGCTTATCTTTCAACTTTCCAAAGACATTGATTTTGTCCTTGAACTTGTCGATTTTGTCGCGGACATTGTTAAGCCCATCGGCCATTTTTTCGAGTGTGGTTTTTGGACCCGATTCTTTTTCGAGCTTGTCCCACTCATTGCCCATGTCGTTGACGTCTTTTGTAAGCTTAGCCAAGTCCGCCTGCGCGTAGTTAAGTTGAATTTTCCACTCGCGCACGGCGTCGGAATTTTCGCCAAAATGTTTGGTGGCGTTTGCTAAAGCGTCTTTAATCAACTCTACTTTGGCTCTTTGCTCTGCCATAGTGCGGTTCAGAGTCGAGTACTGCGATGTGCAATATCCGAGCTGATCTTTGTTCTGCGCGAACTCTTGTGTGTTCTTCTTCGCCTCGGAGCGCAACAGCCGCATGCTGTTATTGATGTCCTTTATTGCTTTTTTGAAATCGGCTTCGCCGTCGCATACAATCTTCGGGCCTATGCGGAAGTTTTTACTACTCATCATCCACCTCCCCCTTTTTGACTAATCCATGCCATATGCAATAATTTTCATACAGGCTCGTGACTTGCCGCAAAGTCAGCCGCCAAGCCTGCGCAAAAGGAAAGCCGAGTAATACCGTCGCTCTGAAAATCCAGAGGTCAACATCGACGATTACTCGGCCTGGCTGTTTTTTGTTTCTTCGAGTCCTGCCGCTTCTGCCACGGCATCGACGGCGGCGTTCAGCTCATCGTCCTCCGGCAGCTCCTCGGCGGTCGGAAGCGACACGCCGAAGGTCTGCATCAGCACGTCGGTGTACTCGCTGATGTTTCCTATGTCGATTTTTCTGCCGATATAGCTCTCGGTGACATGCTCGAGCTTGACATCGTGGTCGTCGTTGTAAGCATCGACCGCGTCGTTGATAAGCACGGCAAGGATCCACTTAAGTTGTTTAACCTCACTCGACGCTCCAAAGACATTCTCAAGCTCGCCGTATCTTTCCTGCAGTTGCTCGATGCAGTTAAGCGTCAGAGCGACGTTATATGTCTTTCCGCCGATAGTCAGCGGAACCCGTCTTTCTTTTGTTTCGCAAATAATAGCGTTCATAAATAGACGCGCGGGCGAGTTTCCCCGCCCGCTCCTCCTTTTTGGTTTATGTGTCGGAGACCGTGATTCCGAACTTGGTCTTAAGTGCGGCGATCGCCTCGGCGGCGGTGGTGTAATAGGTCTTGGTGCGCCACGCTCCGGACTTGTCCGCTATTGCCTTGCCCTCGAGCGACGAGGTATTAAAGGTGATGTTGTCGCCTTTGGTGGTGTGTGTCTCACTCGGAAGCGAGAATTTGACCTTGTGGACAACATAAGTCAGATACTTTCTCACGCCGTCCACGACCTCGACGGAAACAAAGCCGTAGCCGCCGTATACCGGCGCGTCGCTCGCTTTTGAGGTCAGCACGGTCGGCTTTGGAGTCGTCGAGCCCGTGCCCTCGGTCTTCGTCTCGCCGAACATACTCACAAAAACCTCAACCGGAATAGTTGACGTTTCAAGAGTGATGTCGGCATCTTTAAATTCTGTTTCATACTCCGCCAGCGCGTCGTCGGCATAGAGAGAGCCTTCGACCTTGTTCGGCTTGACTTCGGTCTTGACCATCTTGCCGACAAAAGCACCGTTTTCGTAGGTTATCGCCGAGTCAGTTTCTGACTTTATCGGCGCAAAAACAGGCAGAGATGCTTTAAACTGTGCCATTTTTTAATCGTCCTCCTCGTCATTGACTACGCCCTCAATCTCGGCATCAACCGCGATTTGGACATAGTTCTTTTCTTCATCGTACAACTCCGCAGTCGACGTGACCGTAAAGCCCGCCGCGCGGAGCCGTTTTCTGATTTGCTTTTTGTATTTCTGCGGATTGTTCCGCGTCCACAGCGACACGCGCACATATGTGCCGTCATATATCGGCTCATCGTCCGCCCAAAACTCCGGCCGCTCGTCGAGATAGGAAAAAGTGATATATTCCTCGTCGTCACCGGAATAAAAATTCGGATATATTTTCATTCCCATGTCGCCGAGTGCGGACATTATCAGCTGATTCACATTCATCCTTCAACCCCCGATTCACGCCGAAACACTTCCGCCATTGCCGACTCGCATTCCGCGCGGCAGTCATTCACTGCCTTGGTCAGCAGCGGTGTCGGTGCTTGGTTCTTTGTACCGTATTCCAAGTGCGCCAAAATTTCCATATTGCGGACAGGTGTCTTTCGCTTTTTAACCTTGCCGTGCTTGTCGATGTATTTTTTCGATATCCCAGTCGGTCTGACTGTCGCGAGATAAGTTCCGTTTTTGGCTTTCTTCGCGCGTGTGCGCTTGACGCTGTTGACCATCGTACCAGTTCGCCGATGCCCGGCAAGTGCCGATTTTATATTTTTCTCTAAAATCGGAGTTGCCGCGTCAATCATCTGCGGCGCGTATTTCTCGACTTCCGACAGCTTGCCGAGACTTCGTAAAAAAGCCGGATCTATTTCAAAATCAAACTTTCCCATTTCAGTCCACCTTCATATCGGAGCAGTGCAGCTCCGTCAGACCGTCGAGGCGGTCATAGACGCGCGTTATCTGCAGTTTCGTTTCGCCGTCGTAGACAAATTTGCTACGGCGGTCAAAAGACCGCGAGCGCACGACGTAGACCCGCTCGACTTTCATGCCGGCTTGCGCCGCCTCGTAAAACTCGCTTGACTTTGACGACTCCGCATGCGCCCACAGCGGCAGGCGCCGCTCGGTGTTTTTCTCGTAACCGTCGGCGTCCTGCCCGCTCTTGTCGATATAGGCGACCTCAATTCTGTTTTTCAGATACATCGGCACCCGCCTCCGTTCTAAGCTGCAGCGCAAAGCTGTTAAAAAGCTTCTCGGTGTTTGCCGACACCGTGCGGTTCAGCTCGCCGCCGTCGTACATATCACGCACGGCGACGAGCACAAGAAACTGTGCGCGCGGATCGTTAAGGTCGCAGTCGCTGCCGACGGCAGCCGAGAGAAATTTCTCGGCCGCGTCGATAAAGCCTTTTATCATTGCATTGTCGACATCGTCATCGACACGCAGGAAGCGTTTAGCCTCCGCCAGTGATACGGCCATTGTTTACACCGCCTCAGCCGTTCTGCTTGCCAGACTGAAGAACGGCAATCTTCTGATTGTTTTCGACCTTGGAATCGGCTTCGAGCCAACCGACAACGCCCTTGGCGTTCTTGTCGGCATACTTCTCGTTAAGCACCTGCAGCTCAAGCTGCTTCGCGATTTTCAGCGCCATGCCCGAGAAATCGCCGTAGAGGACGGGGAAGCCCTCCTGCGCGTCTGCCTCATCCATAGCATCGGAAAGATAGACAGGCGAGCCAAGAATTTTCCAACCGAAACCGGTCTCGACATCCTTCATCAGGTAATCATTCTGCGAGTTTTTGGTCTTCCTGAGCGCGGTAAAGGTCTTGTTGCTCATAATCCACATCGCATTGGACTGGTAGATCTGCGGCACCATCGCCTGCATATCGATAAGGACATCAAAAGTGATGCCGGAGAGCGCATATGTAGTCAGCGTCTTTTTGTTGGTAGTTGAGACCGCGCCGGTCATCTTGCCGCTCGTGCCGTGGATAAGCTCGCGCTCGAGCTTGACGCGGAAAGCCTCGGTCATAAGCTCCTCAACCTTTGCGACAATGTTAATGTCGGTGTTGTTGATAAGCTTGTTGGAAATGACGGTCAGAGCGCCGAGAACATAGCCGGAAAGGTCAACGCTCGTAAACTTGCCCTGGCCTTCGGTCAGCGCGGTAAACTCTGCGCCCTGATATGCTGCGGCGATGTCTCCGGTCGGAGAATCGGCGGATGAGTCGGTACCGTAAACCGGAATCGACAGCGCACCTTTGGTGTAATACTTAGTCGCCCTCTCAACGATAGGCGAGATGTTGATAATATCGGTGATTATCTTGCTTGCGATGGTCTTCGGGATAATCGCACCGTTCGCGCCCTGCGACATGCCGGTTGAGTTCGCCTTTCTCAGGTACTCGACAAAGCTCTTCTCCTCGCTTACATCTGCGCCGCTGTTGTCGCCGTGCTCCTTGGGGTCAAGCTCGTCCTGCTCCGCCTCAAAAAGGCGCTTCTCGGTCTCATACTCGCCCTTGAGGTTGTCGACCTCGTCGAGGCAAGCCTTGACAAGGTCAACCTCGCCCGCCTCATTGTGCTGCCTTGCCTCTTCGGTCTTGGACTTGATTTTGGCAAGCAGATCTCTCATTTTCTTATTCATCGTTTGATTCCTCCATGTAGATAAAATTTTCACGGATGCGTATGACATCCGTGTAGTCTGTGGACTTTTCTTTTCCTTCGGGCGGTTCCTCGCCCTCGAACTCTTTGGTCACGCCCGCCGCGCGCTGCGCGGGAACCGCGACAAAAGAAACCTCATAAGCGTCGACCGCGCCGACAAGCTTATAAAAGCAAAGCGCGCCATCGTACCGTTTGCCGCGATAGTGCTCGCACCGTCTGGCGTCGCCGCCGCAGATAGAGCACTGCGCAGACTTGACGCTGCACCCGACGCTGCACTCCTTTTTGATGCCGCCCTCGATTTCGGCGATGAGCTGCCCGCTCGTTGCCTTAATGCAATAGCAGTGTAAGACAAGCTGTTTATACTCTTCGCCGGTCTTGGTGGTCTCGCCGGGACTGGTGATAACCTCCGCGTCAAAAATTCGTGCGCACTGATTTGTGCTCTGCGGATTATGGTCGCTTATGACGGTTTTGCCTTTGTACAGCTCGGCAAGCTGCTCAAGCGTCTCGCCGGAAAATGCCTCATAGTCGCGGTCAATCTCGTTGTCGCAAGCGACCATTTTAAAGGCAAATACCTCTTCGGCAGTCAGCTCTTTCAGCGTGCAGGCGTTGATTTTCGCCATTTTGTCATCGTCAAGCTCAAGACTCTTGACAATGGCGCATTTGTCAATCTTCATCTTTTTCACCTCCTTTGGCGTACTGTGTTCCGGCTTGCGTCAGCGGCAGCATGGATCCGTTACAAATCAGCTGGTCGCCGCCCGGACGCTCGCCTTTATCCAAATAGGCACGCGCCTCATTTGGTGTGTAGATGGCGTTTTGCACTGCGGTCGCCATAGCTTCAAGCTGCGTCTTAAAGTCGGCACGGAGAATGACCGCCGCGTTGAATTTCGCAAAATACCCGCTCGCGATATCCTCATCGCTCAGAAGCTTGTAGGTGACCTCGTCCTCGTACTGCTTCAAGATGTACAAAAGCGTGTCAATGTAAAAAGCAAGCTGCTGCTGCTCAGCGGCGGCATAGCTTGCTTTTTCATAGTCGTTGATCTGATTTGGTTTGATTCCAAAGGCGGCGGCGATTTGCAGCGCCGAGTATTTTTTCAGTTCGATAAACTGATTGTCCGCGAGCTTCATATTCAGCGGCTGGATGGTCGAGCCCGCCGGAATCGGCACAAGGTTTTTGACCGTGTCGACCTTTCCGGTGATATACTCTTCAATCTTCGTGGTATATCGCTTTTCGAGTTCGTCGTTCAGGTTGCCGGTATACTGCAGGACGGCTTTCGCGGTAAAGCCGTTCTTGTACATCTCGTTCAGCATCTTCTGCCCGCGCATGTTCCCACCGAGCGTGGTGCTCAGCTGGTCCCGGACACTCAGCCCGGCGACGCCGTCAAAGGAAACGGATGTGCGAAAATGCATAATGCTGTCATGCGGAATCCTGACGGTCTCGCCGCTTTTCGGATTGTGGAAAAGATACCAAATAGCACCTTTCTTTCTGTTCCAGATTCCCTTATCATCGCAGTATATCTCCACGCTCTCCGGCGGCAGGCACCACAGGTTTGTGTTCTTGCCCGCTCCCGTTATCCACACATAAGCGTTGCCGTAGTGATTTCTGTTAATTTCGACCGTCGACCAAAAATGCGTCGCGGTCATATACGGATTCGGACGGATCGCAAGCAGGCGGTAAAGCTCGTGCTTCTTTGCCGTCTCGATTCCGCCTCCGGCTGTCGTGCGCATGATTTTAAAAGGCATCTTTCCGATAGCTTCAGACAGGATCTTTACGCAGGCAAAATACGTCGCCTCGCCCAAAGCCTCGCCGTCGTCGCTTATGCCGAGAAAATCAAGCAGCGCCTGCCGCTCGACCGTCTGCTGGTCGCTTGCACTTTTTTTCTTAAACAAAGGCATCAAGCCCACCCCATTTTCTTTAAATAATCTTCGACCACCGTCTCATAGTCCGGCGCCTCTTCTTTGCTGGATTTTCGATACGCGACATGCGCGTCGATAATAGCGTCGACAACATCGATGCGCGCGTGCCGTGCGTTCACTTCCTTGTCGACTTTGATTTCGCCAAAAGAGTTCTTCGTTTTTTTTGCGTTGACAATGGACCACGACATCAGCGCGTTTCGCTGGTCGTAAAGCACATTGCCGGCTTTGACCTCAAGCGCAAAGTCAACAGTCGTGTCTGACAGAAAACGCGCCGACTGCTTTACTTCAAGCAACGGCGCGCCGAGCGTATCAAGTTCTTCCAAAAAAGCGTCCGCGTTGTGCGGATCATATCCTATGCAGGCGATGTTAATTTCAAACTTCTCCTGCAGTTCTTTCAGATCCGCTACGATTTGCAGATAGTCGTTTTTCAGACCGCCGACCGCTTCGGACGGCGTAAGCAAGCCGGACTTTGCCCACACATCATACGGTGCGGTGTCCGTGATGATATGTTCTTCAAGTCGCTTGGCCGGAATGTAGGAATGTGACCAGACATATATCTTCCCATCGTCAAGCGGAAAAAGGAGCGCGAGCGAGGTCAGGTCTCCGCCACTTGAGAGGTCGAGCCCGGCGAAACATCTGCGGCCGCGCATATTTTCTATCGTCATCTCCGTCCGGCCGAGCTTCCACTCGTTCGGCGTGATGTACTGTGTGTCGCCATACTCATACCACAGGTTTTGGCGCTTGGTCATATAGTCGGACATTTCAAAGCCGCCCATCTGCTTCGCCGTCTGCGCATCGCGGCGGAGCTGTTCGAGCGCGCTCGGTACTGTCACGAGGTGCGGATTTGCTTTATACCACACGCTCTCGTCAAAAGGGTCGTCCTCTTTATCCAGTGTGTAAATGTCAACAAAAAAGTCGTCGGCTTCCGCCGTGCCGGCAAGTATCTGCAGGCAATAATCGTCCATCTCGCGGCAGAAGCTGTTCAAGCTTTTTCCGCGCGTGGTTATCATCGATATCAAAGCTTCGTCAAGCGAGGCTTGACCGTTGTACAAAGCTTTGTAAATTCCGTTATCTTTGTGCTGATGAATTTCGTCGACCGAGCAGAAGATCGCGCGGAAACCATCGTCAAGCCCGCTCTCTCTCGACAGCGCTTCAATCGTGCATCCGGTGCGTTTGGCAATGATAAGACTCTTATAGTCCTTGACGTCAAACAGCGCTTGCAGGTCTTTGTCGACCGTTATAAATTTCTGGATTTCTTCCCACGCGATTCTCGCCTGCCGCTTTTTCGTTGCCGCCGTGAAAAGCTTGCCGAAGTTATATCCGCCCCAGTTCGCGATGTACGACCCGGTGATTCCGTTTTCAAATGTCTTGCCGTTCTGTCTCGCGACGGATTTATATTTTCGGCGGATGCGCCGGAAGCCCGTCTCGGCATGCACCCATCCAAACGGCACGCCAAGGTCGAAGCACTGGAAGTCGTGCAGCCGAACCGGACGCGGCTGCGCGCCCTCGGCAATCGTCAGCATTTCGGCATAGCGCAGTATCTTTTCTGATTTCTCCGGACACCACACAAACGGAAATTCTTTCGTGCCCTGCTTAGCGATCTCGTTCAGGTGCCGTTCGCACGCCATACGGTGCGTCAGGCAGGACGGCTCCTGCCCGGAGACCACCCGCTCAGCGTGCAAAGTAGCTCTATCCTGCACTCTCATCACCGCGCTCATCCGCGTCGAAAAGGTCGAATTTGTTCGCCGGCTCTTTCGGCTTTTGCGGAATAATAAGCTTGCACCTGCTCGATACGGTCATGCCGAAGTCGGCCGCAAATTGCTGGCAAATTTTGAGGTATTTTGCCTGCAAATTCAGCGTTTTTTCATACTGCTCAAACGGCATTTCTTTCTTTAACCGCTTGCGGATTTTCTGCAAGGTTTCCTCGGCAATTATGTAGCGCCCGAGCGACTCGGCGTCGATATCGGCATACAATCCGATGTCGGCGAGCTGCCGGGCGATATAATTGAATCTATTTTTTTGTTTCTTCGAGAGACAATCCGGCGGTTCGATTTTCGTGAACGGCGCGGTCACTTCTGCTGCTCGTCTCTCTTCAATTTCGTCCTTCCCGAGGTGCGATTTTCCGTTCAAAACGAGAAGGTCTATCGGCTGTCTTGGCCGCCCTGCCATGCTCTCACTCCTTTGATTTTCATTTTCGGCGTTTTTGCTGCGAAGAGGTAGGTCGGCGACGGGTTACCGCAAAAGCGTCAAACTTTTTTCACACCCCCGTGGGGCAGAGACACGCCCGCTCGGTCTGCCTTGTTGTGGCACGCCTTGCACAGTGATATGCAGTTTGATGGATCGAATCGCTTATTCCAATCCTGCTTAACGCGGACGATGTGATGCACATCCGAAGCCACTGACAAGCGACCGTTCGCCGCGCAGTTAACACACAGATAGTGGTCTCGTGCGAGTATGCCTTGGCGGAATCTCCGCCACTGGCGCGAGTTGTAAAAGGCTTCCGCCTTGGCATCCATCTCTTCGCTGTCGTCAATCTTGAGCTCTTCTCTTGTTGCTTTCCTCTCCGGCTTACATTCGGCGCAGTACGTCTCGCCGAGCGGTATGACTGCGCCGCACTTGGCGCAGAGCTTATAAAACATCCTGCTCCTCCTTTGCAGTTGACTGCAAAGCGCACCCCCGAAGGAGTGCGCCCGCGTCTGTCCCTTGCCGGACTCGGACCGGCGTCCCGAAATGTCATACGATCGGGCTCTTGCCTGTTGAGTTAAAAGGACATAAAAAGCGCACCTCCCGGCTCACAGAGAGGTGCGTCAAATGAAGGTGTCGCAGCGCGCGGAGTCAAACCGCGCCTCCGGGGGATGGGAGCCCCGGAGATAACCGTATGCTGCCATATGTGCCGCCCGAGCTGCGTCTTGTCATCAGCCATCGTTTTACCGTCCGCAAACCTGTGCACCCGATTCGTCCCGGAACGCCCGATGCTTAACTTCTCGCGCTTCCTCGCCCTCTTGGCGGCAGAAACTAAATGCATGAGAGTTTTGAACCTATGATGCTTTGAGTCGAACAAAACACCTTGAGGAATCGAACCTCGCCTACTCTCTGGACAGCCGCTGCCCATGTGCTTTTGTATAAAAGCCCTGCTATTAAAACCCGCCGCAGGGCAAGGCGGGAAGAAAGGAGAAAAGAATTATGTGGAACTCTGTTTCAGCCGTTCGGCGATCCGGTTTTGAGCGACGCGATAATATCGCTCATCTTTCTCAAACCCGGTGTAATGCCGTCCGGTGTTGATGCAGGCGATAGCGGTTGTCCCGCTCCCCATGCAATTGTCAAGCACTGTATCGCCCACATTGGTGTATGTGCGGATGAGGTATTCAAACAGCGCGACCGGCTTTTGCGTCGGGTGCAAGCCCCGCTCACAGTTGACTTGCAGTAGATTCCTGGGATATCCGGTCACATATCGCAGCGAGTCCCTGCCGAGAGTGCTGTCTTTGTAGATGCCGTCCGTTTCGCGTTTGCCTTTTGTAACTATCGGCTTTTCGAGATGCTTGATGCCTTGCGGGTTGTATGTCGGCGCTTTTTTGTAAAAAACACAAACATCCTCGATGCAGCGCATCGGCTGATATTTTGCAAAGGTAAATCCGGTCGGCATGTTTTTCTGCCAGTACCAGCAATAGCGGAAAAATCGGCGGCAGCTGTTAATGACGTCGGTTGTAAACGGCTGTGCGGCCGTAAGCACCACGGCGCCGTTGTCTTTCAGAATCCGCCAATACTGCGACCACAAAAGGCCAAAGTCCAACGCGTTATCCCACGCGCAGTCTGTCATGCCATATGGCAAATCGCAAAGAATCATGTCAATGCTGTCGTCAGGGTAGATTTTCATCCCGGCGATTCCGTCGCCGAGAAATATCTTGTCCAAGTACTCCAAGTTACACTTCCTCCAGTGATTCAAAAAAATCCGGAATTCCGCGCTTTTCGCTTATCAGAGTACTCTACACTACCCATTATAGGCTCAAGTTGGTCCTCTTTGTGCACTCTTTTATTTTTGCTCGCGGTCGAGGATGCAAAAGAATTTGTGGCGGAGATTATAAAACTGCCTGCGCCCGCTCGGCACCGGCATATATTCATACGGCGTCCCCTGCGTGACGTTCTTGAGCAACGGTGTTATCAGTCCGACATCAGAGCCGCAGGCAAGCTTCACGCACCGCTCAATTAGTGCGACATCTTTCTTTTCCCGCTCCCGGCTTTCTGCCCTTTTTGCCGTCGGATCAGAGCAGCCCGAAGCGGACGGCATCCCGGATGGCGCCGCCGCCGATAAAGCATATGTATCTTTTGCCCGCTCCTTTTTTCGTGGATACTGTAGGCAAAAGTATTTCAGCTCCCGATAGCGTTCGCGGGGTATGTCATATTTTTTTGGCAAATCCTTATCTCTCGGCATTGTCGTTCCCCCTTAACAGCTCTGGGTTATCGTGTATATTCCCGACAACCTCAAATTCGGCCGAATCATAGTCAAATGTTGTAAATTCCATGCCCGCTCGCCCGATAAAACTTGCGAGACCGTTGTCATAGTCAATTTGATAAATGCACATTTTGCCAAACCAAAATCTCTTCACTATATCGCCCTCAAAAATCTTTGTGCCGTTTTTATCTTTGAGACCTGTGTATTGTCCCACAGTTTCAGGATTAACAAAAATTCGACATTTGTTTCCAAACCTATCGGGATATATAATTATTGTTCTGTCGTCCTCAGTTGTGTCCAAACTGCCAAAGCACCAACTATGATTTATGACTCCAGAAAAATCTTTACCTCTAAACAGTATCTCACGCATTGTTGTTACCTCCGTCCATTATTGCGCCGCAGTGCGGGCAGTAATAACATCCTATATCCAGCGGTGTTATCGTTCCGTCCGCCATCTTCTGCTCTTTAAAGCAAGTCGAGCAAAAATACGCTCCGTCAAGCGCGTTCTCGGGACGATATTTTATCCATTCACCGTGTTTAATCTCTTGCGCATCTGCGGCAGGAGCTGGCCTTATGCAAAGGTCTACAATAATGTCGATTGCCTCGCGGCGGATATTTCTTTCATAAGTTCCATAACCGCCGTTATACCACGGAGACTTTTTAAGTTCTTTTATTTCTGCCAAAAGCAAATCACGCTCGATATAATCACTCATTTTGTTTTCCTCCTCTTCGTCGTGAAACTTGACACATTTACAAGGCTTTAAAAAGCTGACATCCGTCAGCAGTTTTTCCTTTTTCTCGGTCGATTCGGCGGCTCGTCCTCGGGCTCTTTTATGTATTTAAAGCACATATAACCGAATCTGTTTTGTATGCACTCCACGAGGCGATAGCCCTTCGGGGCGATCGGCGGGTTGTCCGGGCTGTAGCTCCGGAGCGCGACCTTTGCTTCCTCGCTGTCAGGCTGCCGCATGTTGCGGGTTGATAAATATCTATGTTTAGTGCCCTGCTCGGGCGTCCAATGGTCGAATAAGTAATTGGCAAGACCTGTGTAATCGCAACCGTGGTCTATACCGTTATAATAGTTGTGCTTGCGCAGGTGCTCTATCTGCACAATGTCGCCGTAGATCCACTGCGCTTTGATGATCTCTTCCGGCACGCCGTCGGAGACCATGTGAAAATGTATTCTTTTTGTGTTTCTGCCGCGTCCCATATAAAGGTTGATTTTTGCTTCGGGGCACGCGTATTGTAGTCTGCGTTTATATAATGTACGCAACCGGCGCGCCTCGCCCCAGTCGTGCACTTCGTGGTCATTGTCAAATGTAAGAGTTGAATATAGGGAAGTCGGCGAAAAGTTCTCGTTGAAAACTCGCGCGTGCTTCCGCCTTGCTATCATCAGATTGTGGCGCTCGCGCTCCTCGTCCGTGCGGAGCACTGGCTTGTACTGCGCTTTTGCGACATTGGCGGTGCGGTCAGAAACCGTGTAGACTTCCTGCTCGCAAACCGCGCCGGAAAATATTCGTTTCTTGACTCGCACCGCTTTTCACATCCTCATTTCAAATTTTCGTATTTTATCGAACTCATCGACGAAAGCTCGTCGAGATATCCGACAGTATTTTCAGTCAGCACCCGCGTTGTGCTGATTGGGATAATCGCCATCACAAAGAATCCGGCTTTCGCCGCAAAGAACGCGCCGGCCGCGGTCTGACGGTAGTACAGCTCGAACTCGTCCACATCAAGCGGCTCGAGATATTTTGACTCGACAAACTCTATTCCGGCCGAAGTCTTATATGGTATATAGTCGTAAGAGCCTATCCGCAGAGATATCGGCAGAGGATCGCAGCGCTCTTCTCCGTCAAATTCGTCTTTGACCATCTTCAAAAACGCTTCCGGCGGCTCGGCGGTGTACCGCTGCACGATTTTGTCCGCCTGCGTCGGTGTGATATCGAAAGATGTCATAAGCGAGTCGATTGAAAACACCGGGCAGTCGTTAAGATAGTAGGCGGCGAGACCGTCGCCGAGCATCTGCGTTGTCATATCGTACAGCGATATGTGCTTATTCGCCTTGCACAGACTTATTATTTTTTTGATTTTCATAAAAAGTTCCTTTCTGCTTTACAAAATTTGATATCTGCTTAAATCGATGTCATCCGCCCGCGTGTTCCAATCCTTTTTTGCCTCCTCGCGCTCGTCAACGCCCGTCAAAAGTCCACCGGCAGAATTGATTTGAAGCTCGAGCTTATAATTTTTCGGGGTGGAAGCTCCGCATTTTTGACACTTGATGCAGAACTCCCAGCCTCTAATCGCGCCTCTCGCGACGGTCGCTATTGTCACATAGCTTGCCGGTGCTCCGCAAAACGGGCACCTTCGCAATGGCTCTCTGGGCGACTCTAAATCAAACATCGTAAGCACCTCCGTTTTTCGAGGTAAAAGGGTTCGTTATCCATTGTTATTCCTCCATTGGTTCGTTCCAACACTCATCGCATTCTATCCCCGGATCGCATTCTATCCCCGGACACTTTCCGCCGTATGTTGTTTTTCTGCATGTATACGGGGTTCCGTCTGAGTCGCTTTGCGCTTTTGGAAACTTTTCAAAAAAGTCCTGTGCGTATGTTTTCTTCGGCTGTTCGTCGCTCCATTTTTGCACAGTTTCGATTGCCGTTTTAATATCCTTATCACGGATTTTTGAATACGTGAGCTTGCAAAGCCCAAACATCGGGCAGTCCTCTTTATTAGCCGCATTAGCCACGCACTCACCACGTGAGCCACAAAGTCTTTTGAGTTCGTGTAAAAAGTTTATTGTCTTGTTACAATCCATTTTTAACGCTCCTTTACCATTATTTCTGTTCGCGGGTTTTCTTTGTCATAGCTCCCGCAGAGCTGAAGCTCAACATTTGAAAAGCTGTCATCTTCTGCCTTGTGCGGATCCGCGCCCCGCGAACTTGTTGAGCGAAGGTGGGGTATCGGGGATAGTGTAGATGTATCTTTTGCGTTCGCATTGCGGGCATATCTGCCGCCCCTCGGGGACTATCTCTCCGCAACAAATACATCTGTCTGCATTAGCCATTTTCAACCCTCCTATTCCACGCTTTGATTTCTTGTTCTTTGGTTGAGTGCATTTCGGCGAAAGAACTGCACACGCAAGCTCCCACTGCTCTTGATATTGGTAAAATAAAATATTCGCCGCAAGCATATCCGATTTCGGGCACTTCGCCGCATTGCGGGCACGGCTTTAAATCAAGCATCGTAACCACCTCCGTTGCAGGCGTACTCCTTAAGTGCGGCGGAGGCTTGTGCCATAACGCTCTCGATGCACGCGCTCGACATGACTTCGCCGTCGTTATGCGCCGGGCAGACCTGGCATGCGCCCTCTTTGCCGGATCCGCAAATCTCCGCCGCTTCTATAAGCTGTTCAAGCGTCAGGGTTTTCACAGTTTTCAACCTCCTTTGCCAGTCCGCATTTCAGCGGGCTATTATAACAAGGATTTTTACAAGTGCCGATTTTCTGACACTGGAAACAGCAGTAATTCCCGCGACGGTGATCGCAGTTAAAATGTATGCACATCAGGATTCCGGCTTTCTTTTTATTCATCGTCCGCCGCCTCCATTTCTTCATTCCAGCAAGCTTTACACGGCGCCGGACCCGCTCCGGCTACAGCGGAGTACTGGCAACTCCCGCCGTAGCAGTTGACGCGGCACATCCTCGGCACACCTTCCTTATCCGGCTTTGCTTCCGGGAACTTCTCGAAAAAGTCCCGAGCATAGGTTTTTCGCGGGTGGCAGTTTGTCCATTCAAAAACAGATTCAATATATTCGTTTATATCATCATCCGAAAGATAATTAGTTATATAACAGGTATCGTTTGATCTGTTTTTGCAAAAGTCGCAATCATCTACACATCTGCACATCCTTTGTGCATCTTTTAAAAATTTCATTATGCACTTAACCGCCTCAGTCTGCGCGCCGGGGTAATCGTAGCCAAAAATAAAATCGGTCGATACATTAAAAAACCTTGCAATTGTCGTTATCTGCGCTAAATTCGGGGCCCTCTTTCCAGCCACAATATACGAAATCGTATTATCCGTTACGCCGAGTTCTTTCGCGAGATCTTTCTGCTTCTTGTTTTGCTCTGCCAACAATGTGCCTATAGTCTGGCCTATTCTCTCTTCTATTTTTTTATCCATACTCAACCCTCCTGCAGCAGCGCTCTTTTCTTTTTTGGCGGTGCCGATAGCGCTGCCTTGTATTTTCTTTTCAAGCTCTTCGGAAACTGACTTCTTTGCTTCATCGTCTGCCACCTCCATTAAAAAATCCTTTAAAGATCTCGCGTATAGGCAGAGTTTCGCACGGATGCGCGCAGCTCCACCTTTGTAAGGCCTTGATTGCTTTTTTCATTTTCTTGTCACAATATGGTGACGGTTGGGGGCAAAAACCAAATAACGGGCATATATCATCCTCAGATGTCCAGCACTTTCTGCGAGAAGCACAGAGCCTTTGCTTTTCGTAAAAAAAATTTACCGTTTTGTTGCAATTCAGAATCAGCTTCATACTCAACCCTCCTGCAGCAGCGCTCCGAGCTTCTGCATCGCGGCGCGAAGCTTAGCGGCGGTGGTCGCGTCATCCATCGACGCGATTATACCGCGCATGACATTGATATATTTCTGTATGCTGTCAAAGTAGACGCTGAATTTTGCGACCTCCGGCGAGGCGGTGAGCTTCGCGTCCTTTTCGACCTTTTCGAGCCGTCCGGTCAGCTCGCTCTTTTCTTTTTCGGCGGCGTCGAGCACCGCCTTGTATTTCTTTTCAAGCTCTTCGGAAACTGACTTCTTTGCTTCATCGCGTGCCCGCTCCACGGCCTCGGTGATCGCTTTCTCCTTGTCCTTTTTTGCCTTTGCACGCTCTTTTTCAATCGCGTCGACGGTGTACTGCTTTATCTCTTCGGCGGTCGGCTCGCGCATGACTGTCGCGGCAGGCTTTTCGGACGCCGCTTTCAGCTCTTCGCGCAGTCGGCGGACGGTGTTGGAAAGGTCTTCGTGCTCCTGACTGCTTTTCGCGAGCTCGTCGCGCTCGGCGGTGATAAGCGTCAACTGCTCCTGCGCCTCGTGCAGCTTGCTGATAGTCTCTTTCAGTTCGCGGGTGGACATCTCCGCGACGTCGTTATTCTCCTCGACCTCCCTGCGTTCGTACCACGGCAAGGCGGCAAGCATTCCGAGCTTCGAGATTCCGAGACTTGCATTCGACTGCAAATATTTCTCGCCGAGCGACTCGAGAGCTTGTATATATGTATAGGCTTGTCGCTGCTTGATACCGACATCCTGCTCGACATACTCCTCAAACGTCTCGTGTCCGAGCAAAAGATATTTGCGCTCGTCGCGCATCCTTTTAAGATTCTGACAAAAGTCCACCATAGCGGACGCGGCAAGGTTGCCTTTTGCGATTATCTCGTAGTGGAGATTTAACGCCTCGTTCTGTTCCTCGCTCAGGTTCCCGCTGAGTTCCATGCTTCTGATTACTTCGTTCATATGTTTCTCCTCTCTCACGCTGCCGCGTGACTTTTCTTTTTCTTATTTCTAATGTACCCGCTCCATGCCTCGACAAAAGCCTCGACCTCCGGAGTCTTGCCGCAGTTGTGCAAGCCACGGCACTGGACGATGCTCTCGGTTTTCGGGTTATATTCCAATGTATAAAAAGGCTTGTCCGGCTCGCTTTTCTTTCTGATAAAAAAAATAACCGTCTGCCCGCTCAGGTGTTTTTTTGCATATGTAGCGACGCAGTGATGCAGCGCGCTTCCCTCGTCGATTAGCTCGGCGTGACTTCGCGCCGGGCGAATCAACAGGCCGCCGCTTTCAAAATCAAAGTCCCGCTCGAGCTTTTTGAGCCGCTTCCCAAACTCTTCCTGCGTTCTGCGCGTCTCTTCAAGCTCCTTTTGGCGTCTTGCTTCCGCAAGGGCTTCGTTTGTGCGCCGGTGCGCCTGCGCGAGATCCGGCGGTAAAAGGATATCCTCACGGCTAAGGTCAAGATTAAGCTTTTCGCAGTCGCTCCAATAGTCGCGGAGTGTATATGGCTGCTCGTTCTGCTTTTCGAGGTATTTCACCGCTTTTTTAAAAGGCAGACGCTTTTCAATCTGCGAGACGCAATAATCGTCAGAGGCTCTGTATGCCTTCGCTTGTTCAACTGTGATTTCGTACTTTTTGGCAAGCTGCGCATAAAGCACGGCGTCGCGCGTTTTCACGGGTAGTTTGCGCAGCTCTTTTTTCGTCAGCCCGAGAGCCGCCGAAACGGTCTTCGCGCGGCGGTTGACAATTCCATTCGTCCACGAGGTGTTGACCGCGAGTTTGATAAAGCCTTCTTTTACCAGCTTTTCTGTCAGCACCGGATATTTGACATATGTATCAAGCCAGCCGCAAGGATTGTTGCCGAAGTTTTCCATATACGCCGACATCTGCGCATACCGCAAATTGGTGTTTTTAAAAGTCTCGTCATTAAAGCCATAATAATGGTTTTCGGCATAATTTTTTTCGTCCGTATACCACGGCTGTCTTGAGCTCGGCTCCGGTATGGTCGCCATGCGCTCCCAGTTTTTCTCCCAGCCGTGGAAACCGTATGACCACCTTTTCGCCCACACGGCGTCAACACCTGTGTTGTAATAGACCCGATATTCCTCAAAAAAATTGGTCTTGACTGTTGTATAGTCCAGGCGATAATCGCGCTCCACGAATCCCGCCCGGACGAGGATTCCGCCGTCCCGCAGTTTCGTGGCAAAAAGGATATATTTTTGGTCATACATATATTTTCTGCCCCTGCCGCTGTCGCGGAACTCGACCGTGCTTTTGCACGCCGGGCAAAAGCCTATTTCCTTGTGTTTGCAGTTGACATTTTGCACATCGGCGGCGCTGTATGTCCGGCCGAGCTCAAGCACCACATCCTTGTGGCAGTGCGTGCAGTAACCGTATCTGACGCCGTTTTCGCGGTGCGTGAAGAGATAGCGGCTCCCCAGCAGGACGCTGTCGTCAACCCACTGCGCGACCTTTTTCGGCAGGCCGTCAATCGACTTGGCAAAAGCCATTTTTCTCGCGTGCTGATACTGCTTGTCGGTGATTTTCTTCGCTTTTTGTCCCATGTTGCCACCTCACAGCAGATCCGCAAGGTCAAGGCTGATGATGTTGTCGGTCTTCGGCTCTTCGGTGATTCCGTAATATTCGCGGATCCAAGAGTAGACCGTTTCATCTTCGACCATCGCGCAGCCGTTCTCGGCATGCTTTCTTGCTTTTCCTGTCACGGCTTTCACACAGTCCGCAAGGCTCTTTTTTTCGTCCGTGACCTTGCCCGCACTGATATCGTCGGTTATAAGCGCATCGATGATATACTGCGCTATGCGCTTCTGATTCGTGTCACCCTTTTCGCCCTCGGCGTCGATTTTGGCTATTGCCTTTTTCATCAGTTCTGTCATTTTTTTATTTCTCCTTTAAATCGTGTTGATGTCGAGTTAGCTCGCTGAAAATTGCATTCTATTTTTCGGCAACACTTCTGTCGAGTTAGCTCGCCGAAAATTACATACTAATTTCAAACCGTCGCGCGGTAAATTAGCTCGCTGAAAATTGCGTCATAATTTCCGGCAATGCCTCTGTCGAGTTAGCTCGCCGAAAATTGCATCCTAATTTCAGATCGCCGCGCTGAAAATTAACTCGCGAAAAATTGCATCCTATTTTTCGGCAATGCCTATGTCAAATTAGTCCGTCGAAAATTGCATCCTAATTTCAGACTGCCGCGCTGAAAATTAGCTCGCGAAAAATTGCGTCATAATTTCAAATATTCCGATATTTCTTCTTTTGCCCGCTCCCACCCGGAGCACCAGACGGCGCGGAAACCTTGCCTTTCAAGCGCTTCGAGCCACCATTGCTGGTCGACCGTCGGCTTGTTTCGGCCGGCTTTCATCTCGATATATAAGCCGTGGTATCTTCCCCGGGCGACCGGCAGGCAGAGGTCGGGCACGCCCCTCTTCATTCCCTGTCTCCGGAGCGCGGCACCGTATGAGACACTACGCTTGCCTTCGTTCGGGATGTGGTATAAAAGCTTCAGCTCCGGGTGTGCGGCGGACTGGTATTCCGCCCACACAAAAAGCGCCTCCTGTTCCTCCGCTTCGCGGTTTTCGCGGCGGGTCGCGCTTGCCTGATTTTTTTCGGTGCTCCCTCCGTCCGTCGAGTAGACAGTCAGGCTGTCCAGTTCGCACCCGCAGACGCGGCAGAGCCTTGTTTTGTCGCCGTCGGCAAAGTTATATTCACGCCCGCACTTCGGGCATCTGTAAGACCGTATTTTCATATCGCGCCCCCGTTGACATTTTCGGGCGGCGGTGTTATACTGTTTATGATGTTTGGTGTTGTTCCGGCAACATCCTTTGGGCGTCCTGTTACCGCAGGGCGTCCTTTTTCATATTTGTCGAGCCTCGGCCACAAAGCCCGCTCGATTCGCTCAAGGTATTTATTCAGTGCCTCGCGACCGTCGCGGAAGCTCCACTCGGTCTCTTTTCCGCCGTCCGTGTACCGCACGATATACTCGTCCTCACAGCCCGGACAAAACAGCAGTGTCACCGGCTTCGCACCGCTTATCTCGACTCTTGTAACAACCTTGCTACAGCTCAAAGCACTGCCGCCTCCTTTTCTTTTCAAAATAATAGGCACAGTAATCGTCTGTCGCGGGAATCTCGCGGAATCGGTTGGTGTTGTAGGTGTAGGTGCAGCACTTCCCGTCCCAGCCGTCGCCCACACAGTCGATTTTTCGCAGCCAATAGCAGCTCTTACAGACCTTTTTCCTGCGCCACTTTCGCCCGCTCCCCGGCGCGTCAGCGGTCTTTCCCGGTGGCTGCATTGTGCCCGCTCCTCTTTGCTCTGATTTTGGCTCTGACTCTGTCCTCAAAGGCAATAAGCTTGTCCTCTTTGATAAAGCCGTAGATGATAAGTACGACGACGGCGATCTCAAACACCGTCTGGATTGCAAATTTCAGTGCCATTTTCTTTGTCCTCCTTATTTTCAAATCGCAGGCGGTCGATGCGGACCGTTGCCGTTAGCCTGCCTTTTTTGTCCTCGAGCTCGGCGGTGACTGCGAGCTCGCCGTTGATAATGCGGTATATAACCGCAGACACTCTGTCGTATCTGACATCGCCGACAAGCGGCACAAAGTATATGATCGGCTTGCCGTTGGCAAGAGCTTGCTTGACTTCTTCGTTATTCATCGGCAATCTTCCGGTCGTTCGGGCAACGGCATCCAGTAGGTCACCTGTGGATCTTCCCACTCTGGATAGGCATCAAAATACCAGCCGTCCTCGTAGTGATATTCTGCAATTTCACATGCATTCACACACCGCACGTGCTTTTTCGGTCTGCCACTGACGATTACAAGGACTCTTTCACCATCCTCGACACGCGCATCATCCTTTGGCAGCCTGTCGTTGACGCTTATCCACGGCCACGCGGTCAGCGCGTCGAGACGGTCATCTGCTATGCTGTTAAGCGCACCAATGCTGTCTTCTGCCTCTCGGATAATCGCGCAGCCGTGTATTCCGCAGTTGTGTTCATATCCGCAGCCGGTGCAGGCAAGCGATCCGGTTTCCACTTTTAAGCGGCTAAGCGCTTCAATAAGTTCTTTGTTAGTCATTTTGATTCTCCTCTTTTCTCAAAGTTTTTGTGCGAGTGCAATAATCAAAGCGACGGATGCCAAAAAGCTCGGTGTGCACCAATATCCAGCGCTATCATCGGTTATCAGCGAGTATATAGCCAAGATAAGATCAAGTAGTGCATTTAATGACACAAGCACAATTAACACTATCAAAAGCGCTCTCATTGCTCCGCCTCCTCGAAAAATCTGTGTCCGCCGATTGTGCAGACATAGGTCTGCGATTCGTGCCATAAACTCTGACACAGCGCCGGCGCATAAAAATAAAGTATTTCGCGATCCGTAGCGGTCTCGCCGTCGTCAAAAACCTTGGCGACGGCTTTTTTGACCTCGTCGCTCGGCTCAGGTCGGGCGGCGGTGTAGCCAAAGCTGCGGACGATTTCGAGCGGCCGCTTGTCCTCCTGCTCGCAGGCGTTAAGTATGCACTGAGCCACGGCCATTTGACCGATATACGGCTCGGCTCCCGCCTCCGCCATGACTACCCGCTCGATTTCGTCGCGCTCGGCGGCGGTCAGGGCGTATCTGACGCTTGCAGTTGACTGCAAAACCGTCTCCTGCTCTGCTTCTGTCGCTGTTTCCGGCTCGGTCGGCTCGACATAGTAGACCTCCGGCATCGCACTTGTTATCTCCGGCAGAGCCGCAAGAAGCATTATCGCCACCAGCGCGATAACCGCGCACATAATCAACATATCCTTAGTCATTGGCGTCCACCTCGGGTAACTGCACGGCGGTTATAAGCATTTCGCTTGTGACAAAGTTGTAAATGCTTTTTTCTGCGCCAACTGCGGTTTCTGCCCATATTTGTGGTTGGGTTTTTATCACATTTTCCGCAATCCTGCACGCCGCTGTTATTGCCGGCGCAGTTAGAGTACCGCACGGCACCAACTGCAGTATTTCTTGTGCAAGTGCTGTTGATAATCCAATCATCGTTGACGTTATGTCAAGCGGGTCACCGTCTGTCATAGCGTCTTTAAGCGCCCGGTACCTCGGTTTCAGATTTTCTGTCATTTTCTACATTCCTTTCTTTTTCTTTTCAAGAACACAGTTTCTCAACCGTGCAACTGATTACTTTTCTCAGGTGGTCTTCCAGCGCCATGTAGCGCTTCACGCCGCCGTGCTCGTTGTACTCGACCAGTGCCTGCGGTCGGATATCGTAGCACCACTCTTTCTCGCGGATATACGCTGTGCCAATCGGCAAGACCTGTTTCTGCATCGCGCAGTAAATAAAGTCTTTCGACTGGCCAAGGTACCGCGCCGCCATTTCGACCGGCACGCTGCCGTTGATGGCGAGGATCTCCTCTGTCGTAGGTTTTCGCATGCTGATTCCGCTCCTTTTCTCAAGCTCCGTCGCGGCGCGCCACAATTCCCGTTGTGTCCGTACCGTGGTTTGTTTCCTGCCGTTTTTTTTCGATTGCCTCGATTGCCTCAAACACTCTGGACTTCATGCGATTTTCATCTCTAACCTTTTTTTTGCCGTTCATTATCATTGAAAGATAAACCGATGTAACGCCCATTTCTTCGGCCACTTCTTTAGCCTTTATTTTGTTAATATGCATTAATCCGACGGCTTCACCAATCCATTCGTTCATTCAAATCACCTCTTTCAAAAGTTTTTTTAAAAATAGTTGAATTTATTAAACTATTGTGATATAGTTATCTTGTCAAACACAATACGACAATTAACTGAAATCAACTCAAAGTCTGTAACGCTTTGAAAAGAGTTTATTTGATTCAACCTTGCTTCAAGTATAGTTTATTAAACTTAACTTGTCAAGTCAAAAAGTTTAATCAAATTAACTTTGTTGATTTTAACCAAAATCAACGAGGTGTTTTTATGTTCTATGACAAATTTATCGCGCTTTGTGAACGCGACGGAGTCTCTCCGTCTAAGGTAATGACGGACAATGGGTTTAATAAAGCCACTGTCTCTATGTGGAAAAGAAAATATTTACAAGGGGTAGATGTTCGCCCATCATTTGATATGCTTTCCGCATTATCCAAATATTTTAATGTATCATCAGACTATTTACTTGGAACTGAGCAGCAATCAGAACGCCAAAAAATAAGCGATGAGGAATTAAAGTTTGCGCTCTTTGACGGAGCAGCCGACAAAATAACTCCTGAGATGTTTGCTGAGGTAAAGCAGTTCGCGCAGTTTATCGCAGAAAGGGTAAAAGACAAAGATGAGCAGTCTTGACGGCTTATATGATTTGGCGGAAAATGAGAATATCGAAGTACTCGCATTTTCTTTACCTGCAACTGGCTCCGTGTCGATGATGTGGCAAAACGGAAAGTGTTACATAGGAATTGATCCGTTTTGTTTGGAGACGACCAGTGACGAGTGCGTCCGTTTGGCGCACGAGCTTGGGCACTGCGTCACCGGCAGTTTTTACAACATACATGCCGCCTGCGATGTCCGCGCCAAGCACGAATATGCCGCCGACAAATGGGCAATAAAAAAGCTCGTCCCGGAGGACGAGCTTGAGGAAGCGGTGAAGCATGGTTTCACAGAATCATGGGAACTTTCCGAATATTTTGATGTGACCGTTCCGTTTATGCAAAAAGCTATGAGCTATTATAAAGAACAAGCCCTCGGACGTTTGTAATAAGATTGGAGGTCAAATAAATGGCAAAAGGTAAGAAAAAAGTCAGTTGGGTGTTGATTATCGCGGTAATGTTTATACTCGGCGGCATAATGGCACTTATCGAAAAAATCAAGGAAAGCGCCCACCCGATTCTTTTTGCGGTGCTTATCGTGGTCGGCCTCGTGGCTGTTGCCGTCTGCGTGTTCCTGATTCTGCGACACGCAAAAAAGAAAAAGGACGCCGCGATTGATTCCGTCGACATCCCCGACCGAGCTGTGCCGGACTCCGAGCCGGTCAAGCCGGCAGAAACCGGCTCCGGTCCGCTTTTTATACCCGAGAAAGACAAACAGAACTTTCATTTTCTTCCGAATGTTATTGACGGTAAAGCACTTAAATATAGCTACGAAGCACACCTCGTTATGCTCCCTGATGTTTGTGGTGTTGCCGACCTAATCGGGAAAACCGGAAAAAGTTTGGATATAGTCCTTGAGCCGGAAAACGAATATGATTCCCGTGCCGTTGCTCTGTACCTCGAGGGAAAGAAGATAGGGTATGTGCACAAAGGACGCTTGCAGGATATGATTCACGATTGGCTTGAGCGTGGCGACAAAATGCTCTGCTGCCTTAAACGATTGACGGCAGAAGATGCATACTTTCTCATAGGCTTTTATAAGGACTTGGATTATTTCAAAGGTCGGACATTTAAGCTTATCGGAGTTACCAAAAAAGACGGCGAAGGAATCTCGCGTGCAAGAAATGCCGAAGTATTAAGCCCCGGCGATAGCGTGTGGGTCTTTGTTGATGATGATAAATACATCGTAACCGACGGCCCTTTAGACTTTGGAGAGCTGCCAAAGGCTGCTATCGAATACGCCGAAGGTGCGAGCAGAATCGTCGGCAAGGTTGAAGAGTGCGATTTTGACGATAACGGAAAGCCCGAAATCTATGTGACTATTTATCCTATAAAATAAAAAAAGCCCGCCCCTGCGGGAACAGGGACGGGCGGAGCATCAAACCACACCTACGACAGAGTGAGTTGATATATTTATTATATCACCCGCTCCGGGAAAGTACAAGCAAAGGAGCGGTATTTTTATGAAAAATCCGAACGGATACGGTTCCGTGTATAAACTCGGCGGCAAACGGCGCAAGCCGTGGATCGCGTTGACCCCGGCGCACTTCGTCGCCGACAGCATATCAAAAAAAAGAACGATCATAGGCTACTACGCCACGCGCGCCGAGGCAATGACCGCCCTCGGGGCGTGGAACGAATCGCCGACCGCGCTTGTTCCGGCTCCCGCCGAAGAAATGACTTTCCGGCAGCTATACGAAGAGTTTGTCAAGCTTCAGCGGTTTCAAAACTTATCCAAGCAAGCCCGCGACACCTATCTCGGCGCATGGAAAAACCGCCTTTCCGTTTTAGGCGACTACAAAGTAAAAGACCTGCGGACAGCTCATTATCAGGCTGTGATAACCAAGGCATACGAGGACGGGTTTTCCGTGTCCTCGGTGCAGAAAACAAAAGTTTTTGCCGGTATGCTATGCGACTACGCCGTGCAGACGGATGTCATATCAAAAAACTATGCGTCTTTTACCACGTTGCCAAAAATGGAAGAAAAGGAAAAGACGCCTTTTTCCGACCTCGAGCTGCACAAGCTCGAAGAGGCGGCGGAAAGGGGCTTTATGTATGCCGACCTGATAGTGATTATGTGCTATACCGGATGGCGAATAAACGAGTTTTTGTCGCTCACGCGCTTTAGCTGGGACGCCGAAAACCACACCTTGACCGGCGGCGAAAAGACCGAAGCGGGCAAAAACAGAATCGTGCCGGTCTCGGACAAGGTTATGCCGTATCTGCAAAAGTGGCTCGACAAGAACGGTCCGACAATCGTCTGCAAAGAATATCGCGGCAAGCTCGTCCGCGTGACCGACAAGTATTTCCGCAACCAATGGTATTATCCGACGCTCGAAGCACTCGGATTGCCGCGCTTGACTCCGCACGCCACGCGGCACACCTTCGCGTCGATGCTTTATCGCAACGGCATCGACAAATGGGGAATCCAAAAGCTTATGGGTCAGGTCTCCGACGCGGCGACCAAGCGCTACACCCACATCGAGATGGCACAGCTTAAAGATGCCGTCAACTCGATTTGACCTAAAAAATTTGTTAGATTTTTGTTAGCAACCGTCAGAAAATCAGGTCTTTTGAGGTTGTACGAGAAATATAGAAACGCGCCGATTTGCAAAACAAAAAAGCCCCGAAGCCGTTGTATATCAACGCTTTCGGGGCTTTTGCTTCTGGTGGACACGCACGGACTCGAACCGTGGACCTCTTGCGTGTGAAGCAAGCGCTCTAACCAGCTGAGCTACGCGTCCTAAAAAATAAAGATGTCAGAATCCAGACCGAACGAATTTCTGATCTGCCGATTGCGACATCTGTTTGGTGGCTCTGGTGACCCGGACGAGAATCGAACTCGTGTTACCGCCGTGAAAGGGCGGTGTCTTAACCTCTTGACCACCGGGCCAAAATTGGTAGCGGCAGTTGGATTCGAACCAACGACACTCCGGGTATGAACCGAATGCTCTAGCCAACTGAGCTATGCCGCCATATGTGAGCCTCGTCATCCGACAAGGCTTGATTATTATATTATATCGAAAGCGATTTGTCAATATATTTTTTGCAAAGTAGGACAAGATTTTCAAATTTTCTTGAAATTTATTTCCCGGCTCACCGAAAATGGCGGCAAACCGGGAATTTATCATTCAAGAAACTCGTGTGTGCCCGCTCCGACTTCGTGCTTTTCTCCGCCGATAATGACCGAAGCGCCGCAGCCCTCGGGGACGGTGAAAATATATTTTATCCTGCCGTTCTCGCGTCTCCACTCGCTCGCGACGGTGCCGCGGCGGGTGTCAATCGAAGCCTTGACAAAGTCGAGCCGCCTGTCTGTCACGGGGCGGAAGATAATATGCTCGAAGCCCGGGCGATCGGGGTCGGAGTTTATTCCCGCCGCCGCGCCGTACATCCAGTCTGCGACCGCACCGTAGGCATAGTGATTGAACGAGTTCATGTCGGTGCTCCACATCGTGCCGTCGGGCTTTATACCGTCCCAGTGCTCCCAGACCGTCGTCGCGCCCTTTGATATAGGATAAAGCCACGAGGGATATTCGCGGCGAAGCAGAAGGTCATATGCCGTCTCGGCGTAGCCATTGTCGCTGAGCGCATGGAGAAGATACGGCGTGCCGACAAAGCCGGTTTCAAGGTGTCCCGCCCGCTCTATCAGCTCATTGAGTTGCCCGACGGTCGCCGCCCTGTCGTCGGTGATATCAAAATACAGCGCGAGCACGCAGGCGGTCTGCGTGGCGTTTTTCACTCTGCCGTTCTCCATATATTCCCGCCTGAACGCTTTCGCCGCCTCCGCCGGGATATTCTCATATTCCGCAACATCCCTACCGAGCGCGTGTGCCGCCTTTATAAATAACTCGGTCGAATATTTATAGTATGCCGTGGCGATGAGCTCCTCGGGAGTCGCGCCTTTGTAGCTGCCCTCCGGGGAGTCGAGCCCAAGCCAGTCGCCGAAGTGGGATCCACCCGAGCGTTTTCCGTTTTCGCTGCGCTCACGCATCCAGTCTATCCACGCCTTCATGGAGTCGAACTGCTCCTCGAGTACTGCCTTGTCGCCGTAGGTTCTGTATATCTCCCACGGGCAGATGACCGCCGCGTCGCTCCACGCGCTTGAGCCGCCCATATCGTCGAATATATTCGGTACGACATGCGGCACGCAGCCGTCGCGTCCCTGGTCGGCGGCGAGGTCGCGAAGCCACTTTTTGAAGAAGCGCTCAACATCGAAATTGAGGCTCGCCGTGCGGACAAACACCTGCGCGTCGCCCGTCCAGCCGAGGCGCTCGTCTCTCTGCGGGCAGTCGGTCGGGACATCGAGGAAATTGCTCTTCTGACCCCAGATTATATTTTTGAAAAGCTTGTTCACCGTCTCGTCCGAGCACTCGAAATAACCCGTGCGGCGGATATCCGAGTGTACAACTACCGCCGTGAAATTCTCTTTTTTTACTTCGTCCGGCCAGTTCTCAAGGCGGATATATCTAAAGCCGAAAAAGGTGAGTGCGCTTTTATATGTTTGCTCCTCGCCGTCGCAGACAAATTTTATCCGCGCGTCCGCCGAGCGGTAGTTGGCGTTGTAGAAGTTGCCATCGCAGTCGAGAGTCTCGCCGTGGGAGATTGTCGCCTGCGCACTGGGAGTGCCTTTTATCCTGAACTCGACATAGCCCGTCATATTCTGCCCGAAGTCAATGACCGTCTCGCCCGCCGGGGTTTTTATTATCTGCAAGGCAGGCATCCGCTCATGCTCGACTATTTTTTCGCCCTCCTGCGGGATAAGCATATCTTTTTTGAGATCGACGCAGATGCAGTGCCTCGCGCTCCCCGCTTTGAAAGTCGCGTCATAGATATCGCCGTCATATATATTTGTATATCTCAGCTTGCTCTCGCGCGCAGTCCACGAGCTGTCGGTGACGATGCTCTCCGCCGTGCCGTCGGCATAGACAATAGTCAGCTCGGCGATGAGCGCCGTGTCGCGGTAGCCCAAAAAGTCGCTGCCGTCACGTTTGTTTGCGATGGCGCGCCAGCCCTGACCGACCGTCACCTCGAGCGAATTCTCGGTCTTCAGCAGATTTGTCACATCGTAGCTCTGCACCTGAAGCCTGTTTAAATAAGAAGTCCAGCCCGGAGCGAGGATAAAGTCGCCTACCCGCTCGCCGTTTAATTTTGCCTCATATACGCCGAGCGCAGTTATTTTCAATATTGCTTTTTCCGCTTTGGCGGCGCACCGAAAGTTTTTCAGATACACCGTACCGCCGCGCAAATTCTTTTCGCACCCTTTTATCCATTCGCTTCTCTCAAACATATTTTATAAAATTCCTTTCGCCCTGCGCCTCATACTTTTTTAAATCTCTGCATACATTTTATATGTGCCAATATCCGAAAGTCAAGTTATTTCCAGCCGTATGTTACAAAATTGTTATAATTTACAGCGTTGTTTTTCTTGACTTTTTGGTTGTTTTAGAGTAAACTGAAAATACTGTGAAACAATTTATTCACAAAATCAAGAAAAATGTTAAAAGGAGCACAACCAAATGAAGAGAATTCTTGCACTCATCATGGTTCTCGCTATGGTCTTCGCTTTTGCAGCTTGCAAGAGCAAGGATGACGGCGCGACCACAACCGATCCCTCCTCCGCAGGCGGAGAGGTCATCGACAACGGCGAAGGCTCTACTCCCGTAGACGCTTCCGCAGCCGACAGCACCGAGGCCGGCAGCAACGACGCTTCCGAAGTTTCCACCGACGCTTCCGGCAAGCCCGTCGAGGCTCCCTCGCAGGCAGCAGGCAGCCAGGGCGGCTCTCATGGCGGCAAAACCCCCGCAGCCGCTAAGACTGTTGCTGAGATAGTCGCTGACTATGTCAAGGCCCGCAAGGCTACCAAGCCCGCACCCGCAGGCAAGCAGACCATGGCTCTCGGCAACAACGGCAAGATCACCGGTGACGGCGGTTTAGGCGGACTCCTCAAAGTCGCTTCCCCCATCATCAACAACGTTCTTAAGAAAAACTCCACCGACACAGACTATGTTCCCGCTTCCAGCCACGCCGATCTCAAGGCGAGCGACGTCAAGTCCGCTAAGGCTATCGTCTCCGCAGACGGTAAGTACACCGACTACATCATCTATGTCAAGGATCAGACTGACGGCCCCAACGGCGACTCCCACAACGGCGGTCCTGTTGCTCGCGGCGTCGGAACCCTCGGCAGCATCGATGAGGCTCTCAACCAGCTCGGCGCAGAGTTCAAGAGCGGCAAAGAAAATGTTAAGCTCACCTACACCAACGCTTACATCTTCGCTCGCGTAGACAACAGCACCGGCAAGATCATCAACGGTACTTATCACTATCTCGTTAAGATCAACATAAGCGAGGCTGAGCTCAAACTCGGTATCTCCGCTAAGGTCAAGAACATGTACGGCGAGGTTGACTACTTCGTTAGGATCGGCAACAACAAGCAGGGCTACAACGGCGCTAAGGGCTAAGCTCTAACAACCGAATAAAAAAAAAGGCTCTCACCCAAACGGGCGGGAGCCTTTTTCATATGCAATGCAAAGAGCCGCCCCGTTCGGGACGCGGCTGCCGTTATTCTGTTTTCATCAGGTCTTTTACGGTTATGCCGTCGAAGTATTCGTTCGTTATCTCTTCGAACCTGCGCCACATTCCAATTGTGCGGCAGCTGTCCGCGCGCTCGCACGGCTCTTCGCATGAAAGACACGCGACGGGAGCGAGGCTGCCCTCGGTCAGGCGCAGAATATCGCCGACAACGCACTGCTCCGGCGGTCTGCCGAGCCTGTAGCCGCCGCCCTTGCCGTGGACGCCCTCAACATATCCGTCCTTTACAAGCAGAGCCATTATCTGCTCCATATATTTTTTCGAGATGCCCTGGCGCGCCGCCACATCCTTCATCGGGACAAGACTACCGCTGTGCTCCGCAAGGTCAACGAGCACCCTCAGAGCGTAGCGTCCGCGCGTTGATATCATCATAAATATTCCTCCGTTTCGCACTCAGCAGATCTCTCCGCCGCCGATAACCACATCTCCGTAATAAACGACGACCGCCTGACCCTTGGTTATTGCCCGCTGCGGCTCGTCGAATGTTATATGCACTGTGTCTTCGCCCGTGACGCGCACGGTCGCGGGCTGTTCCGCCTGCTTGTATCTGACCCTCGCGCTCGCGCGGAACTCCGCAGGTGGGGTATCAAAGGCTATAAAATTGAAATTCTTTGCGTCGAGTTCGCGGCTCATCAGGTCTTCATTGCTGCCGAGCACGACGCGGTTTTCTTTTGGCATCAGTGCGGTCACATATCTCGGCTCGCCCAGAGCTATTCCGAGTCCCTTGCGCTGACCGACAGTGTAGCCTATAAGTCCCCTGTGCTCGCCGAGCACATTGCCGCTTTTGTCAACGAACTCGCCGCGCGGATAATCCCTGCCCGTAAATGAGCGGATAAATGAGGCGTAATCGCCGTCCGGCACGAAGCAGATATCCTGGCTGTCCGGCTTGTCGGCGTTATAGAAGCCGAGCTTGCGCGCAAGCTCGCGCGTATGCGTTTTCGTCATGCCGCCCAATGGAAACAGCGTATGCCGCAGCTCGTCCTGCGTCATTGAATAGAGCACATAGCTCTGGTCTTTTGTAGGGTCAACTGCCTTTTTCAGCAGGAATCTGCCGTTTTCTTCTTCAATTCGCGCATAGTGACCCGTTACAACATATTCGCAGCCGAGCTCTTTCGCGCGGCGATAGAGGCGGTCGAATTTCAGATATCTGTTGCAGTCTATGCAGGGGTTCGGGGTCGCACCGCGCTCATAGGCTTCAACAAAGCGGCGCATTACCTGCTCTTTGAAATCCGCAGTGAAATTAAAGACATAATACGGCATCCCGAGCCTGTAGGCGACGCCGCGCGCATACTCCGTATCTTCGAGCGAGCAGCAGCTCTTTTCGCGGCTTACCCCTGCGTCCTCGTTATTAAAAAGCTTCATCGTCACGCCGATGCAGTCAAGCCCGCTTTCAATCGCGAGATAGGCGGCGACGGACGAATCCACTCCGCCGCTCATCGCGATGAGCGCCTTGCGGCGCGGGTTATCGGGGTTAAAGCTCATATTCTTCCTCTCAAAAAAGCCCGAAAGCCCCGGCAAAAGAGCCGGAGCCTATGGGAAAATTATTTATCAGTCCTGGAAAAGCGGAGTCGACAGATAGCGGTCGCCTGTGTCGGGCAGGAGCACGACTATTGTCTTGCCCTCGTTCTCCGGGCGCTTTGCAAGCTCTATCGCTGCATAAGCGGCGGCGCCGGAGGATATGCCGACCAACACACCCTCACTCTTGCCGATAAGCTTGCCGACCTCGAATGCTACCTCGTTGCTGACGGGGATTATCTCGTCATAGACCTTTGTGTCGAGCACATCGGGCACGAAGCCTGCGCCGATGCCCTGTATCTTATGCGCGCCCGCAACACCTGTCGAGAGCACTGCCGAGGTCTCGGGTTCAACTGCAACGATTTTTACGCCGGGCTTCTTGTCTTTTAAATACTCGCCGACGCCCGTGATGGTGCCGCCGGTGCCGACGCCTGCGACGAAGATATCGACCTCGCCATCGGTGTCTTCAAAAATCTCAGGACCCGTGGTCTCATAGTGAGCCTTGGGGTTCGAGGGGTTGACAAACTGACCGGGCACGAAGCTGTTCGGTATCTCTTTTGCGAGCTCGTCAGCCTTGGCTATCGCGCCCTTCATGCCCTTTGCTCCCTCGGTGAGCACAAGCTCGGCGCCGTATGCTTTCATCAGCTGGCGACGCTCGACGGACATCGTCTCGGGCATAACGATAATTATGCGATATCCGCGAGCGGCGGCGACGGAGGCGAGACCGATGCCGGTATTGCCGGAGGTCGGCTCAATAATAACAGAATCGGGGGTGAGTTTGCCCGCCGCCTCTGCGTCGTCGAGCATCTTTCTGGCGATTCTGTCTTTGACGGAACCTGCGGGATTGAAATACTCGAGCTTTGCGAGCACCTTCGCCTTGAGTCCGTATTTCTTTTCAATGTGGGTCAGTTCGAGAAGAGGGGTCTTTCCTATAAGCCGGTCTGCTGAAGTATAAATCTTTGACATAATAAATTACTCCTTTGAAGTTAGTTAGTTAAAATTCTGAGTTCCGCGGCAAAATAAAAAAATCCGGGGAACTCCGATGAGTGTCCCCGGTCAAAAGCCGTTTTATCGGATCAGTTCAACGACCCGCATTTGGAGGACATATCGGAAAAAGACATGACGAAACACGCGCACTGACAACAGGCGCAGCTACAGCGGTTCATGGCGGTCTTTTTCATAACATTCTCTCCTTTCATACGCCTACCTCGGCGGTATGTTGGATACAATATAGCACATATTGCCTACCCTGTCAATAGGCAAATCAAAAATTTTTTTCAAAATCTCAGAGCCACTTCTTCCGGCGGAAGAATAGTATCAGCGCAACGAGCACAACGATACTCACGACAATTATCACAAGATATCCATATTCCCAGTTGAGCTCCGGCATGCCCGAAAAGTTCATGCCGTACCAGCCCGTGAGCAGTGTCAGCGGCAGGAAGATAACAGTCACAACCGTGAAAAGCTTCATCAAATCGTTCTGCTGGATAGACAGCTGCGCCTGATATTCCTCCTGAAGATGCTCGATAACATCGCGCAGATTCTGCACCGTCTGGAGATAGCGGTCGGTGCGGTTCTTGAGAATGGCGAAGCGTTTCGCCGCAGAGTTCGAAAATACGGAATTGTCGTTCGCAGAAGCTTCGTCAAAAATCAAAGTCAGCTGCTCATAGTAGCGCTTTATTCTCAGCAGCTCGCGCCGCCAGGCGGACAGCTTTTCAAAAACATCCTTGCCGGACTCACTCTTGAAAAGATAGACATTTTCGTATTCGTCTATTTCATTCTCGAGCCTCGAGAGGCAATCCATATCGCCGTTTAAAAGCCGGACAAAGAATCTGTAGAGCAGCTGCTCGGATCTGAGTTCCGGATTCTCCGCCGCGAGCCCGTCCATTATCTTCTTTGCCGTGTCGCCCGCCGCGCCCTCTGTGAAAATTATCAGATTCTCGCGGCTGACATAGGCGAGCATTTTATAGTCCTCGGTGCGCTCGCCGTGGACATCGTACCAGTCAAAGGCAAGGAAATCGAACTTTTCAAAGCTCTCGAAACTCTCTATCTCACCCTCGCGGACATATTCAAAAACCGACGGCTCCATATACTGCGCCGCCTTTGCCATATGTTCAAACGGAAGAACAAGCTGCATAATAAAACCTCTTTCTGTATTTTATATTCGTGCAATTATGCTATATCCACAATTTCAAATTAAAAAATCGGCAACTTCTGCGGCAACATGCCAAAATAAGCTTTCAAATTGAGCTTTTTGTTGAAAAATCCGTTTTGCAATGATACAATAATGCCATAGTGAAAATTAAGGGGGCAATTATATGGCAGTAAAAGAGCTTACACTCGACGAGATGAAAGCAGTCGAGCTCGGAATACTCAAAAAATTCGACAGCATATGCAAGGAAAACGGTCTTGAATATTCCCTCGCATACGGAACGATGCTTGGTGCAATAAGGCACAAGGGTTTTATCCCGTGGGATGATGACATCGATGTTTTCATGAAGAGAAAAGACTACGAAAAGTTATTGGCTCTTAAATACGACGACGGCGACTTTGAAGTGAAAAGCTACAGATACTCCAAGGACTACTATTTCCTCTATTCTAAGATGGTAGACAAAAGAACATCAATCTGCGAAAACTGGCGCGCAGAAAAAGATATGGGGCTGTTTGTTGATATTTTTCCGCTTGACTATTGCAATTTCGATGGCGAAGGAGACAAGCTGAAGGCACAGATGGAATCTGAAAGCAAGCGCATCGACAGAAAAGTTGAAATAGCCGGTATTCTCGGGCACAAGATGTCGCACCACATGTCACCCAGCCCGAGATATATCGTTAAGTTTTTGTTTAAGCTGTTTACGTTTCCATTCAGGCGACTGATTCTCAAAAGAATTGATCTCATGCATTCAAAAAACAAAAGCGGTAACTATTTGGTTGAAAATTTTGAATGCCACACCTTCTATAATCCGGATTTATTTTCAAAGCTCACGGTATGCAGCTTTGAAAACACTGAATTCCCGATATATTCGGAATACGACAAAATTCTCACCCAATTCTATGGAGATTATATGACACCTCCGCCTGCCGATCAGCAAAAATCCGTTCACTGGTATAAAGCCTATTCAAAATAACAAATACGGGGTGAGATATAATATGCTAACTAAAGAACAATTTGAAATATTATCAATAGCCGCACAAGCCGATGCACCTCTTTCCGGCGCAGGTACCGATACTATTCGGCAGCTACAATCTGACGGATTTATAAGCAACGGCAAAATAACGGAATCCGGGCTTGCTGCGCTGGAACCTTATAGGGTTAAACGAGCCATATTCATCGCTGCGGGCATGGGTTCGCGCATGATGCCGATAACGCTGAGCTGTCCCAAACCGCTCGTGCGTGTCAACGGAACACGCATAATTGACACACTTATTGACGCCTGTATTGATGTCGGAATCGAAGACATCATTATAGTTCGCGGATATCTCGGCGAATGCTTTGAGCAGTTAAAAATAAAATATCCCTTTATAAAATTTGTGGACAACCCATATTACAAGTCATATAACAATATTTCTTCTGCGTATCTTGTCCGCAATCTTATCGGCGGATCATATATATTCGAATCAGACATATATCTCATAAATAAAAAGCTGATAACAAAATATCAATACCGCAGCAATTATCTCGGCGTTCCGTGCGAAGAAACACCCGACTGGTGTTTTGACGCTGACGAAAACATGAAAATCACTGATTTGCACAAGGGCGGAGAAAACTGCTTCCATATGTACGGAATTTCGTATTATGACGAAGAAACCGGAAAGCTCTTCTGCAAATGTGTCGAGGAAATATTCAACAACACGCTCGGCGGAAAAGACCACTTCTGGGATGATGTTCTGTGTCATTTCTACGCCAAAGAGTCAAACATATATGTTCGCAAGTGCTCATTCAGCGATACTATTGAAATCGACTCATTTGACGAGCTGTGTGAAGTTGACGAAAGCTATAAAACAAAAAATTGAAGTTCCTGAAAAGTCACGGCATCAAAGCCGTGGCTTTTCTTTATGTGTATTGATTATTTTTTGGAGTATGTCTTTATCCGCCGGGCAGAAGGCATAGTTTTTTATCTCCTGCGGCGTTATCCATTCGAGTCCGCAATGTTCGAGCAGCTGAGGCGTGCCCTCGGCTATTTTCGCATTGAACACGACGAGATGGACATATATATCGGGATACTGATGGTAGACATCGCAGAATTCGTCGCCGACCTCCACAGTTATACCGAGCTCCTCGCGGCATTCGCGAATGAGTGCCTGCTGATGCGTCTCGCCCGGCTCGAGCTTTCCGCCGACGAACTCCCATAAAAGGGCGTTGCCCTTGTTCGCAGGGCGGCGGCATATCATGAATCTGTCGCCCTGCCAGATGAGGGCGGCGGCAACCTGAGTCGTTTTCATATTTTTCTCCTTTTTATTTATCTGCCGGTCTGCGTATGAAAAACGCAGTCGATATCATCATCACCGCATACATCGCGAGTGCCGCATATGTCGCCACCATCGGCAGTTTGAACATAATCAGCAGTATCGCCGCGAGGGTCACGCACTGGCCTATGACCATGACTTTTTTACCCGAGAGCTTTATGCTCAGCAGCCCGGATAAGAATCTGGTATTCCGAGCCCGATATAGGCTATGAATATCACTGCCAGGAGCACAGTTGCCATAAACGCTCTCCGTTTCCCGGGAAATTGATATGAATAAATTATATCACACAAACACCTATTGTAAAAGAGCGTTTTCTTTGTGTTTATTGTCATTGACACCGGAAAATTAAATCGGTATAATTTAATCATAACACACAAGGAGCTGTAAATATTATGGAAAAGAAGTACGCAATTCTCGTCGTTGATATGCTCAACGATTTCGTAACCGGCGCACTCAAGTGCGACAGAGGTCTTGCAATAGTCCACAAGACCGCAGAACTGCTCAACGGCGCAAGAGAGAAGAACATACCGGTCATCTTCTGCAACGACGCTCACCTCAAGGGCATCGACCACGAGCTCAAGTTCTGGGGCGACCACGCAATAGCGGGCACCGAGGGCGCGAAAGTCATTCCCGAGCTCGGACTCTGCGAGAGCGACTATGTCGTTCCCAAGAGACGCTACAGCGGTTTCTTCCACACCGACCTTGACCTTCTCCTCAGAGAGCTCGGCGTCAACACCGTTGTTCTGACCGGTCTGCACACTCATATGTGCGTGCGTCACACCGCCGCCGACGCATATCAGCTCGGCTATGACGTTGTTGCTATTAAGGACGCAACCAATTCCTTCACCGCAGAGGACTATGAGTACGGTCTGAGCTATCTCAAGGGCACCTACGATGCCGAGATTACCGACACCGACACTTTCCTCGCATCGCTGTAATCAACATAAGAACACGTCAACCCTCCGCCGGGATTGCCTGACGGAGGGTTTTGTTGTTGAAAATATTTATCTGAGTATTCTGCCGACTGCGTCTATCTCGTCCGAAGTGAGGCCCGCGGAGAGGAAATAGTCCTCGACCGAGCCGTAGCGGCGCGAGAGATATTCAAACACTGCGGTTATATTCTCCGACGGGGAGCCGAGATGCGCCATGTCGCTCTCATGGACAAGCCCCGTTTTTCTCTCCATCTCGCGGCGGTAAAACGGTTCGAGATAGGTCGAGGAGATGCGGTAATCCGCAACGATATCCTCAAAATATACGCCTGTTAAATGCAGTATCAGCGCGGCGGTTATGCCGGTTCTGTCCTTGCCGAGGAAGCAGTGGAACATCGACGGAGCGTCTACGCGCGACAGCGCGGAGAACAGGCGTGCATAGTTGCCCTTGCACTCGTTGAGGCTCGTGACATACACCTCCGGCATCGACATCTCCATATGCGGCGAAGCGGGGTTTATTTCGAGCAGGGAGAAATGATAGTAATTCACTCCCGGATAATCGGCAAACTCTGACGGCATGGATATCGCCTCGGAATCGCCGCGCAGGTCGAAAACATTCTTTATCCCGTATTCGCGGAAAAACTCCATATCATTCGGCGTGGACGCGCGCGGTCTGCCGCAGCGCAGCAGCCTGCCGTATTTCGTGAAGCCGCCGCCTTTTATCGGATATCCGCCGAGGTCGCGGCAGTTCTGTATGTTTTCAAGAGGCATATGTCTGAAGCTTTCCATAGTCAGTCCTCCTCATAGATTCTATATCTATTTTAATGCATTTTCACATAATTTTCAACCGTGAAAACGCAGAAACGGACCGAAAAGCCTCAATTATTTTTCCCATTATATATTATTGTGGAAATAATACAGCGTTGTCGTCTGCGAATCGAAGAAGTAGACGTTGTAATAATCGTATTTTGAATAGGCTCCGTCGCCTATCGGCTTGCCTTCGCGGTCGTAAATATAGAGATAGTCGCTCTCATCGATATCGTCGCGCGAAAAACTGTAATTGTTCACAAGGTCGGCACCCTCGTCGCCGTCGCGCAGAGAGTCTATAACCTGCTCAAACTCATCTATATATCCGAGCAGTTCCGTCTTGCTCTAGGCGGTCACGGGTTTGAAATATTCGCTCTCCCCGGGGCTCGCGCCGGGAAAGGTGTATATTCCGAAGTCCGTCGAATCCCCGAAGCCCGCGCAGCTGTAGCGCTGCACCGACATCGCCTTTCCAAGCGAGGCTATGACGGGATCTCCGCTCTTGAAAGCGCAGGCGGAAAGCGAAAACGCGAGCAGAAGCACCGCCGATATCAGAGAAATTATTTTAAGCTTTTTCATTCTTTTTCGCTCTCCCCCGGGACATATTCGAGCAGATCGCCCGGCTGGCAGTCGAGGATCTCGCAGAGGGAATCGAGAGTCGAGAATCTGAAAGCCTTTGCCTTGTGGTTCTTGAAATTTGAGACATTCGCCATCGTCATGCCGAGCCTGTCGGCAAGCTCGGTGAGCGACATTTTTCTTTTTGCCATCATAACATCCAGATTTATAACTATCATGCCGTCACCCCGCCGTCAAAATATCTCGTCGTTTTCTTCTTTAATGACCGCCGCGCGCTTGAACACGCCGCCCATCGCGAACGCGAGGACTCCCGCGACGACGCAGACAAAAATGAACACGAAAACAGGCAGATAATAAAACCCCATGAGCTCATATACAGCGAGCATCGAGCAGAGCACCGCCTGGTCGACTGAAAATATCAGCAGCTCCGCGAAGGCGCATATTCCGATATTGCGGAACTTCTTCGCCGTGCCGAGTGAGAATGCCTTGTCGGTGAAAATGCGCGAGCAGATGAGCTTGAGTTCAATGAGCGCCGCCATATACGGCACGGCGCAGGCATAGACCGAAGCGGTGGTGAGAATCCATGTGTAGGGCGGCAGAGCCGAAAATTCGCCCGCTTTTATAACTGCAGCAATGATAAACGGCGAGCCGAGAAGCGCGAGCACGGTCAGCGCGATGCCGATAATAACAAGTCCGTTGAGGACGATTTTTTCTGTTTTTATTTTCTTGTCGTCTTTCATTTCACATACCTCTTCTCCTTGGTTTGCGAGGTCATTGTAGCACGGCGTTTTAAGATTGTCAATAAATATTTATCGTTATTCTTTAAATTTTTACTGTTTTTCTGCGTATCGGCTGCAAAAAACTCCCAAGGCCGTTTAGCCTCGGGAGCTTTCGGTAAATTGAAATTACAGGAATCTTACGAGAATACCCGCAAGCAAGACGGAGACTATCGTCACGCATACGAAGCCTGCGACGAGCATCTTGGGCATGATCTCGGCAGTGATGTTGTCTCTCTCGTCGCCCTCTTCGGTGTTTATGTTGATAGCCTCGGTGGTTATCAGCATATTGATCGGGAAGCCGGAAAAGGCATTGAGGACTATCGCATAGCACATGAAGAATGACTGCTTGAATATCTTGCTTGCAAGCAGAGCCATAAGACCCATTGCGACGGTCGCGAAAGCGACAAGCGCGGCGGCGATGCCGACAATGGACGCGATGCCATCTGTACCGGAGCTTGCGAGAGTCTTGAACAGACCCATCATAAGCACGGTCATAACGAAGCCGTAGGAGCTCGCCTCATGGAGGGCATCGGTCTCAACGAGCTTGAGCTCGTGAGCGGCGAAGCCGAGCAGCAGGCAGACGACATACATCGGTATATAGCCCTTTGTGGCATAGTCGATCCAGTAAGCCGCGAGAGTGATGAGCGCGAGCTTGAGCAGTATGATAGTAGTGCTTGTGGCTCTCTTCTTCTTTTCGTCCTTCTTGTCTTCAGAGGCGGCAGTTGACGCTTTGAACTCGCCGTTTCTGTAGAGCTTCGTGAGTCTCTTTGTCTCCTTCTTCAGGCAGAACGAAGTCAGCGGGTAGCCGACAAGTCCCTGGAGGGAGAGGCAGACTATCGCGACGCGGTAAACGCGCCGAAAGTTGAAACTATTATAGAATTCACTTTACATCTTTCCCCTCATTAAAAAACGGTATTGCTATTAAAGGAACTTATCAAGCTCGCGCTCAACGTTCTCATATTTCTTGACCTTGGGCTCGCGGATAAGGTGTCCCCTCGCCATGACCATCTTCACGTTGCGAAGAGTCTTGAGATCGTCGATCGGGTTCGCGTCGGTGACGATAAGATCGGCGCACTTGCCGGGCTCGACGGTACCGGTGATATTATCAATATGCGCTATCTCCGCGTTTCTCTTCGTTGCGGTGTAGAGTGCGAATTTATTCGACACGCCGCAGTACTTGTGGAAATAGACAAGCTCTCTCCACATATCGTAGTGAGTGATGAACGGGCAGCCGGTATCGGTTCCGAGACCGACGGGGATACCGTTTGCAAGGCACTTCTTGGAGCAGTCGATTATGCCCTCAAAGACAACCTCGCCGTTGAACTGCGAAAGCTCGGTTGCATGGCTGACGGAGCGATCAAACAGCGCATAGGGAAGCGCAGGAGAAAGGGTCGTTATGAGCGCCGCGTGCTTCTCTTTGAAAAGCGAGATTATCTCGTCATCCGCCTTTGCGCCGTGCTCGATGGTGTCGACGCCGTTTTCAAGCGCAACGCGTACGCCCTCGGGACTTTCAACATGGGCGGCGACCATAAGTCCGCGCTTGTGCGCCTCGTCGCACGCCGCCTTGACATACTCGGGGGGCATCTTCAGCACGCCGGGCTCACCCTTGACCTTTGCATCAAGCACGCCGCCGGTTATCATGAGCTTTATCAGATCCGGCTTATCCTCGGCAATCTTCGCGACGAAGTCTCTCGCCTGCTCTGCGCTCTCGGCGACATAGGCAAGCGAACCCGCCATGTGTCCGTCCGGGACGGAGACAGCCATGTTAGCCGCGAGTATTCTCGGACCGACGGTTTTTCCGGCGTTTATATCGTCGCGGATGCTCGAATCGGCGTTCTCAACTCCGCCGACGGTTCTGATGGTCGTAACGCCGCTGTTGAGCTGCATCTGAGCCGCGCTGCGGCAGACCGCCTTGATTATCTTGCGAAAAAGATTGTTGCTCGTCATAATCTTGACAAGCTTCTTCGGGTCGGATTCCTTCTTCTTCGGCTTTCCGCTCGAGGGAAGATGGATATGCATATTGATAAGGCCGGGCATTATGTACTTTCCGCCGAGGTCTATCTTCTCATATCCGGAGATATCCGCGCCCGCGTCGACTATGGCGGTTATCTTCTCGCCGTCGACAAGAATAATCTTACCGGACTGGGGCTCCATATCCTGAGTGCCGTCGAGAATAACGCCGTTTACGAATGCGTATTTCATTTCCGTTTCCTCCTTGAAATTACCTGCATTTTCTTCCCCTGTCGGCGATTCGCCGAGGCGGATATTCATGCGGGAGTTATGCTTAGATTATAAAGCCTGCGCTTTGATTTTGCAAGTTTTTTCCGTTTAAACCGCTGATAGTTTTCAATTTTTGTCACCAGTGAACGGAGAATGGGATATTTTAGCAAAATATTATGTTATCGTCATATAAAAAACCGCCGCATCCGAAGACACGGCGGAATTTTGTTATGTTTTCTCTTACTGGATGAATCCGGCGACGGTGAGCATATACTCGCCGATCTGAGCGCCGAACTCGGGTGCGCCTTCCATGATAAGCTTGCCCTTCTTCGCGGAGTCAAGCATATCGTCAAGACCGAGCAGGATGCCCAGCGCGCTGTCGAGAGAATCGAAGCGAAGGGTGAAGAAAGGCATAGCTCTCTTGTAAACGCCTCTGCCGGCTCTCGATTTGCCCGCCTTTATGCGCAGATAAGCCGAAAGCTCGTCGTGGCCGTTGACAGCCCACGCATAGACACGGTCGGGGCTCTTGAGCGCCCAATCGTGAACATCGGGATGGCCGAGCTTGTTGAGCTGGCTGATGCCGCTCGAAAGCAGATAGAAGTAGCACTTGACGAGCAGAGCCTTGGTGTCCTCGTCCTCCGGGATGCCCTTTGCCGTAAGCAGCGAGGACATCTTCAGCAGCACTGCCATGAACGAGGCGAACAGGCCGGGATGCTTTGCAATACCCTTCATCTTGGGCAGGGTTGCGAGGCTCATCTTGCCCTTGAAGAATGCGTTCATCGCCTCGATGCTCTTGAACTCAAGCTCGATGTGGGGAGCGGTGTCCACCTTGTCGTTGTGAACGAGCCACTCGCCGCAGTTGACTACGAAATGGGTAGCCACCTTGCCGTCCGGGCTGTCGGGATCGAGAGCACTGACCTGCATAACGCCGTGCGCGTGCTCAAACTTCTTTGCAAGCGAGGGAACGTCGCTTGCAATTACCTTGATGAGCGGAAGGACAGCGTTGAGAAAAAGTTTATTAGTAAAAATCTCATCTCTTGATGCCATATAATCATTCCTTTCCTTATCGGGATACGGGCGAAGCTATTACACCTCGTCGTCCCAATCGTCATCAAGCTCGAAGTCCTTGCCCATGACCTCACGGACAGCCTCAACGATACCGTTCGAGTCGATACCGAGCATGGACATGATGTCCTCATGCAGTCCGATGGGAGCAAACTTATCCTGGATACCGAGCTGCTTGAATGCGCAGCCCTTACCGGATTCAACAACAACCTCTGCAACAGCACTGCCGAGACCGCCGATGACGTTGTGATCCTCAACGGTGATTATGCGGCGGGTCTCCATAACAGCCTTGAGGATAGCCTCACGGTCGATGGGCTTGATGGTGTGCATATCAAGAACTCTGACTTTAAGACCGTCCGAATTCTCAAGGAAGTTAGCCGCCTGGAGAGCCTGGAATGCGCAGGAGCCGCAAGCGATAACGGTGATGTCGGTGCCCTCTTTAAGAGTGACTGCCTTGCCGAGCTCGAAGCCGTAATCGGTGTCCTTATAGAGGACGCGGTCGAAGCCTCTGTTGATTCTGATATAGAACGGGCCGGGGGTCTCATATGCCGCACGGACTGCGTTGACAGTCTCCATACCGTCTGCGGGGCAGATAACGGTGAGGTTGGGCATAGCACGGGTAACTGCGAGATCGCAGATAGCGTGATGGGTCGAGCCTGCCTGACCGAACGAAGTACCCGAATGGGTAGCGATTATTTTAGCGTTGACATTCTGATAGCAGATGTCGGTGTGGAGCTGGTCGGCGCTTCTCAGAGAAGCGAAGACCGAGAAGGTCGAAAGGAAAGGAACGAGTCCTGCTCTCGCCATACCTGCGGCGACGCCGAACATGTTCTGCTCTGCGATACCGACATTGAAGAATCTGTCCGGATAAGCCTCACCGAACATACCGATCTTTGTTGATTTGCCGAGGTCAGCGGTCAGCGCGACAACTTCGGGATGCTCTGCGCCGAGCTCAACAAGGGTCTTGCCGTAATATTCCGCGGTGGAAAGAGCGGTTGATTCAACGGCTGTATAGGTCATTCCGCCTGCCATATTATTCGCCCTCCTTTTCAGCTCTTGCCTTGCGTGCCTCATAGTAGGCGTCAAGGCTGTCTATAGCTTTCTTATACTTCTCTTCGTCAATAGCGCCGTAGTGCCACTGATAGTTATCCTCCATGAAGTTGATGCCGGCGCCCTTTATCGTGTCGGCAATTATCATGACGGGGGAATCGGTCTTGTTCTCAAGAGCGAAGTCGATAGCGTCGCACAGCTCCTTGAAGTTGTGTCCGTCGACTTCCTTGACGATGAAGCCGAAGGAACGCCACTTGTCGGCGAAGGGCTCGAGCTTCATGACATCCTCTGTTCTGCCGTCGATCATGCACTTGTTGCGGTCGACGAAGGAGATCATATTGGTGACTTTGAAGGTGGAAGCAGACATAGCGGCTTCCCAGTTTGAACCCTCGTCGCACTCGCCGTCGCCGAGGATGCAGTATGTTTTGTAATCCTTGCCGAGAACTCTTGCGGCAAGAGCGGTGCCGACAGCTATCGGAAGTCCGTGGCCGAGAGAACCGGTGGAGGCGTCAACGCCGACGACCTTGTTCGAATCGAGGTGGATGCCCATCTTCGAGTTCGTGTGGTTGAAGGTCTTGAGCTGCTCGGGATCGTTCCAGCCGAAATCGACGAGCACGGGAGCGTAAGCTATACCCGCGTGACCCTTACTGAGGATAAAACGGTCTCTGTCCTCCCACTTGGGGTTCTTGACGTCGAGTCTCATGTACTTGTGATAGAGAACGGTAAGCATATCCATGACGCTCATGCCGCCGCCGATATGACCGCTGCCCGCCCAGTAAGTGGTGTCGAGGCAAAGTCTGCGCAGCTCGTGAGCCTTCTTTTCGAGCGCTAACCATTCCTGCTTTGATAATGGCATTTACATTTCCTCCTTACAGAAAACATTTTTATCGTCTGAGTGAATGAACGGGTGCCCCCGCAAATCACAAAGCTTCCGTTTTTTGTCCGGGAATATCCGCCGGATGAAATATATGTCCCGCGCACGACAAAAATTACTCAAAATGGCAAAATATCCAAACCCATGAGCGCGCGCGAAACTATTTTTATATATGATAACATAAAAAACCCCGTCTTGTAAAGACAGGACGGGATTTTTTTTCATAATTTTATCAGGCAAGCTCGGGGTGATTCTTGCGCAGAGTGTTGAACGCATCCTCCGCAACATCAACGGTGTGAGCTATATCCTCGTCGGTCAGGGACGCATTGATGAAATGGTTGTGGTGGCTCGTGATGAATATGCCGCGCTTGACCATCTCTGCGACCCACTCCTGATGGAGCATGAGGGAATCGTCATCCGCAAGGCGCAGATAGAACAGGGACGGCTCGCCGGAGACGACAAGATGGAAGCCGTTGTTTGCGGCGGCAGCCTTGAGACCCTCGCCGACCTTGAGACCCTTCTCGCGGAAGAGGGCGGGAGTATTGAGATTCTTCATCTTGTTGATGCAGGCGATACCTGCGGCGAACGGGATAGCGCTGAGCCAGTAGCTGCCGGTATAGGACAGGCTGCTGATGGAGCTCTTGAGGAACTCTTTACCGCAGAGGGCGGAGACGTTCCAGCCGTTTGCAAGAGCCTTGCAGAAGCAGATGAGATCTGCCTCGAAGCCGTAGAAGTGGTCACTGCCGGCGATATCAAGACGGAAGCCTGCGCGGACATCGTCGACGATGAGGACAATGCCGTTTTTTGTGCAGAGCTCGCGAACCTTCTGCCAGTAACCGTCTGCGGGAAGCTGGTTGTCGAAGAAGTTGCCGTGGAGATAGGGAGTTGAGATAAACGCAGCTATCTCGCCCTCGTTCTCGGCGATAACTCTCTCGAGAGCCGGGATATCGTTCCAATCGATATAGATATTGTTCGCAACGTCCTCTTCAAGAACACCGGGATAGTCGACCTTCTGGGTCCAGGGCGAAATACCGTGATAGAAGCCGTTGATGAAGATTATCTTCTTGCGATGGGTGTGGGCTCTTGCGGTCATGATAGCGGCGGTGGTGACATCGTTGCCGTTCTTTGCGAAGAAAGCCCAGTCTGCGCAGTTGACGGTATCAACAAGCAGCTCTGCGAACTCGACCGCCTTGTAGGACGGAGAGGTGGTGCAGTTGCACTTCTTTGCCTGCTCGAGAGCGGCGGCATCAACGTCGGGGTCATTGTAACCGAGGACATTGGGACCGTAAGCGCACATATAGTCTATGAATTTGTTTCCGTCAACATCCCAGAAATAGGAGCCCTGCGCTCTGTCGCCGAAAAGCGGGAACGCGCTGACGGGGATGAAGCAGCCTTCTGCCGGGCCGAGGTGGCCGTAAACGCCGGAAGGAATAACCTTTTCGGCTCTTTCAAACATCTCTCTGCTCTTTGTGTAATCGTTAATCTTGAAGCTCATTAAAGTTCCCCTCCCTTATGCCAAGTACAGAGCAACTCTGTCGAGCAGTCTGTTCATATTGTCTATCATCGAGATCATGCCCTTCATGGTGATAGCGCCCATGCCTATGCAGGCAACGGCGTTTATCTTTCCGTCGAAGAGGTCTCTTGCAAGATCCATTGAAGCGAACTCCATCTCGGCGCGCGGATTCTCGCAGCGCTTCTTGATGGTAACAAGGCGGCCGTTCTTCGCGCGGATAGTGACCGCGGGGCCGTCCTTTATGCCGAAGCCTATCTCACCGTCAACGATATGGGATGCCGAGAACTGACCTATCTTGTCGTTATTGGCTATCTGGGAGATAGCGACGGCAATGGTATAGAGCATGAGCGTGGTGCTCTGCTCGAAGAAGGTTCTGTCCTCAAGATCCTCGGGCGAGGGACGCATATATTTTGCAAGCAGGTCGGTCAAGGGGGTAAAAGTCTTGAGGAGGAACTTGATGTGCTGGAATCCCTTCGAGGGGATGGGGGTTACGGTTCCGTCAATAAGACCGTTGAATTTTTCGCAGGAAGAGAAAGGCAGCTTGACGTCGCACTTGTTGACGCCCTGCTCCATCCTGCATCTGCCGTTTTTGAAGGTTATTGTGGCGCTCGGGCCGTCCTTCACTTCAAAGCCGATGGAGATGGGTTTGGTGTTGGTGAGCATTGCGCTCGCCTCCGGAACTATCTCGCAGAGATTCTCCAAAGTTCCCAAGACAGCATAAAGGTTAATGTACGCCATTGTTTTCTGATCAGTCAACCTTCATTCCTCCTTTTTAATATTGATAAAAATATTCAGAGCCGGTGTCCCGCACCGGTTATCCTCTTGCACTGTATTCTACCACATTCTATGCCGCAAAGTCAATTGCATACCGGAGATACGGCGAAAAATTCACAAAATCGGCTGATTTTTTCGAGCTTTTATACTTATTTTTTCGGCGTTTTTCGATAAATCCGTAAATTTTTCTCCGTGCTACTGCCAACCCTCCGAATACTTCTTTTTCGGAAAGTAATAATAAAACAATATTTCAGCTCTTATAAACGCAAAACCGCCGGCCGGCAGATAACTGCCGGCTGACGGTAGGTTTCAGATTCTTCTGTCGTTGCGCGATTCGTGCTTTATCAGGCTTATAACTATGACATACATCAGCGCCACGAACGCGATGAATATCACGGTCGAGAGGGTGTTGCCTATCATGGCGCAGGAGTCATAGAACCCGTGCAGGAACACGGCGGAGAGATAGGATGCGAGGAGATTCATCACCTTTTTGCCCTTGCAGCCGAGATCGGAGAAGAGCTTGGCGCGCCCGTAGAACAGACCCATAAAGACCGCGAATCCCATATGACCGGGAACGGCGAGCACCGCGCGCGGGAGCGCAACGGACAGACCGAAGTTCATGACATATTTTATATTTTCGAACGCGGCGAAGCCCAGCGAGACGGAGACGGCGTAAACTATCCCGTCAAAGCTGTAGTTGAAATTCGGATTCTTCCATGTCTTGAGCTTCATCAGCAGGAACTTTGTTCCCTCTTCGACGACCGCAACGACTGCAAACGCAAGAATGATTTTATAATATTTGTCATCCTGACTTATCTGATCGTTGAGTATCTTCTCACCGATTATTTCGAGCACTATCGACATCAGCGCCGCAACAATGCCCATGAGTATCAGGGACAACAGCAGCCCGGGCGGCTCCTTGTCGACCGTGTCGTGCTTATAGATATAGCGCAGCAGGAATATCGCGGGCAGAACTGCCGCGAGAATATATATGGCGAATATCGCCGCTGTCGGTAAGACAAAAAACATTTAATCAGCTCCTGTGTTTCAGAGTGTGGCGAACCGCGCGGTCAGAGCGTCGCTGCGCGTGCGCCAAAAGCTGTTTGCAACTATTTTTATTGTATACTCCGTGCCGGCTTTCAGTCCGCCTATGTGCTCGGTAAGAGCCGCGGGCATATCAGAGAGATAGTAGCGCGAAGTAATATTCATATGCTTTTTTATCAGTCCGTCAGAATCTAAAATGTAGATATCATAGCTGTCCGGGCGTTCTTTTCCGGTCGCCTGAGTGAAGGTTATGTCGCAGCCGTCCGCCGTTATGTTTTCGACGGATATCCCGGCATTTTCAAAATACGGCTTCTCCGCCGTGACATAGCGTACGTCGGTATATTTGAACGAATCTATGTTCCACGGCTCGTCTATCTCCCATGTGTACGGGAAGAAGCGGCTGCCGAGCACATCGTAGGGATATACCCTCACCCTGCCCTGCGCGTCCGCCTCAACTATAAGGAACTGAGCGGCGCTGCTGTCCTCGGGCGGAATAGTCCCGTGGGTCTTGTCAAACTCGTCGAGCTCGAAATAGCTCAGCGTACCGGTGCCGAATGCGCTGAAGTGGCGCTGATGCGCCGAGCGCGGATCGTTTATCGGCGCGTGGGAGTGGCCGGAGAAATCAACTATCTGCGGGTAGTTTATAAGAATATCCGTTATCTCGTCCTCGCCCCAGTTGATGCTGCCGTAGACAGTATCTGTAATGTGCGGGTGCTGGAAGAAGAATATCGGCTTTTTGCCGTCCCGCTCCGCCGCTTTTTCAAGCTCCGCGGAGACGAACCCGCGCTTTTTGTCGTCGAAGTGGCAGCCGCCCGTCGTTGTGACGGCGATGAAATCAAAGCCGTTTATCACCGCGTGGGTGTCGGGAGTAAGACCGAATATCTCATCGAAGCGGCACAGGGCATTCTCCTCGCCGTCGGTCATATATTCGTGGCTCGCCATGGTCATTATCAGCCTGACATCGGCGGGCAGACCTGCGTCGAGAATCTTCTTGACTTTGTGCATCTGAATCTCCGACCCGCGCGAAGCGAAGTCGCCGACGATGACGAGCGCGTCAAAGCCGCTGTATCTCTCATCGGACGAGCACAGATTTTTGAGGTCGTCAAGCGCTTTTGCAAACCGCTGTTCCTCGATGCAGTCCTCGTCGTCAATATGTATGTCGCTCATGACTGCGAAGCGCAGCGCGGGAACAAAGTTTTTATCAAAAGGCATTGTTTTTCTCTCTTTCATCAAAGTATCTTGTCGAACGCTTCAAGCCAGTAGCGGGCTATCAGAGCCGCGCCGTCGGGTGATGGATGGACTCCGTCGGGCGCCCACTGCTCGGGGCAAGTGTCGATAGCGGCGGCGTTGAGCAGACCGTCAAGCGGGATAAACGCATCGGCGTAATCTTTTGCCACTCTGCGCACCGCCTGAATCCTAGGGTCGAGATCCTCGCGCCAGCTCGCGCGCTCTTCGGAAACATGGAGCACAAAGGGTTCCATTATAATTATTTTGATATCCGGGTTTTCGCGTCTCGCGTCCTCGAGCAATGAACGGTAGATGCTCTCGAACTCGCCGAATTCTGAAGGCAGGTTGCTGTCATATTTTCGCCATGTGTCGTTTATTCCGATGAGCACGGAGAGCACATCGGGATGAAGATCGAGGCAGTCGGTCTGCCAGCGGTCGCGCAGGTCGCTGACCCTGTTTCCGCTGATGCCGAGATCGAAAAAGTCGATATCAAACTTCGGATTATCCGCGCGGAAATTCGACGCAACGAACAGCGGATAGCCGTTGCCCATGTTGCGGATATTCGAGCGGTCCCTGTCCATATCGGTTATGCTGTCGCCCTGAAAGAGCACTCTGAGTTTTTCCATTATATATTCCTCCGCCGGCGCAGAGCCGTAAATGATTCTTTAGATAATTATATATTTATTTCTCTTCTCTTGCAACAGTTTGGGACAAATTTCGGCGATGTGTGTATATACAAAATTTCATGCCCGTTTTTGTGATATAATACAAATCGAGGTGTTTATATGGAAACTAAAATCTATAATCAGCTCCCGGACGAGGCGAAAGAGATAAGACTCGAGGTGTTCGTAAAAGAGCAGGGCTTCGAGGAGGAGTTCGACGATATCGACGAGACGGCTGCGCATATCGTGCTGTTTGACGGCAGTCACCCCGTCGGAGTCTGCCGCATTTTCACAGACCCCGGGAGCGGCAGGGTCATGATAGGCAGAGTCGCAGTCAGAAAGGCTTTTCGCGGTAGAGGGCTCGGCGCGGACATAATAAAAGCCGCCGAAAAGTACGCCGCAGAAAGCGGGATCAATAAAATATGGATACATTCGCAGGAACAGGCTGCCGGATTCTACTCAGCGCTCGGCTACAAGGACATCGGGATCCACGATGTTGAAGAGGGCTGTCCGCATATATTAATGAAAAAGGTATTATAAATTATCCACAAAGAGCATATGCTAACTCGCTTGACTTTTGTGCGAATCGGATGTAGAATAACTATACCAAAAGTTTGGGAGGAATATGCGATGAACAAAAAACTGATGAGGATAATCAGCGCGGTCATGGCAATCTGCCTGCTTGCTTGCATGATAGTCCCCGCCGCCTCCGCCATGCCTCAGGAGAGCGCAGACGGATCGATAAAGCGCATCAGCGTTGTTATCAACGGCGACGCCAAAACAAGACGCGGCATCTGCTGGTACACGACCGAGAAATGCGGCAGCGATGTTGAAGTAATGCCCCTTGCAAAATACAACGGCAGCTTCGACGGCGCGCTCAAATTTTCCGGCACCTGCACGAAGTGGAAAGAGAACTACTGCCACAAGGTGCTCGCCGAAAATCTTGAGCCCGGCACAAAGTATGTTTACAGAGTCGGCGACGCTTCAACCGGCATCTGGAGCAACAACGGCACATTTGAGACAGCCTGCGACGGCGAAGAGCCGTTTTCGTTCATAGCCCTTGCCGATGTTCAGGCGGGCAACGAAATAAACTTCACGAAGAGCGGCGCCGTTCAGCGCACCGCGATGCAGGTCTGCCCCGACGCGAAGTTCCTCATGAACGCGGGCGACTTCGTCAACGACTGCAACGATCAGGAGTGGGACTGGTTCTATGAGAAGAGCTGCGACACACTCATGAACATCACCATGGCGCCGACCGCCGGCAACCACGAGGGCAACCTTCGCTGGGGCTGGTTCGACAATATGTTCAACCTCGACAAGAGCGCAGGCTGGAATCATATCACCGGCGTCTACTATTCGTTCGACTACTCGAACGCACATATCGCCGTGCTCAACACAAACGATATGTATCCCATCAGCGAGGAGCAGATAAACTGGCTTCAGAACGACATGAACTCTTCTGACGCGCAGTGGAAAATAATCCTCATGCACCGCGCCTGCTATTCCGCGGGCAAGAACATAAACAAGCCCGACACCGTCATCATGCGCAAGCGCCTGCTGCCCATCATCGACAGCCTTGACATCGACGTTGTCATCAACGGCCACGACCACATGTATCTTCGTACATATCAGGTCAAGGACGACAAGATCCAGCCGACCGAGTACATCACCGAGAACTACAAGGGCGAGGAGATAACCTACGCGCTCAATCCCGAGGGCACGGTACACATCCTGCCCAACACCGCCGGCACTAAGCGCTACAGCGTTCACGAGGACGCCATGGAGCCTATCCTCAAGAATTCCGCCGTTGCCGCGCAGCCCTACAAGTCGATGTTCAGCACCTTCACCATCGACGGCGACAGGCTCATCTACCGCGCATACACCGTTGATGTTGACGATGAGACCTGCGAGGCAACCGGCTACGAGAAGTTCGACGAATATGCGATAAAGAAGACCACCAAGGGCGAAGCCAAGGAGCATGAGGAGTTGCCCACCGACTTCCTTTCAAACTTCACGAAGAATGTCGTGAATGTCCCGGTCGCAATAGTCTATATGCTCGTCAAATATATTCTCATCCTGCCCCATATCATAAAGAACAGATAAATTAAATTCCGCCCGTGCCGAAAATCAGCACGGGCGGTTTTCATGCAGTGAACAAAATTTATAAAACCAGCCGCCGCAAAGTTTATTCTCTGCGGCGGTTAGTTTATTTTATCATCTTATCGTTTTATAATGACTCGGGTCGCGTGGCTTCTGCTCCGGCACTTCATCCGACACGCCTATCGCAACGCCTATCATATACTGAAGATCAACGGGAATGTCGATCTCCCCGCGCCAATAAGCACCCTTGTCGGCGTCATCAAACAGCGCGCCCGCGCTGCCGACTATACATGTATCGAGCCCGAGTCCCTTTGCGGCGATGCATATGTTCTCGACCATGATTCCGGCATCCATCTGGCTGCCGGGCTTTGCGAATATTGCGGCGAACACCGGCGCATTGTGATAGAACGGGTTCTTGTCGCTTCGCGTGTGAACGGGCGTGTCCCAGCCGACGATATTCTTGAAATCTATCTGCATCTGGCGCAGCATAGCGTCATTGCATATGAATCTGACATGGCAGGGCTGGCAGTTGCGCCCGCTCGGAGCCATCATCGCCGCCGCAGTCAGCGTGTCGAGCTGAGCGTCGGTGAGCATTATTGGCTTATACTCTCTTATTGTCTGGCGTGTGAGTACGGCATCGATGACCTCATTTCTGATTATATCAGCCATCTTTGAGAACCTCCTTGACAGCCTTGTTTATGACTCTGTCGTTGCGCTTGACCGAAAGCTCGGAGGCGTAGCCCTCGACTATCGTCTTGAACTCGTCCCCGCGCAGGCTCTTGAGGCAGTCGTCGCGGTAGCGGTCGTAGTATTGCTTTGCCTCGTCATCCGAGGGATTCTCTCTGAGAATAAGGAAAATATAGTTGTCCATGATAAGCACGGTGTTCGAGCCGACGGAGAGCTGCTGAACCTTTTCAAAGAAGCCCTCGGGATAGGAATCCGTGCCTTTTTTTATAAACTGGAGCTGATCCGAAACTGTGGAATCCGGATGCTTCTTGGAATAGAGCTCAACTATCTCGTTCATCGTCTGCCCGTTGCCCAGGCGCGTCGAGAGCTCCATGAACTCCTTGTTCATTGTCGCTTTCTGATCCGCAGTCATAACTACGGTGTCGCCGTTCGCATCGGTAGTTGTGAGATAGCCGGTTATGGCGCGGAAGGAGATATAATTCTCGTTATAGTATTTCTTTATATCGTCCTCGCTGACCGCCTTTTCGCCGCCCTCGTCATAGATATAATAGAAAAGTCTGTTGCGCGAGGTGTCGGCGGTCTCTATTTTCATGAGCGTCTGCTTCGACACGCCGAGCTTCTCATAGTAGCCCGAGAAAACATGCCAAAGGTCTTCAAGATTATTCGAAGCCGAGCGCTTTTCGGAGGCAGAGAGAGTCAGCCCGTATTCGGAGAGCTTCGTGTTGACCGCGACATATTCGCAGCACAGCTCAATCGCGGCGTCGATCATCTGCTCGTTCGTCGCATCGGCGGCAAGCTCATATTTTTCGGGGAACGCGTGAACCTGGTCGAAATAATATAAAAACGTCTCATAGTCTATCTGCGCGCCCGAGATATTCAGCGCGCTCTTTTTGGATGCCGAACAGCCTGCAGTGCAGAATACGGCGGCAAGGCAGAGCAGAACGGCGACAAAGCTTTTGAACTTCTTCATTTTCGTTTATCCTTTCATCAGAGATCGAGCCATGCGGAGGAATTCGCGTCGGAGGGCATACGCCAGTCGCCGCGAGGCGAGAGGCTGACAGAGCCGACCTTCGGACCGTCCGGTATGCAGGAGCGTTTGAACTGCTGGAAGAAGAATCTCTTCATAAATAACCTGAGCCATTTTTCAATCTGCTCGCGGCTGTATACTCCGTCAAACGCGCGGCACGCCATGAACATGAGCTTGTCGGGTGAAGCGCCGAAGCGCTGGAAATGATAGAGGAAGAAATCGTGAACCTCATAGGGGCCGAGTGTGTCCTCGGTCTTTTGCGCTATTTTGCCGTTTTTGTCGGGCGGGAGCAATTCGGGGCTGACAGGAGTCGCGAGTATCTCGCGGAGCACCTCGCCGAGCTTGCCTCCCCTCTCGTCCGCAACGAAATCGACGAGATATCGCACGAGCGTCTTGGGCACGGAGCAGTTGACTCCGTACATGCTCATGTGGTCGGCGTTATATGTGCACCAGCCGAGCGCAAGCTCGGACAAATCGCCCGTGCCGACAAGCAGCGCGCCCTCTTTGTTTGCGGTGTCCATGAGTATCTGCGTGCGCTCGCGCGCCTGAACATTTTCATAAGTCACGTCGAGTATGCTCATATCGTGACCTATGTCCCGCATATGCTGAGTACACGCGGGGACAATATCTATATCCCTGAGCTGCGCTCCGATGCACTCGGTGAGCGTGACGGCGCTCGACTTCGTGCGCTTCGTCGTGCCGAAGCCAGGCATCGTGATGCAGATTATATTTTCTTTCGGCAGGGCGAGAAGGTCAAAAGCCTTGTCCGCAACGAGCAGAGCAAGCGCCGAATCAAGTCCGCCCGAGATGCCGATGACTGCTTTTTTGAGCCCGATATGCTCGATTCTCTTCGCGAGTCCCGCCGCCTGGATATTGAATATCTCGGCGCAGCGCGCGCGTCTGACCTTTTCATCCGAGGGCACGAACGGATGCGCATCAAAAGTCCTGTCAATATCGCTCTCTTTGAGCTCCGGCAGGGTTATATCAACGCGCCTTATATCGCGGTCGGCATAGCGAGCCGCGTTGTCATAAAATTCGCTGTTTCGGCGCAGAGCTTCGAGCTTTTTGACATCAATGCAGGCGTAAACCGCCGCGCCGTTTCGCTCAAAACGCTCGTTTCTCGCGAGTATGCCGCCGTTTTCGGCTATCGTACACGCGCCGGAGAACACAAGGTCTGTCGTGCTCTCTCCGATGCCGGCGGAGGAATAGACATAGCCGCAGTAGCACCGCGCGCTCGTCTGCTCAATAAGACTCAGCCTGAAATCATTCTTTGTGACCATTTCGTCGGAGGCGGAGATGTTCACTATTATATCCGCGCCGCTGAGCGCAAGGACTGTTCCGGGCGACACGGGCACCCACATATCCTCGCACAGCTCAATTCCGACTGCGGCGCCGTTGTCCGCGCAGAAGAGCATATTGCCGAACGGCACCTCCTGCCCGCAGAGGGTGATGGTATCGCACGGGGTATCAAGTCCCGAGACAAAGTGGCGTTTTTCATAGAACTCGTTGTAATTCGGCAGATAGCTCTTCGGAACGACGCCCACGAGCCTGCCGTTCTGGAACGCGGCTGCGCAGTTGAAGAGCCTGCCGCGCACACGCACCGGGAGTCCGACTATCACGAGCGCGCCGATATCGGCACATTCAAGAACGAGCCTGCCGAGCGCAGCCTCCGCGCTTTCGATGAGCCTGTCCTGCGAAAAAAGATCGGAGCAGGTATAGCCTGTTATGCACAGCTCCGGCAGGGCGATTATCTGCGCGCCGGACGAAGCCGCCCCTTTTATCAGCGGCAGCATATTATCAACATTTTTATCAGCCGCGCCGACCGTCACCCTCGGGCAGACCGCCGCGGTCTTGACAAATCCGAAATCCTTCAAGATATCACGTTCCCTTTCGCGAATCTTATTATACAGATTATAGTATATACTAATTCGCGCTTTAAATCAATCCTTTTCATTTTTCGGAGGTGATCCCACGGACTCGTTTTGTTCGCTCGTTTCTTCGATAAATTCGGCGGTCTGGGGAGTCCCGCTGCTCGTCGCTTTCACGGGCACGGGGCTTCTGCTGAGCGTGCGGTCGGGATTTTTCCAGATAACGCACGTCAACACATGGATGAAAACGACGCTCGGCAGTATATTCAGCAAAAAGAGCCGGGAATCCGGCAAAGGCTCGATATCGCAGACGCAGGCGCTCTCCGCCGCACTCGCCGCATGCATGGGCACGGGCAACATAGTCGGCGTGGCGGCGGCGATAGCCTCAGGCGGCGCGGGCGCGGTTTTCTGGATGGTGATAAGCGCGATAATCGGCATGATGAGCGCGTGCTGCGAAAATATACTCGGCATAAAATACAGATACCGCGACGAAAACGGCGAATGGATGGGCGGCGCGTTCGTCTATATGGAGCGCGGACTGGGATTCAGGCACATGGCAAAAATTTTCTGCGTTCTGTTGGTCATAGCCTCGCTTGGCATCGGCAATATGACCCAGGCGAACGCCGCCGCGCTCTCGCTCTCCGGCTCATTCGGGCTGAGCCCCGCGATAACGGGATTGATTCTCGCCGCAGGCGTGTTCGCGATAACCTGCGGCGGGCTCAAGAGGATCGCATCGGCGGCGGAGAAGATAATCCCCGCCATGACGGCGATATTCATTCTCGCGAGCTTCGCGGTCATAATAAAAAACTTCCGCGCCGTGCCGTCGGCGTTTTCGCGCATAATATCCGAGGCTTTTTCTCTGCGTGCAGCGGCAGGAGGAGCGGCGGGCTACGGGATAAAAAAAGCTCTGCGCTACGGGGTGGCGCGCGGAGTTTTTTCAAACGAAGCGGGGCTCGGCAGCAACGCGATAATCCACGCGGCGGCCGAGACGGATTCACCCGCCGAGCAGGGCTGCTGGGGCATACTTGAGGTTTTTCTCGACACAGTCGTCATGTGCACCGTGACTGCAATAACTCTCTTGGTCTCCGGCGCGCCGACGGACGGCGACGGCTCACTCGTCTGCGCCGCGGCATTCGGCAGCGTATTCGGAAAAGCCGGGAGCATTTTCGTCTGCGTGAGTATCTGCATTTTTGCCTTTGCAACGCTCATCGGCTGGTCATATTACGGGCGGCGCGGGCTCGAATATCTGCTGGGCGCCAAGAGCGCGAAAATATATAACATAATTTACGCCGCGGCGGTATTCGTCGGATGCGTCGCCGACCTCGAGCTCGTATGGGAGCTCTCAGACCTCGCGAACGCGCTCATGGCGGTGCCGAATCTCATCTCGCTCTGCCTGCTCAGCGGCGAAGCGACAAAAGAGCTGAAAAAGACATATCATAATTGATATATAGGTGTTGATTTATTGATATAACCATGTATAATATAAGAAGTATAAATATGCTGTATTGTGGGGATTTGTGCGGAAGAGGCAAAAAATCAACAAATTTGTTGCTCGCGGTCTCGTAGGGTGCGGCGACTCGACGCACCGATGCCGCGCGAGCGGCACGGAATTCTCGAAATGTCTGTTGTTGACCGTAGTGGAGAACATCGCTCGCCTTTCAAAAATTCGCACAAATTTTAGACCGCGTACCTCGTAGGGACAGCCCTTGCGGCTGTCCGATATCGGCGTAGCCGATACAAAATTATAGTAAAGTTGAATTGTTGATAATTGGTTTCTACCTTCGCTACGCACTATAATCAAATGATATACGCTTCCCGCGTTTCGGCATTTTCTTTTTATTTGAAAAAGAAAACGCCTGCAAAAGA
>ERZ831979.190-NODE-190-length-75128-cov-29.947278_pt1 | contig 75128 bp, 50 predicted proteins | sample MGYA00519952_ERZ831979 | MGnify/ENA primary metagenome ERZ831979 (study PRJEB31850, sample SAMEA3708723) | human gut metagenome | biome: human gut; feature: human-associated habitat; material: faeces | place: China | collected 2014 ...
ATCGGATAAGCGCTGAAAGCATCTAAGTGCGAAGCCGGCCACAAGATTAGATTTCCTTTGAGGGTCGTCAAAGACGATGACGTTGATAGGAGGCAGGTGTAAAGACAGCGATGTCAAAGCCGAGCCTTACTAATTGCCCGAAACTTGCGCACGCCCCCGCTGCTCGTGGGGTGCCTGCTCAGAGTTAGTACGAGAGTCGTAACCGACTTGCTTTGAAGCTCTAAAGAAAACGAACTGAATAATAAGTTGTCTAATATGTCCGCTATTCCGGTGGTTATAGCCTTGGGGTTCCACCTCTTCCCATTCCGAACAGAGAAGTTAAGCCCAAGCGCGCCGATGGTACTGCACACCCGCGGGAGAGTAGGTCGCCGCCGACTTTATTTAGAAGCAAGCCTCTGACGAGTAATCGTCGGAGGCTTTGCTCGTTTATGGAGGTAAGGGGATGATGCTGCTTGGGCGAAACTTATTTTCTTCGTCGTTTTGCATATCCCTATTTCACTTTTTTCTTTGCCGAAAATCCGTTTTGAACTGTTTGAGTCAGAATGAGTTTGTAGTACGTAGTTCTAGTAGTTTATAGGTGAGGTGCGATATCGGGTCGTCTAAAAATTTGGAATTGGCGGTTTTGCGTTGTACCTTTGCCAGTGATTAAGTCAGGTTCTTCTTAGCTTGACGGATGAAAAAACAGCATATCCTTTGCTTGATAGAGCGTTCTTTGACATTTTGAACAAAAGAAAGTAGGGCAGGTAGGTCTGTCCGAAACGGCATGATTTTAAGTTGACCTAATATGTACGCATAGTACAAACTTATTTGAACGCGATTATTTATATAAAAAATGGAAGTACTACAGTGTTGTAGCACTTCCATAAATGTATGATTTAATATATATGTTAGTTTTCTTAATATCGTAGTATTTGTCCCGGGCGTATGCGACTTTTTTTACTCAAGCGGTTGTTTCGCATGAGTTCGTCTGTAGCAATACCTAACTTGTCGGCAATTCCTGAAAGCGTTTCACCCTTTCTCACTTTATAATAGTGGTTGTTTCTTCGTTCAGTGTTCGAAGCGAGTGTGGTAGCAGGCGTTTTGTCAAATTCTTTTTCGTTCTTCACAAAAGTATAATAGTCGCCTGTTACGTCCTGCGCTTGAAAATTAAACAATAGTTCGGGATTGATGGCCTCTCCTGCGAGTCGTGTTTCGAAGTGGAGGTGTGAACCGAAAGAACGTCCGGTGTTACCGCCCAAGCCAATGGGTTCGCCGGCTCTTACTTCTTGATCTCCCTTTACTAGCTGTTTGGAAAGGTGTCCGTAAATGGTTTCCAATCCGTTGTTGTGGCGTATCACTACGTAGTTGCCGTATCCTCCGGCATCATAGCGTACCACGCGTACTTTGCCGTCGAAGGCAGATACGATGGTGTCGCCGGTGTACACTTTGATGTCAAGTCCTTTGTGAACTCGGCGGAAGGTGGGACGATAGCCATAGCGCGAGGTGATGTTGCGCGAGGTAGTCGGCATGCAGAAACCGCGTAGGTCAATGCAGAAACTGTCGGGTACGTCGGCAGCGGTGTAGGGGTGTGCGCGGTTGGTTATCCAGCTTGAATAAATGTCGGTGTTCAGATTCATTTCCAAATCGCGGTCGATGGCTCGCTGAATGGCTACTGAATCGATTGCGCGCTGACGGCGGTCGACGGGGGCCTGTCGGGCAATAAGATCCTGACAATATGCCGTAGTGCTAACGCCTGCCAACAGAACAGACAGGGCAGCACGACGTAAAATAGTCATAATCATTGGTTATTGTTTTATGATTTGGTGACGGAAGTGATTGTGCGAAGCTGTAGCTACAGACAAAGGATGTTGCGTGTGGTTTGGGCAGCATGTTTGTGAGGCGGCGAACTTCTGCGCTAAGACTGATAGTTGGCTGACTTGGCGTGAATTATTATTTGTAGAAATAGCCTATAAATCCGTTTTGTTAACCAACATCTCGGCAAAATTACTGATTTTAATTCATTTGGGCTTTGATAGTCTTGTTAAATGTTGAAAATCAGCTTTTTTATGCTATGATTTTTGCCGTGTGAGCATTCCATTGGGCTTCTGTTTGGTCTGGTGTTTGTGAATGTTTACGCTTTGAGCCATTGGTAGGCTAGACGTTCTGTTCCGTTTGCCACATGTATGATGCCGCAGTATTTGAATCCCGAGGTGAGGAGTAAGTGTTGCATTACCAAGTTATCGCGGTGTGTGTCAGCGCGTAAGTTGTTGCTTTGCTTTTTGCACCATTCAATGACGGTGCGTCCTATGTTTTGAACGCCGTAGTCCGAGGCAACGCGATGAATGGTGGCATAGGGAAGGTCGTTGTTCAGCCAGTTGCCTTGTTCGATGTGCAGGTAGGTGGGGTCTATTCCTTTTGCCAATACGAAAGTGGCTACAATTTTGTTGTTGCGTTCAACGAGGTAACTTTGTTGCAGTTCCATGTCGCGTTGTAATACTTCTAGGCTGGGATAGTTTTCTGGCCATTGACTGGGATTTCCTGCGTTTCTCATTTTTTCTCGGGCTACGTTGAATATTTCATTCAATCGTTGCAAGTCGTTTGTTTGTGCAGTTCGTATGTTTGTGTTTTCTTTTTGCATTTCCTTTTACATAGGTTGCTTGCAGATTCCAGCATGAGTTTTGTGTCTGAAGCAAATATAAAAGCGAAGGGTAAACTGTTTGTCTTAAAGAACGGGTTTCCCTTCGCTTTGTTATGCTTGTATGTTATTCGTCGAGTTTGCGGTAGCGGATGCGTTTGGGTTCTTCGATACCTAAGCGCTTGGCCTTGTTGATTTCGTAATCAGAGTATGAACCTTCGAAGAAGAATACATTTCCGTCGCCTTCGAATGCAAGGATGTGCGTACAGATACGGTCGAGGAACCAACGGTCGTGGCTGATGACTACGGCGCAACCTGCAAAGGCTTCCAAACCTTCTTCGAGGGCTCGGAGTGTATTGACGTCGATGTCGTTGGTAGGTTCGTCGAGCAGGAGCACATTGCCTTCTTGCTTGAGGGCAAGGGCGAGTTGCAGACGGTTACGTTCACCACCTGAAAGAACCCCGCATTTCTTCTCTTGATCGGCTCCTGAGAAGTTGAAACGGCTGAGGTAGGCGCGAGCATTGATTTCGCGTCCACCCATTCGCATAAGTTCGTTGCCGCCCGAAATAACTTCGTACACAGATTTTTCGGGGTCGATGTCCTTGTGCTGCTGGTCGACATAGGCCAACTTCACGGTTTCACCGCATTCAAAGGTACCGCTATCGGGTTGATCGAGTCCCATAATGAGGCGGAAGAGGGTGGTTTTACCAACACCGTTGGGGCCGATTACACCGATGATACCTGCGGGAGGCAGCGTGAAGTCGAGGTCGGTGTAGAGCACTTTCTCGCCAAATGATTTTGAAACGTGGTGTGCTTCGATAACCTTGTTGCCCAAACGTGGACCGTTGGGGATGTAAATTTCGAGGTGCTGTTCCTTCTCCTTCTGGTCTTCGTTGAGCAGTTTGTCGTACGAATTCAAACGAGCCTTACCTTTAGCCTGGCGAGCCTTGGGTGCCATGCGTACCCATTCAAGTTCGCGTTGCAGAGTTTTGCGGCGTTTGCTAGCCACTTTTTCTTCTTGCTCCATGCGCTTGGTTTTCTGATCAAGCCATGAAGAGTAGTTTCCTTTCCAGGGGATACCTTCGCCGCGGTCAAGTTCGAGAATCCAGCCTGCTACGTCATCGAGGAAGTAACGGTCGTGGGTTACGGCGATAACGGTGCCTTCGTATTGGTTGAGGTGCTGTTCGAGCCAGTCGATGCTTTCAGCGTCGAGGTGGTTGGTAGGTTCGTCGAGGAGCAGCACGTCGGGTTTTTGCAACAGCAAACGGCAAAGAGCTACACGGCGGCGTTCACCTCCTGAAAGGTGTTCGGCTTTCCAGTCGGCGGGCGGGCAGCGAAGTGCGTCCATGGCGCGTTCGAGTCGGCTGTCAAGGTTCCAGGCATCGGTGGCATCAAGGATGTCTTGCAGTTCACCTTGGCGGGCAAAGAGGGCGTTCATTTTTTCTTCATCCTCGTAGTATTCGGGCAGACCGAACTTCTGGTTAATTTCTTCGTATTCAGCAAGTGCGTCTACTACGTTTTGTACACCTTCTTGAACAATTTCCTTTACCGTTTTGTTATCGTCGAGGTGCGGGTCCTGTGGCAGGTAGCCAACAGTGTAGCCGGGTGAAAAAACAACTTCGCCTTGGTAATCGTTGTCGAGTCCGGCGATGATTTTCATGAGGGTAGATTTACCTGCACCGTTCAAACCGATGATACCGATTTTAGCTCCGTAAAAGAAACTCAGGTAAATGTTTTTCAGTACTTGCTTGTTGTTTTGCTTGATGGTCTTTGAAAGTCCGACCATCGAAAAGATGATTTTTTTGTCGTCGACTGTGGCCATTGTATGTATGATTGTGGTTGGTGAATATTGAAGATGATTGTAATGATTCCTAAACTAACTGCGCTGAAGTCCCATAAGGGGGTTCAGCCGAAAGAGGGGTATGATTGGTTTTCTAACGAGTAAACCCGTAAAGCTGTTGCATCCATGGAAAAGGGCTTGTTTTGAGAGTTTCCTTTTGCCTTTGTACAGCAGCTTTGCGGGTTTACGCATTGATCAATGCGTTTAAGCAAATGGTATGTGCGTTAAGTAAATTGTTTATGAATTTAGCACAATTACTTATCAGCTTTTTTCTTCTTCAAGGTAATGATAACCTTGCCTTGTTCGTCTTTCAGCAAAATTTCTTCGCCGTTGACTTCCGAAGTTTTTACTTTATTGAGCGCTTCGAGGAAGGGCTGTTCGAACTTATCGTCCTGGCAGAGCATACGCGTGGTAGCGAGGTGTCCGAATTCTGCTTTGCCTTTGAGGAATTTGTTGGCATCCAAGTTGCCGGTAAGGCGGTTGCAGCCGGTGAAACCATACAGGCGGTTTTCGTTAATGTCGAAACCGAGATAGGGAGTTGCTTCGCTCGGAGTGATGTTCTGTCCGTTGAGGTTGACAACGCTCCATTCACCTGTTAACTGATAAACAGATTTGGTTGAAGCGCAAGATGCGAAGAACAAAAGGAATGCGGGAATGAAATAAATAAATTTTTTCATTGTAGTGTTGTATTTAGGTGAATATATGGAGTGGTTATAGCCACTCGTTAGATGAATTCTCGGAAGTGATGTTGAAGTCAGACAAATTCTCGAGGGCGAAAGTTTGATGCAATCTCGGAGTCATCTGAATTCCGGCTTATTTACTATTAGAATTTATAGCCAATGGTGAACATCACATTGTGACGGTTCAAGTCCACTTTTTCGCCCTTCAATCGGTTGGTTATTCCGTCGGCTTCGGCTACGTGGAAGGCAAATGCCGTACCTTGCTGTTGCTGGTACTGGTAAGCCATGTCAGCGTAGAAGTGCTTGCCGCGAACACCCAATCCAGCCGTTACACGATTGATGGCACCAAGGTTCACATAGTCCGTATTAGTGCTGTAGGCATACGACGGGCTGTTGGTAAACAGGTTCAAGAAAGCATTGTCCTCCATTGGGGCAGAAACGTAGTTGTAGCCCAAACGGCCATAAACGCCTTTAGCCAGACGCGCTTCAGCACCGATACGGAAAGTGTGGAGCGGTTTCATGCAAGCATCGATTTCCTCGGCCATCGCATTGTCTTTGCTTGATGAAATGCTGTAGTCGTAATAGTTGTCGAAGTCGGGGTAACGCACCTGAGTACCTTTGTAATCGCTGATTTCGTATTCAGCGTCCAAAGCCAAGTAATTACCAACGGTTGTAGCCATGCTGAGGTTTACCTTCCACGGAGTACGGATGCGATAATCGAAGTCGCCGATTTCGACATCAGCTTCTGTATGTTCAAACTTATTGCCCTTGTCATCGGTGAAAGCATAAGGGCTGTTCATGTAGAGGTAAGAACTTTGGGTGAGGTCGAAGAAAATGGGAGTGGCAATCGACACACCGAAGCGGAAGGGAGAATCTTCGAGCGGACGAACGATGATGCCCAATTTTACATCAAATCCGGCACCGCTGAGCGATTCAGCCTGACTCATGTAATACTCGCCCGTGTTGTTTTTTGAATCAACCAGTTCCTCGGCGTAGTTTGTGCGCGAGTGCAGGTTGACGTTGTAAGCTCCGAAGGTAAGGCCGGCATAGATTTGATCTTTCCAGTTGAACGAAATGTTGAAGTCGTATTGCTGGATGCCGCCCCATTGAGCGCGTTGGTAGGCATATTTATTGGCAAAACTGGGAGTATAGCCCGTCAGTTTGCCATCGGCATCATACTGTGGAGCGATGAGTTGCGCATCGTATCCCACGATGGTGAGCGGTGTCGTTTTGTTGCAGTCGTCGCTCCCCGGCGAAAGGTCGAGCCATTTGTCACCATAGTAAGCCAAGTCCATCATTTGCCACGACTGCGACATGCCATCCTTTGTAGCAATGTTGTTCAGCCCGATGTAATTTTTGAAATTACGGCGTTTTTGGTAATTAAAGGCCACGTTCACAAAGCGCAGTTTGTCGTCCATTTTACAAGAGTAAACAAAGCCAGCCTGGTCGAACGAGCCACGAGCACGGTTGATGTCGCCAAATTCTTCGCCATTCGGTTGAACGGTGGCACTACCGGTAAAGGCCACATCACTGCGTCGGTACATACCGATGCCGGCAGGGTTCGTACCAATGGTCGAAAGGTCTGCGCCCAATGCGTTCATTGCGCCACCCATACCCACATAGCGTGCAGTACCGTTCAAGTCGGAACCCGAAAGGGCTTCTACTTTATATATATCCTGGGCACTGAGGCTACCGCAAAGGGTTAGCGAGGCAAGTGCCAAAAAATATTTTCGCTTCATGTGCTTTATGTTTTAGGACGGAAGGTTCCCAAAGAATCTTTCCGTCCTTTTTTTTGTTTTTTACGAGCAACTCACACTAATCTGTGAGGCATTCAAACCTGTTGCGAGACTAACTTTCGGTCACATTTTATCTGCGTCCGCCACGTCCGCCTCCGCCAAATCCGCCCCGGCTTCCGCCGCCGAATCCACCTCGGCTACCACCGCCGAAGCTGCCACCTCTGTTAAAGCTACCGCTGCGCGAAGGTTGGCTGAACGAGCGTTGCTGACGGCTTTCGCTGTTGTTGCGGTTGTTAAACGAACGGTTATTTTCGCGGTATTTTCTGTCGGAATTCGTGTTGCGGTTACCTTCAGGTCGCGAGTTACCGTAATTTCTGGAAGGTCGGTTCGAGTTGCCAAACGAGCGCGAAGGCCGGTTATTTCCGAAGCCGAAGTTATTGCGGTCGTTAGAACCCCGTCCGGCATTCCCCCGTCCGAACGACTGCGACGGTCTGTTGCCGAAAGCATTACCCCGTCCGTTCGTTGAGTAAGAAGCAGCGCCTCTACGTCCGCCGTAAGCAATGTATCCGCCACGCGGTCCGCGTTCCGAACCGGCAGGATACCAGCTACCATGCCAATGGTGGTGCGGATACCACGCATAGTTAGGCCAACCCCACCAAGGGTCGTACCATCCGCCCCATCCCCAGTGCCAGCTGCTGTAATAGGGTCGCCAGCCGTACCAGCTACCCCAGCCCCACCAGCCGCTCCAGGCCCAACCTCCGGCATAGCCGTAGTACCAAGGGTCGAAGTAGAAGTCGTAGCAGTCGAGGTAATACGGGCTGCTCACATAGATGCCCGGTCGGGGTGAATAAAAGCGAACGATGCGCTGGGTATATTTGCCATCCTCGTAACCATCAGCGTAGCCCTGATCGTAGCAACTCACTGCGTTCGATTTTTCCTCGTCACACTGTCCTTTGTAATTTTTGCCACGTCGGTTGTATGAGTCAACATCCCAGTTGCCGTTGCTCCGTCCTTCTGCCCAATTACTTTCTTGAAAGTCATTGTCATTAGCCACCGGGTCGTAAGTATCGTAAGCATGCTTCTGCGTATGTTTAGGCTGCGAGCTTGATTGCGCTTTTTCTGACGGAACGAAATATACGTCGTCATCCTGAGCCCATGCGGTTGCGGCATTAGCCCCAATACACATCAATAATAGTAATAGCGACTTTTTCATTGTTGTTCCTCCTGATATGTGGTTTTATATTTGCAAGCAGTGTGTCGGTGGAGTTTTCGGGCCGGTTCTGGTTGCTCGGTTGAAAACACCATTTGCGCACTTCTTCGTGTGTACAAAGATAACTCTTTTTTACGACGAACCTTGCTTCCGGTTCGTTAAAACTCCGTGTTTTTCTTTCATTTTTCAGATTATTTAAGAAGAACACTTGCTTTTTTCTTCCCTTTTCAGTTCTTATTTTTTGAATGAATTTGTGCCGTTCAAGTGGTTCCAAGTTTCATTTACGTCATTCCCGAAACAAGCTGAAACACAGCAGAGCGGGCTTCGCCAAACGAAAAAAAATGGTCCGTCAAATGCTTTTTTCTCGTCGTCAATCCTTATTTTTGCATAAGCCGAACTTTTTTGGGCCGCAAAAATAAAAAAAACTCATTCCAATATTTCTGTTTATGGATTTCAAGTCATTAGTTGAATCGCGTTATTCAGTACGCAGTTACACCCCCCAGCCCGTCAGCGAAGAAGCGTTGCGCTATGTGCTCGATTGTGCCCGTCTTGCCCCCTCGGCCGTAAATTTCCAGCCCTGGCATTTTTATGTAGTCACCACAGCCGACATGCGCAGCCGCCTCACGGCCTGTTATCAGCGCGAATGGTTCGTCACGGCTCCCTGCTACGTAATAATTACGGTTCGTCACGACGAAGAGTGGGTGAGAAAAGCCGACAACAAGCCCCATGGCGACATTGATGTAGCCATTGCCGCCGAACACCTTTGCCTGGCTGCCGCCGAACAAGGACTGGGCACCTGCTGGGTGTGCAATTTTGATGCCGATTTGTGCAAGCAAATTCTCAATCTTCCGGCAAACGAAGCCCCCGTTGTTATATTGCCTTTGGGTCATCCGGCTCCCGAAGCTGAATGCAAACCCAAGAATCGCAAGGCAGCCGACGACGTAGTAACCCGTTTGTAACCCAAATACCATATTCATGCCAACCGTTTTTTACTCACAGCCCAGGTTGTAAGTACCTAAAAAGGCAGCAGGCACCGGACGTATTCCCGGCACCTGCTGCCTTTTTTTGTGTGTGAAAATAACACCTTGCGTGCAATTCACAGATTCTTTTTTTTTACTTCAATCGGATGCGGTCGCCCACCTTGAAGTGCTCGTTGCGCTTCATCGGATTCAGTTTGCAAAGCGACGTCAGACGGATACCATAACGCTGGCTGATGCCATGCAAACTTTCGCCCGCCCGCATGATATGGTAGTTACGCGTCAGCAGCGCATCGGCCTTTTTGTTCTTCTTGCCAAGGTAAACAATGTCGTTCGCCTTCAGTCTGTACGTTTTGTCCACATCGTTATACTCCCTCAGCTTGCTCGCCTTCGTATCAAAGGTTTTGGCCAGCGATTCAAACGTATCGCCCCGTCGTGCAATGACGTAATACTGCCCGTTGCAGCGTCTCACCACATGGTCAAACAGCGGTTTGTTATCCTCCTCCTTATCATTTTTGTGGTGATGCTTTTTATGTCGTTTCGCTTTGTCGTATTTGTCCAGGTTGAAACGTTCAATCAGCGAAATCAGCGAGTTGGCATAAGCCGGGTTCGTGGCATATCCTGCCTTTTTCAGTCCTCTTGCCCAGCCCTTGTAATCATCCTTGTCCAGGTCAAAGAGAAAAGCATAACGCTTGCCGTTTTTCAGAAATTTTGAATGATCCTCGTAGCTTTCTTTCGCATTACGATACACGCGAAACTTCTCGTTAGGCGCATCGTCGTTCACCAGCATATACGGTCCTTTCCATGCCCGTCCGCATTTAATGCCAAAGTGGTTATTGCCCTTTGTAGCCAAGCGGCTCTTACCTGCCGAACTCTCCAGCAAACCCTGCGCCAGCGTAATACTAGCCGGAATGCCGTAGCGTTTCATCTGGTCGACAGCCATGTCAGCATATTTGTCAATGTAATGCTCATAGGCAGATTGTGCCTGCACTCCCACCGGCAGCCAAAGAGCCATCAGCACGAGAAGAATTTTATGTATCATAAAAAAGTAAAATCTGAAAAAAAATAACACCCTGTTTGTGTGTCAGGTCATAGACAGCGCAAAATTATAAAGAAAAAGCCGAATGCACCGCACGTCATCTTTATTTTTGGCCAGTAACATCATAAAAAACCTAAAGCTTACCACCCTTTTATTTCAGTGAAATGCGTGATTATTGCATTGGGCAGATAGCCTATAATTCGATGATAATCCCCGTAGTTTGCTGATTTCAGTTTGCTTTAAGAATTACCGTTGCGGCACCAACTTCTTCACCATTGCCTTCATTTTTTCCACATCATAATTATAGATGCTGATATTATTTTGAATCAGGCGGCCATCAGGACCACAAAGCACATAGCGCGGAATAGAGGAAAAACTGAGCATAGATTCGAGCATTGCCCATTCTGACTGCGAAACGAAGAGGTGTTCGCCCTTGATTTGGTTTTGATTCATCCATTCTTCGCTTTTGGCAGTGAGAATTTCTCCGTCGGTGGCCGAGAGATAGATAAATTTAAAGGGTTCCCCCTTCATCGCCTCCACGTTGTTGCGCATACTGAGCATGCCCGAACGGCACGGACCGCATCCAAGTCCCCAAAAGTCAATCAGCAACAGATTTCCTTCGTACTTTCCAAAGAGTCGTTTCCACAAGGCGCGCTGCTCTGCCGTCCAATGACTGTCCTCGCCTGCCGTCTGGCCTTCGGTAGCCTGCACGAAGCGGCGGTATTTATTGAGGACAGCGTGAGCAACCTGAAGCGAAGAAATAGACTGAATGGTCGATGCAACATCCATGGCAACAATGTTCAAACACTGTTCCGTATCCTCTTCCTGACCCAATGTTAAAGATTCGGTGGTGCTGTTCAGGATTGAGGAAATATCTTGCGACCTTTCCAAATCGCTCATAAAGGTGCCGTCCATACCGAACTGGTCCTTACGCACAAATTCCCAATCTCCTGATGCATTTTTTACCTTTTCGTATTGCCGCGCCAAATCCCCATAAATAGTGCGGTTGACAAACACCCACTGGCTCGCTTCACATAAGGCCAACGGATTATCGTAAATCAACTGCTTGTAGGGCATGAGCGCACCATAGACTGCCTGATCATCGAGCGGTTGATACGCAGAATTAGGTTCGAGAACCTGCGTGCCGTCTTCCTTTTGAGTCCGCTTGTATTGCTCGTCTTTATAGTAAAGCAGCACATCCTCCAAGTATTGTATTTGACGGGTAACCATAGACATCATCACCACATCCTTGCCGAAAGTAGAGAGCGGAGTACGTATCAATTCCTGGCGCAGAGTTTCATTGCCGAGGAGGCCGATTGCTTGATCACGGAACTTCTCTACCACGCGCATCACGCTGTCCTTGCCTGCTGTGATGGCTTGACTAACTGCCGTGTAATCGTAACCATCGGGAGTGTATTCCTGCATAAAATAAGTAGTGAGCGTATTTATCATGGCTGATTCGCTCGAGCTACGAAAAGTCGTATAAAGTGGCTTTCGGTATTGGTCGGTGACAAACGAGGAGAACACCTCCAACGTATCACCCGGCTGAATGAAGATGTTACCGCTATGAAATCCACCTACCCACTGAGGATGCGGCAAGTCGAGGTGAAAAGTCAAGCTACGGCTGGTGGTATCAAGTTGGGCAGTCACATTCTGCTGCTCTTTGGTCATTTGATTCTTGACACGTACAGACGCAACCTCCATTGCCGCAAACAGCTCCATAGGCAGATTGTCAAGATAGACTGTCAGCACCGCCTTGCCTGAGCGAAACGGAGCCGAAAAAGCCTGCTTGTAGCGCTGGTTATCGAAACGCCATTGCGTATCGGGCTTCACTCGCTGCCGCAAATAGTATTCGCTCGTCAACTGACGTGGGTCAAAGACTTTGCTTTTGGGGGAAGCCTTAGGTTGGGTCTGTAGCTGAATGCCATAGACGCCACTCGTGGGACGTGCAGCGGGTTCAATGAAATTGAGCTCCTTGACATCAGCATCCAAGGGCTCAAAGTACAAGGTAAACGGCACGCGTCCGGATTCAGGCATTGCCACTTGCTCATTGAGCTGTATGCCCTCAGCTCGCAGCACCTTGAACTGTTTGTCACTGTGCCTATCCTTCAAAAACGCATTATCTGCCACACTACAAGTATAGTTGGGGTGGTTATGCAGATAGCCTCGAATAATCGTAGCCTCTTGGGTTAATTCAATATCATTCATGGCAATCCAATGCGGGCAATACTCGATGACCGGATGGTTTATGACCCTGGGTTTTGCCAACGTACTGTGTTTTTGAGCCCAAGCGCCTACGACGCAGAGCGTCAGTAATAAAGTCAATAAAGTGTTTTTCATATTCTTAATTTTGAATAATAAAGTATGTATGTCACAATATTGCTGAGCCTGTTGTAAACGTATCCTCATGAATTGGCTACTGACCCATTTTTTCTTCATGGGTTAGAGGTACGAATCAACCGACTTACAATGTACTATTATAGATGCAAAAATAGTGAAAGGTGAGCGCAATACCAAGCCAAAAGTTTACTTTTGGGTGAAGTTATTGTCGAACCGCCTCCTATTTTATACAAAAATAGTGAATTACCCCCTCAACAGTCGGCTTTCTCGCGTAAATCGCGTACATTTGCATGACCAAACGCTTCGATTCTCCGAAGCCTTCACCATGAATCCCCCGATAATTCAGTTATGAAGAAATTTCTGAAAGTTCTCAGCTTGCTGCTTGTTGGCCTGCCGTTCATCACATACCGTTCGGCTCAGGCCCAATCGCTCGACACCCTTTTTGTCGATGCCCCTACTACCTTGTTTCCCGTAGTCGACAAAGCAGCTCGTCTTGACCTCATCGACCTCTACAATCACGGTATCGAAGCAAAAGTAGAAAACATCTTTGGCGGACAGTCCGAACTGACGAAAAAAACGCCCAACTTTCTCTCTCTGCGAACCACTGATGTAAGCACCTGGGAGATGCACCTGTTGCCCTGCGCCAAAGACACCCTGATACTCAGTCTGCACACCCTCGTAGCCGGTTCGCAGTCAACCGACGTGCAACTTTACACCCTGCATTGGACCCCCGTGAAAGACAAATTGCCCCATCCCCAGTTCGAGCAGTTTGTTCGCCCCGACTCTCCGCTCTATGCCTACGACAAGCAGTACCTCACCACCGTTTTAACCGAGCAGCCCCTGGCCGTAACGCTGTCGCCTCAGACCTCCGAACTCACTTACCGCATCAGCACCGAAGGTTTGAGCACCGAAGACAAGGAAAAGGCCAAGCAATACATTCAGCCCCTGGTGTATGAATGGAAGGAAGCCCACTTCGTTCCTAAGCACTGAGCCGTTTGTTTAAGCTCCTCCCCCGTTGTAGTTAAGTTGGCCGGACACCATGCCCAAACGTGGTTTGCGGCCAACAACCATCCTGAATCACGAACTTCATTCCGAGCCTCTTTATTTTAACTCTTTTTTTGTTGAAACAAGCTCGGAACTAATTTCAACAAGCTCGGAACTAATTCCGACAATCGCGGAACTAATTCCTACAATCGCGGAACTTCGAAAAAATGCTTTTGAATTAAAATATTTTAAGTATTTAAGGTGTCCTTTTAGCATTACCTTACTTAATATGATGAATAGATATGGAAGACAGAAGACAATTATGCAATCAATTTCTGGAGGCTTTCCCTTTAAGTAAGCTCAAAGATTTAACGCTCGATACCTACACCAACTTAAACAAGGATAATTCGTTTTGCTACTGGTTGGAATCCAGAACCACCGGACTGGGTTCATTTAGGGGAGGTTATTCCTTTAAGTTCGGCATCTACGCATATCGTAATAAGCCGGCTTCAGACGGCAGCGTGAAAAGCGATGACAAATATGCCTGGTATGCAAAATACAATCAGGATACTGCTGAAGGCGCGTTTGAAATAGTGAAAAATGCCATCGTACGGGTAGCAAATTATGCCAATGAAGGAAAATTTGAAGAGATAGAGTCCATCAGCGAATTGGGCGAGGGGTATAAATGGAAAATAGCCTTTCTTTATTCTCACGAGCGTTTGATTCCCATTTATAGCAAAAAAATGCTACAGACATTGGCCAAACATTTCAATATGGGAATCAATGTTTCAAGGGTCGAAATTCAAAAGCGCTTGATGGAGATGAAGGGCGAAAAAGATTTGTATGACTTTTACGATGAACTGCTGAAAATTTTAGAAGCATACTCCCCAACAAACACAGATATGATTCAGCATTCTGAAAATTTACTGGGTGAAACAGACCACGATAATTCATCTCAACGTCAGTATTGGTGGCTGATAGCCGATCCCAAAGTATGGAAGTTCACCGATATTGCTGTTGGCGGTGTTGTGAATTATACGCTCTACAGCGACAACGGCAGCAAACGGAGAATTTTTCAGAATTTTCTGGACGCAAAGGAAGGTGATGGTGTGATAGGCTATGCAAGTACTCCCACTTTGCAGGTGGTGGCTTTGGGCGAAATTGCGAAAGATACGGATAAAGAATACTTGTACTTTCGAAAAAACGAGCAACTCCTTACCCCTATAGATTATTCAGTGTTCAAACAACACGAAGAGTTGCAGGGAATGGAATGTCTGAAAGGAAACGGCCGCGGTTCGCTGTTCAAACTGACGGCTGATGAATACGAAACCATCATTGAGATAGTTCGTCATGAAAACCCTGAAAAAAGAGTAGCCGTACAATCATATACCGACGAGGACTTTTTGTCCGAAGTGTACATGGACGCAGACGACTTGCAGCACTTGAAGTCCTTGCTCCGTCAAAAAAAGAATGTTATTTTGCAAGGGGCACCCGGTGTCGGTAAAACGTTTACTGCCGAACGATTGGCCTATGTGCTGATGGGAGAAAAAGAGCCCGAACGGATAGAGAAAGTACAATTCCACCAAAGCTTTTCCTACGAGGATTTCATCATGGGCTATAAGCCCACCGAACAAGGAGGATTTGAATTGCGCACGGGCATTTTTTACCAGTTCTGTCAAAAGGCCAAGAACTCGCCCGACAAGGACTTCTTCTTCATCATCGACGAAATTAACCGAGGCAATTTAAGCAAAATCTTTGGCGAACTACTGATGCTCATCGAAAACGGCTACCGCAACACCGAAATCAATTTGGCCTATACCGGAAAGCCTTTCTTTGTGCCCGATAATTTGTATATCATAGGCATGATGAATACAGCAGACCGGAGTTTGGCCATGATTGACTATGCGCTACGCCGTCGTTTCAGTTTCTTTGAAATGAAACCGGGATTTGATTCCGCAGGATTCATGCGTTACCAACAGAAAGAAGTAAATAATGCCCGATTCAATCAGCTTATACGAGCTATTAAAAGTTTGAACAAGGAAATCGAAAAGGACCACTCCTTAGGTAGCGGCTTCTGCATAGGCCACAGTTACTTTTGTGCCTACAACATGGCCCATTCCGACTGGTTAGATAATGTAGTGAACTATGACATTATCCCGATGTTGAAAGAGTATTGGTTTGATAACGAAGATAAATATCAATCGGAAGTTCAAAAACTCAAATACATATTGAATGAGCAGCAGCCATAACATACCCATCAAAAACGTCTTCTACATGCTTACCTATGCGTTCAAGGAATTGACCCAAAACAATTACGAACGAATAGCAGGAGAAGAATTCGAGGATATTCACAATTTGTTTGCAGAAATCCTCTACCTGGGTATTTCGTGTCAGCTGAAACAGGGGCTGCACAAAGCGTATGTACTGCATGAGGAAGTACTGCCTACACTGAAGGGGAAACTGAATATGCCTGCTACCTTCAAAGAACGGATAGCACACAGGGCAAAACTCTGCTGTGAATATGACGATTTCTCAGAAAACAACATTTTCAATCAGATACTGAAAACCGCTGTTCAATATCTATTGACGAATAAGGAGGTAAAAAACGAAAAGCGGAATAAGCTGCGCAATCTGATGCTTTTCTTTCAAGGCATAGATACGGTGCCGGTTCAGCAAATTCGATGGAGTGCAATACGCTATAATCAAAGCACCCGAACTTACCACATGCTGCATAGCTTGTGTATGTTTTTATTCGACAACCAGTTGTTGAGCACGCAATCAGGCAACGTAAAGGCACCCATGTTTTCAGACAGCCACATGAATATGCTGTTTCAACGATTTGTTTTAGCATATTACAAAAAACATCACCATATGTGTAAGCCCTCGGCACGGCAGATTAAGTGGGACATTGCCGAAAACGATTCTATGGCCATTGATATGCTGCCTACCCTGCAAACGGATATTACCCTGACAGTCAATAACAGGACATTGATTATCGACACCAAGTACTATGGTCAAAATATGCAAAGGTTTTTCGATAAGCATACCATATTGTCGGGCAACCTTTACCAAATTTACGCCTATGTAATGAATGCAGACAAGCATCACACTGATCAAGGTCAAGTAGATGGGATGTTGCTGTATGCACAAACACAAAGCGATATTCAGCCCTATCTTCATTTTCAAAACAGCCATGGAAATCGGTTTATGGTCAGGACATTGGATTTGAACCAGAAGTTCGATCAGATAAAAGAGTCGTTAGACCGCCTTCTTACATATTGAACACATCATTCAAGAACAAGCATAGATGTAAAAGCAGGTGTGATTGTCGATTGAAGCATAACATAATAGGCTGTTAGCTAAGGCCGATGAACACCCTTAACATATAGAAGTCGTCTAAACTTTTCTGACGAAGATTGAATTTCATAAAAGTTCAGACGACTTCATATTTTACCCCAATGTCGTCTTTCAAACCAAATATATTTTGTTCACTCTAAAATGAGTTAGGACATCCATGCACTCTAAAACTCTGAAATAGGTACTACATCTATCTTATAGCTATCTTTTTCAATCGTACGCTTATCATTATTAGTGACGATTACAAGGTTGTCGCATTTTAATTCTCCAGCACATTCAACTATACTATCCACTTCACGCTTTTCTGTCTTAGGATTGCTCATATCATAGCAGACTAGTACTAGGCGTTCTATCTTTGTTCCTTTACGAAGAACAAAATCAACTTCCTTATTGTTTCGTGAACGATAATAGAACATGGTCTTTTCTACATCGTAGCCTCGACGTACAAGTTCAATGAACACTTGATTTTCTAGTAAACGTCCTAAGTTGTCACTCAAAGAGAATGCTTTGGATGCAACAAATCCATTGTCAACTACATACACTTTTCTTGGTGCTTTCTTCATCAACTTGAGTTTATTGTTGTAGCGTGATAAATAGTAGAAAAGGTATGGCTCATGCAAGTAATCCATATACTTTTTGGTCGTATTGACACTGGAGAAACCAAGTTCCGTAGTTAAATCATTTGCACTAACAGGGTTGCAGAAGTTAGACACAAGATACATGGCCAAATTATTCAAATCGGTCACATTGCGGACATTATGTCGTTTGGCCACATCTTTCCAAATAATAGAATCAAACAAGGTATCAAGATAACTACGAGTCAATTGACGTGAAGCTACCACTTCTGGGTAACCGCCATTTCTAAGATAATCATCTGTCAATACGAATGAATTCGTTATATCTTCCGGCTTCAGCTTGTAAAGGTCCAATTTGTTCCAGTCGAAAAACTCCTCAAGACTAAATGGCAACATTTCCACTTGAAGATATTTTCCAGTTAGAACTGTAGCCATTTCACTGCTTAGCATTCTTGCATTACTACCAGTTATTACAAGATTCTTTCCCAATCTATAGAGTTCACTAACCCACAGGTCCCACCCATCCAGATTCTGTACTTCATCTAACAAAATATATTCATAATCAGGATAGACATCATCCAGCATTCGCATAACGAGGTTGGCATCCCATGCCTCCAACAACGAGTAATTATCAAAATTCAAGTAGGCAAAATTCTTGTCTCTAAGCATCAATAATGCTTGAGTTGATTTACCAACTCGTCTAGGACCTGTTATTAGCTTTATCAGACTACTGTTCAACAACAAGTCTGTATCCTGGTTGCTTCTACGTATTAAATAAGGGCGTGACATCAGTTCATCACGTTCTTTACGCTGATTTAGAATGATTGTTTTCATCTTATATGTTGTTATTCATATGCAATATTACTGGTTTTTCTTCAATTTACAAAGCGTACTGCACAAAAAACATGCTATTTTATGCAATACAAAGTAATTATTGCACAAAAACTAACTCTATAATATGAGAAATTACCTTTTTTAGAATAACAATACACCAATAACTACCCCCAAACAAATCTATATGAATTAAACATCAATAAAGATTAATTCGGGTAAAAAGAAAACAAGTGTACCAGTTCAGTCTTTTTGTTATATATCCAAACTAGACTAAACTTTAGTTGTAAGGTATGAACGCACAGCTTCATGCTATTGCCGAAAGTACAAGTGTAAATACATTCAACTTCATGCAAAACTGGGCGAACAGCCCGTACGCATCTTCATCATCAAATACGGGCGAAGTACCCATTGATTACTCAAATAGCTGATATGAAGGGGTGGGAAACTTCAGTGAAATGATTCCATAACCAATACTTACCGCATTCCTGATTTTTCCGTATTCCCTCCCCGCCTTTCCGGAAAAACATGAAACTCCCTCCGATTTCTTTCATGTTTTTCATGAAACTTTCTGGCAATCTTTCATGTTTTTCCGGAAACTTCCATATATTTGCCCTTAAAACAGGAAAAACATGAAGAAAGACATCATCAAATCACTAATTGCCATTAAGCAAAGCGAAATACCTTTCGACGTCATCGACCGCGACGTAAAATTACCGCTCAACCGCAAAAAAATCATCACGATTCCTGGTGTGCGTCGCTGCGGAAAATCCACACTTATGGAAATAGCTATCAACTCGCTGATAGAAGAGGGAGTGCCCCGAGAAAACATCCTATGGTTGGGCTTCGACGATGAACGTCTGGTAAACATGTCGTCCGACGAACTGAATGACGTCATCACCGCGTATATGGAAATGTATCCAAACACGCCAATTAAAGAGGTTCACCTGTTTCTCGACGAGATACAGCTGATTGAGGGCTGGGAATACTTCGTGCTCCGCCTATACAAGTCGTACTGCAAAAACATCTACGTATGCGGAAGCAATGCCACAATGCTCTCAACCGAACTGGCTTCGGCCCTGCGGGGCTATCCGTTAGAGTTCGAAACCTACCCCTTGTCGTTCAACGAATATTGCCGTTTCAAGAACATCAACACCCAATCGTTCACAGAGCAGGAGCAAATAAAGGTGCGCATGGCATTCGATGCTTACTGCTGCAAGGAAAGCAGCTTTCCTGAAGTGGTACTGACCGAGTCCAAAACCGAACAACTCAAACTGCTTCATGCTTATTTCGACACCATGATACTCAAGGATTTGGCTGAGCATTACAAAGTATCAAACATTGCCATGCTCCGCTTTTTCATCAAACGCATCATGGCGAATCTAACCAAACCCACCTCGATCAATGCCATTTACAAGGACATTCGTTCACAGGGTTTGAAAGTGAACCGCGACGATTTGTATTTGTGGGCCAACTACATGTGTAGCATATTCATGTTCCTAAAAATATCCAAATACGACCGCTCGCTGGTCAAGGAGCAAAAATCGCTCGACAAGTATTATTGCATCGATAATGGACTTCGCAGTGCCGTGCTGCTTCCTCAATCTGACGATCAGGGCAAAAAGTTGGAAAATGCCGTTGCGCTCGAACTCTATCGCCGACGCGAACCTTGGGACAAAATTTACTATTACCAAGGCCATACGGAATGCGACTTTGTGGTGCAACGCGAGAGTACCGTGACAGAACTCATACAGGTGACATGGGATATGACCAACCCTGACACCCGACAACGCGAAATCAACGGACTATTAGATGCTGCACAAGCTACCGGTTGCCACTCACTGACCATTATAACTCAAAATGAAGAAACCACATTCACCGAAAACGAACAAACCATCTGCGTGATTCCTGCGTGGAAGTGGATGCTGATGCGAAACCTTACAAAGGAGTAGAATAGCATTTAAAAAATAAAACCACACAGACCATCGGTTTAGCGGTGGTTGGGGCATGGAAATGCAGCGCGTGAAATTTAGTTCCGAGATACTTGGATTTAGTTCCGAGCTTGTGCAAATTAGTTCCGAGCTTGTTGAAATTAGTTCCGAGCCAGTTTGATTTTCTTCCGAGCTTGTTTCAATAAGCTTGGAACTACTGATAATCAATGCTTTCAGAAAATGAATGAAGTGAGCCTGAGAAAGGCCCTTTTCACTCCGAAATGGAAGCAGCGGTGAACTGTTTTGATATAACTGTGACCTATACGCCTTAACTTTAAAAAGAAATTTGACCTATACGCCAGAAATTTGTGAATGCCGATACGATAATTACATACATAATCATTGATTGTCAGTGAATGAAACGACATGCCCCCCGGCCGCCATCATGAGCAGCCGGGGGGCATATTTTTTTTGGAGGGGGTACTTTTCGGAGTTTGGCTATGTGGCTATGAATAGGGCAGGGTGCTGTGTGGCTTACAATCAGCAGTCGTTGGCCAACACAAAGCGTTCGATGCCCAGGGCCACGCCGTCTTCTTCGTTCGATGCGGTGACGAAGTCGGCCTCGGCGCGCACTTCGGGGGCGGCATTGGCCATGGCCACACCCATGCCGGCATAGCGCAGCATTGAAAGGTCGTTGTAGCCGTCGCCAAAGGCAATGAGGTCGGCTGCCGAACGATTCAGGCGGGCGAGCAGGCGGGCGAGCGAACGGGCCTTGTCGATGCCCTTCGGCACCAGTTCAACAAAGAAGGGGGCGGAACGGAACACGTCCATGCGTTCGGCAAACTGGTTGCTCAGTTCGGCTTCGGCACGCACCATGTCGTCGGGGTGTCCTGTAAGCAGCAATTTGGTGGGGTGCGGGTCGAGGTGGTCGAGCAGGCATTCCACACCGCAAACGGGCATTTTGTTGATGCGTGCTTCTTCAAGCACGTAGGGGTCGTCGGGGCGTTCGGTCACAATGTCATTGCCCTTGTAGCCCAGCAGGGCATGGCCCGTACGTCTGGCATATTCGTGAAGTTGGGGCACTACCTCGGCGGGTAGTTGTTTGGCGTAAATTTCCTCCTTTGTTTGCCAATCCACAATTTTTCCGCCGTTGTACGAAAGAATGTATCCTCCCCGTTTTTCGAGCTCCAAACAGTGGGCCACGGGTTCAATGCCGTAGGTGGGTCGGCCCGATGCCAACACCACGGTGGCACCTTCGTCCATGGCCTGCATGAGCACCTGTCGGGTGCGCGGAGTTACTTCTTTTTCGTGATTCGTAAGGGTGCCGTCTAAGTCGAGGGCAATGACGCTATACTTCATTATTCTAACAGATTATTTAACAGAATATAGTGGATTGTTAAGAAAGTGTGTACTGCTTTCGGTCGGTCCGTCTGTTGGGTTTCAGTCAGTCGGAAAGGTTGACCGAAGGTGCAGAATTGGGGGTGAAAAATGCCGGTTGGCAAGGTGGCTCAAGGCGGTAATTGCTTCCGCTGGAAAGTGCTGCTTAAAGCTGGCGGAGCATGCGTGCCGCTTCCCAAATAACGATGCCGGCAGTGACGCTTACATTCATGGAATGCTTGGTTCCGTACTGCGGAATTTCGAGGGCGCCGTCGCATTGATCAACCACATCCTGACGCACGCCCTTCACCTCGTTGCCCATGACCAGGGCGTAACGACGCGAAGGGTCGAAGCGGAACTGACCGAGTTTTTCGCTGCCTTCAACCTGTTCGACGGCCAGCACAATGTAGCCTTCAGATTGTAATTTTTTAACAGCATAGAGTGTATCTTCGGTATAGGTCCAGTTCACAGAATCTTCGGCACCGAGCGCCGTTTTGTGTATTTCGGCCGAGGGCGGTGTAGCCGTGATGCCGCACATCCACACCCCTTCGAGCCTGAAGGCGTCGGCAGTGCGCAGCACGCTGCCCACGTTGTGGAGTGAGCGTATATTGTCGAGCACCATGACGAGGGGTGTTTTGTCGGATTGTTTAAAGGTGTCGATGTCCATGCGGTTCAAGTCCTCGACAGTAAGTTTGCGCATATTGATGATGTATTTTTGAAGAGATGAAACAAGAAACGGGCAACGGGCAGACCAACCCCTGAAGCTGATTGCCGTTGCCTTCACAGCGGAGGATGCCAGGCAGACAAACTCCGGCCTGAAACTGGCGATGCGAAGTTACAAAATTATTGTGGAAAACCCTGTGTATAACTTGTTGAAAAGCTGTTGAAACAACTGGGGAAAAACTACGGCATGCGCCCGAAAAATCCCCCAGAAGTTTTCCACGAATAAACAGCCTTTTCCACGAGTTTTCCATAGCGTAATCCACTATTTTTATGCCTTTTCCACAAAGTTTTTTTAAGGGCTGAAAAGTTTTCCACACCCTGTTGAAAAGTATTACAAAAATAACGCGAAACTCCTTTATACAAAGGGATTGTTGCCCCAAACAGAGTGTGGATAAAAATGTGGATAAAGCAGTGCAAAACGTGGAAAACGACATGACCAAATTTTAAGTCCAAAAGTTACCAACACTTTCCACACCCTATCATGCTCATCATACATTATTTCTTATATACATTAAAAAAATAAAACAATTAGAATAAGATTATGTAAACACATACTGTGAGGGTGGAAAAGCAAAGCCCAAACTGAAAAACTCAGCTCCCCTGAACCCGAAACTGACCGAACTGACCGGCCGGAAAACAACCACGAAAATTGCCCGAAAAAACAGTGCGAAAATTTGCGCAACGAAAACGAACCATGACGCGCGCAAAAGGAAATATGAAAGGCAGACGGACCGACGGACACTGAACGCACGAAAGAACCACCAACGGAGAACGGGCAACACAAAGCCCCCAAAGCAGCGTGGAAGACTGCCCGTGCAAGCGAATTTGCCGCGCCGCGACAAGCGGAAACAAGCCCCCGGACCTGCCCCCAAAGCAAGGCTGAGCAAACGACGACGGCAGAATGGACGAAATGAGGCGCGCGAAAAAAAGCCCCACTTTTTCAAAGAAAAAGGAAACAAGCCCCTGAAGCGGAACAAAGAGAAAGAGGGAGGGAAAAGGGATTAAACTGTTAACAAAACAGAATAAACCAAAGCGCAGTGTGAAGCCTCGTGACAGCTAAGCGGAGCAGTGGCAGCGTGCAGGAATCGGGCGTGAAGGATTAAGCCCATGTTGGGGATTCCGAGTTTGGGGGCAGGTCCATGCTTCAGCCCCATTTCACCCCCTGGGCCCAAAGTGCAGCCCCCTTGCGGCCTACTCAACGCTCCCCTCGAAAAGTGAAGGACATGCCATGCGCTTCACCGATCGAAACAAACGGGGGACTGCATACCGCGATTTATTGTTCGCAGATGGGGGAGGGCAGTGCCTGAATTGGGGTGGAGTTTATGCCTTGTTCAGGGTTGCCCCCGAAGCTCGTTGGGAAAGCTTGAAATGGGGTTATCATTGCCGTCTGTGCATTTTTGAAAAAGGTGAAAAATACTAAAACGGAAAACACCCCCGATGTGTGCCACCAACAAACAATGACGGCGAAGGCGCGTATGGTTTCGAGCCTCGTTCCGAACCATAGGCTGTCCCAGGCAGGGGCTCAAGTCAAGTTGCATGCCCAGCCTAATATCCACCCCCTGTTTACCGGAGTGGCATATCAGCCCGTGCCGATAGCCCAAGCACAACCCCACAAAAACAGTTCACAACAAACAGAAAGCCGCAAAAAGGCGGACGAAAAATTGGCAACTCGCGCATGAATGCTTAAATTTGTCGCATAAAATAGGACAGGTTCATAAAACCAACTCAGCTCGCACATGCTCAATGTGCCCAATTAAGGAATATTTTTCAGTCAATCGCGTTGAACAGACAAGCCCGGGGAAAGTCAGCAGATTTCCGGGCCAATAGTTGTGTATGCAAACTTCGACTGCGAGAATCGCAAGCAGAGACTGCCGCAAGCAGTAGACGTTTGCAAGTCAGGCCGTTCATCTAAAAACACAAGTTTCAACTTACCACCGGCACACCCATTCACACGCTTCGGAACACGATTGGCATTTTTTAAAAACACGTATGGATAACTTAGGAATAAAAATGCTCCATGTTTTAGAGCAACAACATGAGCAAGAGCATTACACGCAGTATGCCAAAGGCACCCGTTTTTCCTTTCACCAACGGCAGAAAGGCGATTCGGTACAACTTCAGGTAGACGAAGACAGCATGATTGTGGTGCTCGAAGGCAATTTTCTGTTCCAAATTGAAGGAACGGTGCAAAGTACACTGATTGAACCCTCCGATTGCTTTACGCTGCAGAAAAACACCAAAATCAAGGCCGACTTTCTGAGCCCCTCGCATTATATGGTGCTGAAAACCGAGGCCTTGTCTGAAGCCTATAACAGTTTGCTCGTTAAGTGGTCCGACCTTTTTCTCGACCCTAACCAGTATCCATTTTACCGCTTGCAGATAAACTCGTCGGTCAATGTGCTGTGTCAGCAAGTGAAGCAGTACGAAACGGAAGGTCTGCTGAACCGCTACCTTTGCGACCTGAAAGGCGAAGAACTCTTTTTCCTGCTCTTTGCCTCGTATCGCAAGGATGAACTGGCACGCCTGTTCCGCCCCGTCATGGCCAAATATTACCGCCCCAACTTCCGCAACATCATCACCAGCAACCAGGCCAAGGTGCGCACGGTGAAAGAACTCATCGAACTGACGAAAGTGAGCAAAACCGTGTTCTACCGTCGATTTTCCGAAGAGTTCGGCATGTCGGCCAAGCAGTGGCTCCAGCAAAAGCAGCTTGAACGCATTGCCTTCAAGGCCACCTTCCCCGGCATGACCACCAGAAAACTCATGACCGACAGCGGCTTCAAATCGGCCCCCCAGTTTCACACCTTCTGCAAGCACAATTTCGGGCTGACCCCCTGCGAACTCATCCGCCGTTCGCGCGAGGGCGAAATCATTCTCAAGTCTTGACAAACATTTACTCCCACATCTACTCCCCATCTTCGGTGAGTGGCACCACACGGCCGCCTGTTTTTTCCGGTTGCAAAAAAATGCAGATAAAAACCCGGGAAACAGGCGGCCGTGTTGCCGTAGGCGCATCTTCACAGCCCAAAAGCAGTGGAAAACAGCCAGAACGGCAGATAAAAAGGAACTAAATTTGTTTCTTCCCAAATGATGGGTTAACTTTGCCGAGAAATTTACCTTTAACATTATAAAGTATAACCCAACCATGGATTGGTTAACCGATACCCTGTTTGCCCCCACAGCCGTACAGGCCGTCATTGTGATATGCCTGATTTGCGCCCTGGGGCTGGCTTTGGGCAACATTCGTTTTCGCGGCGTGAGCCTTGGCGTTACCTATGTGTTTTTCATCGGCATTTTGGCCGGTGCATTAGGACTGCAAGTCGACAGTCAGATGCTCAGCTATGCCGAAAGTTTCGGCCTCATTCTGTTTGTCTATACCCTCGGGCTTCAAGTAGGTCCCGGTTTTGTCAGTGCTTTCCGTCAGGGCGGCACGCAGTTGAACTTGTTAGCCGTCGGCGTGGTGCTCATCGGCACCCTCATGGCCCTTGTCACCGGCTGGACAGGTTTGCTCTCGTTGCAGGACATGATGGGCGTGCTCTGCGGAGCCACCACCAACACCCCCGCCCTGGGTGCCGCACAGCAAACCCTCAAGCAACTCGGACAGCCCGCTTCGGGAGCCGCACTCAGCTGCGCCGTGACTTATCCGCTCGGCATGGTAGGCGTAATCCTGGCATTCATCGTGGTGCGAGGCTGGCTCACCCGACACGAAAAGTCGAACGAAACCGAAAGCGCCAACACCCCCTTCATTGCCTCGTTCCTGGTGTGTAATCCCGCCGTGTTCGGCCACACGCTCGGCGAACTCAGCGTGATGGACGAAAAACGCTTCATCGTGTCGCGACTGTGGCGCGAGGGCAGGGTGATATTGCCCAATGCGCAAACCAAAATTGAACAGGGCGACCGCCTGCTTGTCATTACCACCCAGAAACAGGTGACCCACCTCACCATTTTCTTCGGACAGATTGACGAAACGAACTGGAACCGTAAGGACGTTGACTGGAACGCACTCGATTCGAACCTCATTTCGCAACGCATACTCATTACCCGCCCCGAAATCAACGGCCGACACCTCGGTGCGCTGCAACTGCGCAACCGCTACGGCGTGAACGTGAGCCGCGTGCAGCGTTCGGGCATTCAGCTGGTGGCCACTCCCGACCTCGTGCTCCGCATGGGCGACCGCGTAACCGTGGTGGGCGAGGCGCAGAGCATTGCCGAAGTGGCCAAAGAATTGGGCAACGTGGTGAAACGACTCGACGAGCCCAACATGATTACCATATTCATCGGCATTGTCATGGGTCTGCTTCTGGGCAGCATTCCCCTGTTTGTGCCCGGTATGGATTATCCCGTGAAACTCGGTTTGGCAGGTGGTCCCATCGTGATGGGCATACTCATTGGCGCCTTCGGTCCCCGTTTCCACATGGTGGCCTACACCACCACCAGTGCCAACCTCATGATGCGTTCGCTCGGTTTGTCGATGTATTTGGCCTGTTTGGGACTCGATGCCGGCAAGGACTTTCTGACCACCGTGATGCAGCCTTCGGCCCTGTGGTGGATAGGCATAGGTTTTGCCTTTACCATCGTGCCCGTCGTCATCATGAGCATTGTCAGCGTGGTAGTCAGCAAAAAAACATTTGCCACCACCGCCGGCATGCTTTGCGGCGCCATGGCCAACCCCATTGCCCTGGGCTACGTCAACGACACACAGCCCGGCGACAAAGCCTCGGTGGCCTATGCCACAGTGTATCCGCTGTGCATGTTCCTGCGCGTCATCATAGCCCAAGTCATAGTGATGCTCTGGCTATGAAGTCGTCTGAACTTTTATGAAATTCAAGAATTGCCTTAATTTTTGAGGCGTTTTTGGGCCTTGAAGAAGGAGTGTAGCGAGCTACACGACTGATGAAAGGTTAAAAAACGGTCAAGAAGAAAGGTGAAGATTTAGAAGAGATAAAACTCCAAATCAAATCTTCGTCAGAAAAGTTTAGACGACTTCTATAGCCGCCTGTTCGACACAGGCCCGCAACCGGGGGAAATGTACCCTTTTTACGTTGAAAATCATTTGTTTCACATCATCATTTTCCAACCAACGGCTTCGGCTTGCACCGCCCGCAATGGGCAGTCGGCAAACCGAAGCCGTTGGTTTGTTTTTTGGAAAATAAGGTTGGAATGGGGCGCGGCAACTCCCTGCCACCGAAAGAAAAGCACCGAAATAACACGACGCTTTGCCGATATTTCATTACTTTTGCACCCGACAACGGATGAGGGAAACGGGTGAAAATCCCGTGCAGTCCCGCTGCTGTAAGCCTTTTCTTACCGCATGGTACCACTTTGGCCACTGTGAGCTGCATCAGCCACGGGAAGGCGGACCATGCAAGGGCAAGCCAGAAAACCTGCCGTTGGCACGAGCCGGAAACGCCATCGTGGCCTTACACGCCCGTATCCGGTTCAACCCTTTGACCAACCCCCGAGGAGGGGTGCAGAGGATACCTTTCAACCCCCTTTATGAGGCCGGGACTCCCCCTTCGTGCCCCGGATTTCCTTTACTTTTCCCGAAAAAAACATTTATGAAACTGCTGAGCTTCAAGGCCCGGCGGGCAGTTGCTGTGGTTATAGGTTTGGTACTCGGCGCGATGTACGCGGCGGCACAAAAACTTGACCCGGACACCCTGCAAACCGCCGAAGTAACCACCCTGCGAAAACACGAAAGCATCAGCGCCAACGTACCGGTGCAACGCATGGACAGCATGGCCTTTAAACAGCGCGGCATAACCGATACGGGCGATGCACTGCGCCGTTTGGCCGGCGTCACCGTGCGCGACTACGGCGGCGCCGGTGGCATGAAAACCGTGAGCGTACGCGGACTCGGAGCCGCACATACCATGGTGACCTACGACGGCCTCGGCATGAGCGATGTGCGAAACGGACAAACTGACCTGCAACGCTTCAACATCGACGCGCTGGCCGCCATCGAACTGCAAACACTCGACTATGCCCGGTTGCTCTGCCCCGTGCGCAACCTTGCAGCAGCCGTGGTCAACCTGGTTTCGCCCTTCGAACAGCCCCTGCGCTCCGGCAAACAGCCCCTGCACGGCACGGTGTCGCTGCGTCAGGCCGCCTTCAACACCTGGAATCCCGCAGCCAGCCTTACGGTTCAGCCCAGCGAACGCACACAGGTGGGAGCAGCGGCCAACTGGTTCTATGCCGACAATAATTACCCGTTCTACGTGGAAAACGGCGTGGCCTCCGAACACCTTCGGCGCGCCAACAGCCGCATGCAGACCGCACAGACCGAACTCCACGCCCGACAACGGTGGACACACAGCCAACTGCACGCTGCTGCCAGTTTTTACCACAATCATCGCCGTTTGCCCGGCCCTGTGGTGCTGTATGTCAACGACAACAACGAGCAGCTCACCGAGCAGCAAGCCTTCGGGCAGGCACGCTGGACTTGGCAAAACAAAGCATGGAGCGCCTTTGCCGCCGCCAAATACGATTGGCAAAAAAGCCATTATACCCATCACAACACCGCCATTGCCGTAGGAGCTCCCCGCCAAAAGTACTATCAGCGCGAAGTTTACCTCACCGCCGGAATGCAGCGCAACTTTTCGCACCACATCGCCCTGGCCTATGCCACCGACTATGCCCATACCGCCCTGAGCAGCAACCTTCCCGCAACCAAACGGGTGAGCCGCGACACTTGGCTGCAAAGCCTTTCGGCCAGTTGGCACGCCGGTCCGGTGAGCCTGACGCTGCGCGGTTTGTGTCACCTTTATGCCAATCACCGCCCCGGCGCCGAAGCTGCCGACAACGAGGTGCGGCTTACGCCAGCCGTCAGTGCCTCGGTGCGCGCCGTCGGTCAACGGCATTTGCGCGTGTTTTTGCGTGCTGGCTACAAAGAGGCGTTCCGAATGCCCTCGTTTACCGAAAACTACTATCATCATTTGGGCAGTACCGACCTGAAACCCGAGCTGACGCGCCAAACCAATCTGGGGCTGACTGCGCAAACCGCTTACGGACCGTGGCAAATGCTGCTCACAGCCGATGCTTACTACAATCAAGTGGAGCAGCGCATTGTGAGCATACCCTATAACCTCTTTGTGTGGCGCACGGTGAACTTGGGCGAAGTGCGCGTGGGCGGTCTCGACCTGACGCTCCACACCACGCTGCGTGTGGCCCCCCGTCAGCAGCTGGTGCTCACCACCAACTACAGTCTGCAACGCGCCGCCGACCGTTCGGTAAGTACGGCAGCAACGTATGGCAACCAATTGCCCTACACCCCCCGCCACAGCGGAGCAGCCTCGCTCGCCTGGGAAAACCCCTGGCTATCGCTCGTTGCCCACACCACTTGGGCTTCGGAGCGGTGGAGCACGCTCGAACACCTGCCTGCCACCTCCTTGCCGCGCTACAGCGAGTGGGGCTTTGCCGCCTACCGCTCCTGGCAGCTGGGCCGTCACCGCCTGGATTTGCGGGCCGACCTTGTCAATGCTTTCAACCGTTCGTACGAAATTGTGCGGCGCTACCCCATGCCGCGCCGTGCCTACAAACTTTCGGCCGTATGGACGTTCTGAGCCTTTTCCTCCTTTAAACTGACTAAACCGCCAAGTAGAGGGAGCCGTTAAGTAGAGTAAACCGCCAAATAGAATAAACCGCTCTCAGGCATTTTCCATTTCCAAAGAAATAGTTTTTCGAAGCAAAAAAAATAAATCATTCAAAAATATTTCAACCTCATGTTCAAGTATTTAAAGTTGGCAGCCCTTGCGCTGTGTGTATCAGTAGGTCTGACGGCCTGCGACGATGAAGAAAACTCAGCCCCCCTGAATCCGCCCACCGAAGTGAAGGGACTGGTTTCGCCCATGTTTGTGGTGACTCAGGGCAATCAGTTTGCCGGAATTGCCGGCGGCATCGACTATATTCCCGGCATGAACGACTCATTGACCGTGAATCTCGACTATTTCAACACCGTGAACCAGCAGTCGCTCGGCGATACCCCCGAACACGCCGTGAAGTACGGTTCGCGCATTTATGTGCCCATGAACGGTTCGAACTTGCTGTGGGTGCTCGATGCCCAGACGCTGAAAGTGATTAAAAAGGTGCAGACTTCGAGCACTGTGGGCGCTTGGGACGTGTGTGGCTCAAACGGCTATGTGTATTTGATAAACTACGGCCCCGAAGGCTATGTAACCCGTATGGACACGACGAACTACGAGCTGCAGGGTTCGGTTCACGTTGGTGCCTATCCTTACGACATGGTTGCGGCCAACGGCAAAATTTATGTGGCCATGAGCGGTGACTTTGAGCAAAACTATGCCGACGGCAAGAAAGTGGTAATCATTGACGAAGCCACCTTTCAGCACAACGGCGAAATTGCCGTAGGTCTGAACCCCAGCCAAATCATGGCCAACAAAATCGGCGAACTCTTTGTGATGTGTCAGGGCGATTATGCCACCGTGCAGCCCAAGGTGCAGAAGGTGAGTCGCACGGGCGAAGTAACCGATTTTTGCACCGGCGGCATTTGCGCCATGGATGGCAACGACCTGTATGTGCTGCACTTTACCTCTGATTATCAGAACGATGTGGCAACCATCGACAGCCTTGAACGCATTCACACCATCGACAAGTCGGCCGTCAACGTGCCGCTCGAAAATGCCCAAAAGGTGGGTCTGCCTTCTGCGCTCAACATCAACCCCGCCAATGGTCACATTGTGATTGGTTCGTCGGCTTCGCCCCTGGCCTTCTCGGAACGCGGCTTCATCAGCGAGTTCAAGAAAGACGGCAAGGCTGTAGCCCGTATGCAGGTGGGCGTGTTGCCCTTCGACGTAGTGTTCAAGTAATGCCGCCTGCTGCGCGTTACCGCACGGGCAGTTACTTGTTGTAAAAAAAAAGACCTGTTTTTGCTGAACATTTATCGAAAAAAAACAGGAAAAAAATGGAAAGTCTTTACACGTTCCCTCGCCGGAAAATGTGAAGACTTTCGTTTTTTTTTGCCCGAAATCTGACAAAATGCCCGAATTTCAACGAATAATTATGACAAATCGCGTATAAATTGTTTTGTTTTTCCTTTGAATCAAGTTATTTATTGTACTTTTGCAGCTACAAATTGCCTAAGTTGCGCTTTTTGTCGCAGCCAAAGGCCTTGCAAATCAAGCAAGAAATGCAAGAAATAAAAGATCAACCTCATACTTTTTTTTGAAAAATGAAGAAATTCGTAACCTTGTCACTCTTGGTGCTGGTAGCGGTGTTCAATGCCGTACAAGCACAGGTCAACTTTAGCGTGCAGTACAAGCGCGTTAATCCGACCACCATCGACATCGTCTTTACGGGTAAAGCCGATGCAGGATGGCACATCTATTCTACAGACATTGCTGAAGGCGGACCTACTGCTGCAAGCTTCGGTGTGGACAAAATCAAAGGCGCCAAACTCAAGGGCGGACTGAAGCCCGGTGCTGGCGTAAAACGTATGCAGGACCCCATTTTCGAAATGCCTGTGTCGTACTTTGAAGGCACTGCCACCTTTACCCAGCGTGTGGAACTCACCGACAAGAATTACGAACTCAAAGGATACCTGCGCTACGGTGCGTGCAACGACGAAAACTGTTTGCCCCCCACCAGCGTAGACGCTAAACTCGCCGGTACAGATGGTCCGGCTGCCGCTGCAGCCGAAGCCAAGGCCGACGACAAAGCTGCCGAAGCCGCTAAAAAGGCCGAGGCCGAAAAAGCTGCTGCCGACAGTGCCGCTGCTGCTCAGGCAAATCCTGAGGGCGAAGGCGAGGCTCTGGCCGTACAACCCATTGACAGCACAGCTGCCAAGGCGCTGTGGACGCCCGTAATCGACGAACTCAAAGCCTTTGGTCAGGGTGCCACGGGCGATGTAGCCGGAAAAGCCTGGTACTACATCTTCTTCCTCGGTTTCGTCGGCGGTCTTGTAGCCCTTGTAACCCCCTGTGTGTGGCCCATCATTCCCATGACCGTGAGCTTCTTCCTGAAGCGTTCGGGCAATCGTAAAAAGGGTATTCGCGATGCCATAACCTATGGTATTTCGATTGTGGTAATTTATGTGTCGCTCGGTCTCATTATCACCAGTATCTTCGGTGCCAGTGCGCTCAACGACCTTTCGACGAATGCCATTTTCAACATCCTCTTCTTCCTGATGCTCGTGGTGTTTGCCGCCAGCTTCTTCGGCGGATTCGAAATCACGCTGCCCTCGTCATGGGGTTCAGCAGTCGACAGCAAGGCCGAAAAAACCACTGGTTTGCTGAGTATTTTCCTCATGGCCTTCACGCTTTCGCTCGTCAGCTTCTCGTGCACCGGTCCCATCATCGGCTTCCTTTTGGTCGAAGTCAGCACCACGGGTGGTTCAGCCCTTGCTCCCACCATTGGTATGTTAGGCTTTGCCGTAGCTTTGGCCCTGCCGTTCACGCTGTTTGCCCTCTTCCCCACGTGGCTCAAGAGTGCACCCAAGGGCGGTGGTTGGTTGAACTGCGTCAAGGTAACCCTCGGTTTCCTTGAGTTGGCCTTTGCCCTCAAGTTCTTCTCGGTGGCCGACCTCGCTTACGGCTGGCACCTGCTCGACCGCGAAGCCTTCCTGGCTCTTTGGATTATTATTTTCGCCCTGTTGGGTATCTACCTGCTCGGCTTCCTCAAGTTCCCCCACGACAATCCCGACGAACGCAACACCTCGGTGCCCCGTTTCTTCATGGCCCTCGTTTCGCTGGCCTTTGCCGTCTACATGGTTCCCGGCCTCTGGGGTGCTCCCGTCAAGGCTGTCAGTGCCTTTGCACCGCCCATTTCGACGCAGGATTTCAACCTCGACCCTGTGAAAATCGAAGCTAAGTTCCGCGACTACGAAGCCGGTATGGCTTACGCTCGTCAAACGGGTAAGCCCGTTGTAGTAGACTTCACCGGCCATGGCTGCGTGAACTGCCGCAAAATGGAACTCGCCGTTTGGCACGATGCCAAGGTACGCGACCTCCTCATGAAGGACTATGTACTCATTTCGCTCTATGTCGACGAAAAAACGCCGCTTCCCGAACCCATCGAAGTACAGGAAAACGGCAGCACCACGACGCTCCGCACCGTGGGCGACAAGTGGAGCTACTTGCAGCGTTCAAAGTTCGGCGCCAACGCACAGCCTTTCTATGTGCTCGTTGACCAGAACGGCAAACCGCTCAACAGTTCTTACTCGTTTGACGAGGATGTCGACAAGTTCGTCAACTTCCTGCAAACCGGTTTGGACAACTTCCGCAAATAAGCAAACGTAATTTATACGCTCAACGGCGTGCCATGATTTCAGCATTCACTGCGAAACCATGACACGCCGTTTTTTTTGTACCCCTTTGTAGCAGTAAAACAAATCCCCCCCAGACCGCCATACAGGGCGGTCTGGGGGGATTGAAGTCGTCTAAACTTTTCTGACGAAGATTGAATTTCATAAAAGTTCTGACGATTTAAATGACATTGAAGTCGTCAGAACCTTACGTTCTCATTATTTTTTCACGAATTTGTAGCTCAGGCTCTGTCCATTGTCTGTAACCACTTTGGCCACATACACACCGGCAGGAAGCGAAGCAATGTCAACACGCTGCGTGTATTCGTTGAGCAGCACACGGCCCGAAGCATCAACCACCGTTACCTGCGCAGCACCGCCCGACAGCATCAAGGCATCACCGCTCAGCACAATAGCCGGAGCCGAAGTTACCGAAGTAGAACCAATGCCCTGCGTCAGACCACCGTAGAAGCCCAGGTTGTCGAGAATCAGGCAGTCGGCAATGCGCGAACGCAAGCGGATGGCCACATACACATCCTTGCCCACATATTTCGCCAGGCTCACACCGTGCGTTTTGGCATTCACGCTCTCAGCCGTCACGCTGTACACCTTTGAGTATTTCATTTCGTTGTCCTCGCCTTCAGCCACCTGCACCTCGTAGCTTTCGAGGAAGTTCGGGTTAAACGAGTTCGCATCCCACACAAAGTAGCTATCCTCGCTCGTCACCTTCATTTTCGGCAGCACCAGCCAGCGGTCAGCCACTTCAGTGCCCTCAAGCCAGCTGGTCATAGCTAGCACATGTTCGCCCAGCATGGGGTGTGCCTTGAGGTTGAAAATGCCCACACCCATTTCGTTGAATTCTTCGCCGGCATCCGGGTTCACCGTGCCTTTATCGGCCACACGCACCTTGAGTTCGGCAGGCACCTCAGCCGTTTCAAAGTCCCAAAGCGCCACAGCATCGCCCAAAATCACGATGTCCTTGCGGAGCGTATCGTTCAGCACATTCACGTCAGCATCGTTTTTAGCAATCACCTCGATACTGTGTTTGCCCTGTGCCAAACCTTCGAGCGCACCGCCGAACGAGCAGTTTTTAAATTCCTGCGCCTTAACCTTGACATCAGCCTCTTGCTTTCTGGCACCATCAATGTTCAGCGTGACGTGTGCATCGACGTCCTTGATACCCACGTTGCGCAGTTCGAACACCACGTCCTTGCCATTGCCCTGACGCACATAGTCAAACGGAGCCGCAAAGCTCGTGAGCGACAGGTCGATATCCTCGTTCGTCACCTTGCTGATGCTGATGTCGTCAATGCAAATCCAGTTATGGTTCTTATCGCTGAAGGCATGGAAACCGAAGTAAACCGTTTGCGGCTTGTCGAAGTGAATGATGTGAATCGACTCCTCGTAGGCCCCACGGGCAAAGGGCGCATATTCCACCACCGTGTTCTTCATAGCCTCAGGCGAAGCCGAATCGCCATAGTAAAGGCCAAACTTTTCGGGGTGATTATCGTCGCCCGAGTACCAGAACTTAAAGGCATAGTAGCCCGCCTCCACTTGGATAGGTTCGAGGAAAGCCCAGTCGTCGGCTGCATTTTCCTTGTTGTAGTTGTAAGCCAAACAGCCGATACCCGTGCGTGCCATTCTGAACCAGCTGCTCATGTCGAGGTTAATGTCCCACGAGCCATCATCCTTGTTCAGGTTCATGATTTTGATGTCGTCGGTATATTCGTTCGGCTCAAATCCCATGGTATAAGGCACCGTAGCCGGCGCTTTATGGCGGATGTTCACCGTTGTTGTGTCGTTTTGCGAGTCAAGGTCGCCAGCGAGTTCTGTCCACGCCTTCAGCTGGTAGAGTTTACGCGGAGTCGAAAGGTCGGCTTTGGCCGTAAAGGTGTAGTCCATCGACTGTCCGGGCGCCAGTGTAGCCTGTACCGTTTCGGTAGCCACCTGCACACTATCGATGCTCAGTCCCACTTTAAAGTTTTTGGCATCCACCTTACCATCGTTCGTCAGTCGCACCTTCACCGTTTCCTGTCCCAGTCCCTCGGCCGTGACGGGCGAAATAATTTCGCTCACGCGCAAGTCTACCGGGTTCTGTACCGCCTTCACGCTTACTTTCGAAAGCGACAAGCGCCAGGTATTGGGCTTCGAGGTGGCACGGAAGGCAAAGCGGAAGGGCACGCCGGCCTTAGCCTCGTAAAGGAAGTAGCCCGACATGTTTTTATCGAGCACCTTGGTATAGGTTTTTTCGAGTTTTTTCATCGTTTCCACCCCGCCGGTGCCGGTGTACACCTCAAAGGATTCGCCGAAGGAACTGCCCTTAAACAGGTAGTGAACCATGAGCGTTCCGTCGGCTGCAGGGGTGATTTCGGGCGAAATCAGCCAATCGTCGCCCGTGTTGGTATTGTGGTATTGGTAATATACGTGGGGCGTGGTTTCGGCATTGAAGGTCCATGTCGTTCCATCCTTGTTGACATCTTTCACCGTCCAGGCTGCAAAATCCTCGGCTGTGTTGAATGAAGTTTCGAAAATCGGGGCATTTTCCTCGGCTGTAGCTGTGGTAGCCAGCAGCGAGGCCGCGAGTAAGGTGTATAATTTATTCATGGGCTGTTTCGGGAATGTGCAAATCGGTTATTTGTACGGCAACGGCAGGAGGCACATCCTCTTGTGGTAAAAACTCACTGACACGCTGCATCGGGAGGAAACCGCATTGCAAAGTTGTGCTGATAAGTAGTAGGGTACTGTTTGTGGGCTGAAAAATGAAGTGAAAGCTCATCCAAACGTCAGGCTGCAAATGCCTGGCCATAATTATCTTTTACCCATTGCTTTTGTCGGTTAATCTCTGCTGCAAATATAGAAAGTATTTTGAAAAACAATCAACAATTTGTAAGAGAAAATGCAGCAAGTGTGTCAAAAAAATAGTATATCTTTCGTATTGTTCACGTTCAGGTATTAAGGTTGTTTGTTTAAATCGGTGATTTTCAGTTCTTCACGAAGTAGTGTGAGCAAGTTTGTCAATATTTTGAGTTGGGTGGATTGTTGCGAGCCTTGTCGATTGCCGCGGTGGTTGCATCGTGAGTTTCGTTGTAAGCCAAAGTTATGAAGAATGCCCCCACAAATTGCGGTTACATATACCAAAAAGCTCCACACTTATGCTTTGGGCAGCAAAGGTGTGGAGCTGGTAGGGAGATGAGGGGGTTATTCGTATTCTTTCGCTTCGCGTTCGCCGCGCAACACATAGTAGACGTTGAGCGCCAAAGCCTTCATTTCGTCCTCGCCCGGGAAGATGTGGACGGGAGCCAGGTAGTCGACGCGGTCGGCAATGCGCGAGGTGATGTATTCAGAGTGAGCAATGCCGCCGGTAAGCAAAATGGCATCGACCTTGCCGCGCAACACGGCACCCTCCGAAGCAATGGTTTTGGCCGTGTGGAAAATCATGGCATCGATGAGCAGTTTGGCATGTGCGTCGCCCTCGTCAATTTGCTTCAGAATTTGCAGCATGTCAGTCGTACCCATGTGCGCCATGAGTCCCGCCTGACCGGCCACGCGGCGTTTGAGCTGCTCCTCGGTGTAGCGTCCGCTGAAGCAAAGGTGGATGAGGTCCGCCGCAGGCAGTGTACCGGCACGTTCGGGCGAGAAGGGGCCTTCGCCGTCGAGTGCATTGTTAGCATCGATGGCACGTCCCTTTTCGTGAGCCGCCACCGAAATGCCGCCACCCAAGTGGCAAACGATGAGGTTCAGGTCCTCGTAGCGCGAGCCGATGCTCTTGGCATAACGTCGGGCAATGGCACGCTGGTTCAGTGCATGCCAAATGCACACACGCGGCATGAGCGGCGAGCCGCTGACACGGGCTTCGGGCACAAGTTCGTCAACCACGCCCGGATCGGCAATGTAAGCCTGGCAGCCATTGGTTTGCATATTAGCCAGTTCGTAGGCAATGATGCAGCCCAGGTTGCAGGCGTGCTTACGCATGGCATTGTGCGTGTCGTAACACATTTTGCGATTCACGCGATACACACCACCGGGAATAGGTTTCGACAGTCCGCCACGGCCGATAACGGCATCGAACACAAAGGGAATGTCGTTATCCTTGAGCCAGTCGATAACCAGCTGTTTGCGAAAGTGCTGTTGGTCGGCAATGGTTTCGAAGGTCTTGAGTTCTTCGGGCGTATGTCGGATGTTGCTCACTTTGAGCGGTTGGTCGTCAATGTAGACAGCCACCTTTGTCGAAGTGGAGCCAGGGTTAATTACGAGTATGCGAAAGCCCGTTTGTTGCGTTTCGGGCGCGATGTCTGCTGTAGGATTCATCGTAGAAAGGTAAAGGGGAAGGGGTGAATTTTTTAGGAGAAAAGGCGTTGTGCGCGAGGGCGAGTCAGAGATTGTAGGGTCTGAATCAACACTTCTCGCACCCGTTCGATGGTCCTTTGGGTCGGGTTAGCAACCCATGGTAGCCAATGCCAGCGAATGGAATTTAGCTTCGAGGTCGTCGCCACGCGAAGGCAGCACCACCGGAGCCAGTGTACCCTGCAGCGTACCTGCCATTTGCGCACCGGCAAAGAGCGGCAGCGACTTGTAAAGCACATTGCCCACTTCGATGTCGGGCACCACCACAGCATCGGCATCGCCTTCGAGCGGCGACTGAATGCCCTTGAGCTGAAGGCCTACGGGGTCGCACGAGGTGCGGAGGTCGAGCGGACCATCTACCACGAGTTCGCCCCATTCGCCCTTAGCCGCACGTTCGCAAATTTCGCCGTAGCCCAGCGTGTGCGGAAACTTGTCGTTGACCGTTTCGGCGCAGTGGATGAGCGAAATGCGCGGACGCTGAATACCGAAGGCGTGGAGCATATCGGCCAGGTAGGCCACCTGAGCCACGCGCTGTTCGTGGGTGGGGTAGGGAATCACGGCTGCGTCGGTAAAGAAGAGCAGTTTATGGTAAGCCGGAATTTGTGCCACGGCAATGTGCGTCAGCACCCGGCCTTTCGGCAGAATGCCCCATTCCTTGTTGAGCACGGCGCGCAGCAGGGTTTCGGTGTGCAGCAAACCCTTCATGAGCACGTCGGCCTTGCCTTCGCGCACCAGCATAACCGCCTGTTGGGCAGCACTCTCGTGGGTGTCGGCTTCGACAAACGATACATGGTTGCCCTGATATTCAGCCACACAGGGCTGACGGCGCACAGCATCGCAATCGCCAACGAAAATGGCTTCGGCAAAGCCCATATTGACTGCACGCATGGCTGCTCCGGCCGTACTGTCGTCGGAACCGCAAACAATAGAAAGACGGAAACGGCGGCCTAACTGTTGCAGATGGGCAGTGAGGTCGGTGAAATTAAGAATGGGGTGCATAGTAAAAAAGGGGGTTGAAAGGTTAATTGGGCAGACTGCTTTTTTTTGATTCAGGCGGCAGATTGTTTTTTCGGTGTTTCATGCAGTGATGCGCAGCAGTTTGTTGTGCGCACAGGGTCTGTCGGCTGAAAGTATATAGCTTCGTCACAGCAGGGTGAGCCACTTACGAAACCATTCACTCGAAAACAAGGCAAGCGGGATTCGGCCCAAATGTATTTTTTATTGCAATAGCCCGGCATTCAGCTGGCACAATCGGGAGCGACTGCACCCTTGCTTGAAAGCCGCAGAACGCACATGGCTTTTATAGGCACAAAAATACAAAGTCTTACGCAATATTTGCACATTTCAAACTGATTTATGCAATTTTACCCCCCTTTTTCATCGTTTTTCTCCACTTTTGGGGTAAAAGCAGCAAATGGTATTAACAAAATGTTTAAATTTTCGCCCTATAATGTCAGTTTCCCGAAATCGTCGGGAGCAGGAATGTGTCAATTTTTTTTCGAAAATATTGAACCTTTTGCGCAGTTGCGGTTATGCTGTCATAGAAACCGGTTTTGTTGCACAGTATGTAAAACAACTTAAATGATTGATTCATGAAACGATGGATTGTATGGGCCATGTCGCTCGTTGCGCTCGGCATGAATGCGCAGGAGGTGAAGCCCGAAAGAATACCCTGGATAGTGGAACGCGCCGAGTCGGCCGAATGGTACGAAAATCAGATTAAAGCCTGGGAAAAGGTGGTGGCCAACGAACCGGCGAACGAAAATGCGTGGTATAACCTGAGCAGAGCCACTCGCTATGCCACAATGGATACGCCTGAAGGCTACGAAAAGCGAAAACTGCTTAACGAACGAATGCGCAAAGCCATTCCGAATACTTACACCTACCATTTTTGTGCCTACGATACGATGAACGATTCCGTTTCGCAGGCCCACATTGAACGAGCTTATCAGTTGATGCCCGCAAATCGCACGTTCGGCGAGGAATACGGCACTTTCATTGCCTATTTTTGGCAAAAAGGCCGGGACAAGGAACTGAAGGAAATGGGCAGAAAGTACTACGAGGAGCAGCAAATTCCTACCGCATTGCTGCGCTACAATTACAACGAACTGCAATGCTTGCCCCCCAACGCCCTGTATATTGGTTTGGGCGATGCCATTTTGCTGCCCAAAATTGCTTTACAGCAAGGCTTGGGCGTGCATCAGGACAAAGTGGTGATTTGTGCCTCGTTCCTTTACTTGCCTGAGTACTATCAGTACGTTTGCCGCGAGTTAGGCATTGAGCCCGAAACCTTCAGTATGGCCGACTATCAAACGACCGACACCTGGGAGAACTACCTGCCCGACCGCATTGAGTATATCATGAAAAAGAGTGGACGGCCTACCTACTTCAGTCCGTCGTCGCTTTCAGAGGACAGTGGATTGAGTAGACTGAAAAAAAACCTGTACAACGAAGGCTTGGTGCTGCGCTACAGCGACATACCCTACGATAATTATGTACGGGTGCGCGAAAACGTGGAGCGCAACATTCGGTTGGACTATCTGATAGAACCTCAATTCGTGGCTGAAAAAGAATGGCAAAGTGCCAATGCCTTGACTTATAATTACTTTGTGCTGTTGGCACCACTTATTGGCAAATACCGCGAATGGCACGATGTGGAGCGTTCGGAATGGCTGGCCAACTTGCTGACCAAAGCTTTGGAACAGGCTAAAATGAGCGATGCCATGAAAAATAATTGTCAAAAATATTTGAACATAAACATTGGGGAATGAATTTTAAACTGATAACCCCCGTAAAAAAACTGACAGACGGCGAACTGATGCTGAAAATTCGGAAAGGGCATGAAAAGGCTTTTGAAGAATTGTATCGCAGATATGCTCGCCGTCTGCAAGGTTTTTTTTATCGAATGCTTGGAGGCGATACTGAACTGGCGGCCGATTTTACCCAGGAAATATTTGAACGAATCTGGAAATTTCGTGACAAATACACCGTTGGCGAGCAAGTAAGTGCCTGGATTTTTACGATGGCTTACAACGTTTGCCGCAATGAGTACCGACACCGCGAAGTGGCAGACAAATATTTGTGGCAAATGGCCGATGAGGATGAAGCCGGAGACAGCAACATTGAAGTACACCTTGATGAACAAGCTTTCGATTGCGCGCTGGCAAAGGTGCTTGAAAACTTGCCCCCGGAACCCCGTATGCTTTTTGCCCTGCGCTACGAAGAGGAACTGACGCTGACTGAAATTGCTGAAATCATGCACTTGCCTGTCGGAACCGTCAAGTCGCGAAACCATTACCTAATAGCACTCATCAAACAAAAATTGCATCAATATGAAACAAATAGATAAGTCGGACGCACGGTTCGAACAGCAGCTTGGACAATCGGCACGCCGCCTGCGCGACCAACAAAATTACGCATTGCCTGTGCGCAAATTGCCTTACCGGCCCGCTCGCATCACCTGGGTGGCATCGGCAGCAGCTGCCGCCATAGGCTGGTTCGTGGGTATTGCCTTTCCCATCGATGGCCAACAGCAACCCAAAGAACTGACAGCCTGTGCTGTGCCCGATACCGTGGTGACCGTTCGCGACCGAATAGTGCGCGATACCATCGTACAGCAAGTGAAAATTCCGGTTCGGGTAAGCACGGAAAAAGTAGTTGTAAAAAAAGAAAATGAAGCAAAAGTCGTACTTGCAGGCTGCAATATGGAGTGCGACGGCATTGATTACAGCCAACTGGTAGGTATGTAACGGCTTACCTGAAGTGAAAAAAATATTAAACGGCAAACGCCCGTACCACATCTGCTGACGGAGGGTTGCGGCACCGAAAAGCACCTTTTCATCATCTCTTCTGCATATCTTCCGCGTTTGCTGAAATTAGTTCCGCGTTTGTTGAAATTAGTTCCGAGTTTGTTGAAATTAGTTCCGAGTTTGTTGAAATTAGTTCCGAGCTTGTGCAAATTAGTTCCGAGCTTGTTTCAATAAGCACGGAACCGCTGATAATCAGCGTTTTCAAAAAATCCACCACATTGGTTTACAGCCTGCCGGTTTCGCCCTTAAAGTCAGCAAAGATACCTTCCTCTTTTTTTTTGATTTGTTAGGAAATTTGTTCGAACCGCTCTGCACACGGCGCAAGCGCCAAGGGCTATTTTCCCATCAGTCTGTTGCGCATCTGAAAGCAAGTCACTGTCCGGTCCGGTTCAAGTGTGATGGCAGAACAGGCATTGTCTGCTTTTCACAGGCGCATTTCTACTGAACTTGCCTAATTCAAGGTCAAGAACTATGTTTTTTAGCAGTTTTCAAAATAGTTTCAGAAAAAGAAATCAAGCACATACCGCGAAAAAATAGTATTTTTGCAAAAACTTTGTGGCAAATGAGCCATATTTAAGGAGTCAGCAGAGAAATTTGCCCCGCCATTCCGGCGGTAAGCCCCGAATGGGCAGACGCAGCTCTGCTTTCAGGAAGTAAAATTACTAACCTCAAATCGTAAGCCGTTATGATCAACGCTCCTCTTACATTGGTAGTACTTGTGGTAGGTGCCGTAGTACTATTGTCCGTGTTCTTTCATTTTGTACCGTTCTTTCTTTGGCTCTCGGCCAAGGTGTCGGGTGTACAGATTTCGCTGATGCAGCTGTTTCTGATGCGCATTCGTAATGTGCCGCCCGGAGTCATTGTGCCCTGCCTGATTGAGGCACACAAGGCCGGACTGCAAAATATTACGCGCGACAACCTTGAAGCTCACTATATGACCGGCGGACACGTGCAACGCGTGGTGCATGCGCTGGTGTCGGCTTCGAAAGCCAACATCGACCTTTCCTTTGAAAAGGCTACGGCTATCGACCTTGCCGGACGCGATGTGTTCGAAGCTGTACAGACGAGTGTCAACCCGAAGGTTATCGACACGCCTCCTGTGGCTGCCGTGGCTAAAAATGGTATTCAGCTCATTGCCAAGGCCCGTGTGACGGTGCGCGCCAACATTCACCAACTGGTGGGTGGTGCCGGCGAAGATACCATCCTGGCCCGCGTGGGCGAGGGCATCGTGTCGAGCATCGGTTCGGCCGAAACGCACGAACAGGTGCTTGAAAATCCCGATTCTATCTCGAAACTCGTGCTTTCAAAGGGATTGGACGCAGGTACGGCTTACGAAATTCTGTCAATCGACATTGCCGACATCGACGTGGGCAAGAACATCGGTGCTACGTTGCAAATGGATCAGGCCAATGCCGACAAGAACATTGCACAGGCCAAGGCCGAGGAACGCCGCGCTATGGCGGTGGCTACCGAACAGGAAATGAAGGCCAAGGCGCAGCAGGCACGCGCCGAAGTGATTCAGGCCGAGGCCGAAGTGCCCAAGGCTTTGGCACAGGCGCTGCGCGAAGGAAACATGGGCTTCATGGATTACTACAAGCTCGAAAACCTGAAGGGCGATACGGCTATGCGTGATACCATTGCCAAAATCAACCCCAACGATGTGCTGAACGGGCTGAAAGGCTGAACGGGCTATCGCGGCAAGTCGCCGACTTGCTGACCAATAAATGAGAAACTGCTTAAATTTCGAAATGCTGATGGGTGCATTTCAGCGGAAACCGAAATTTAAAGGGTGGTTCTAAATCATATTCTGATTGTTTTAGAACCACCCTAAAATTGTTTCTTCATTTAGAATGTGATACTTCTAAAAATCTATACAACTCACAAATGAAACACATTACTTATTTATCGGCATTGGCCATGTCTATGCTGTGTGCTACACCGCTGGCTCAGGCCGATGAAGCATTTAAAGTTACTACTATCCAAAACGGGCAATTTGCACCGAACACCACCTGGTACACCTTGACCATTGGCGGTAATCGCGTGTCGAGCAACAAGGGAGCTGAGTACATCACCCTGGGCGGTGCTACCGACAAGGGACTCGAAAACCAATGGTGCGTGACGGGTAGTGCCACCGAGGGTTACAAGTTCTACAACCGACTCGACGGTGCCACAAAACCCCTTATCGCGCCTACGGCAATGAAGGGACAAAACGGTGGCGAATCGTACCCCATTCTGGGCGAACTCAAGACCGGCTACACCGACACTTGGGAAATTTCGACCAGTGCGCAAGGTGGTTACTACATCAATGAAAAGGGCTACGAGAAGAACAAAATGAACAACCGCAATGGTCGTTTGGCTTTCTGGACCGGTGGTGCCGACTTGGGTTCAAGTTTCGTGTTTAGCGCAGTCAACGCATCGTTTACCGTTGACATGACTACCGGACAGTTCACCAAATCGAATGCTGCCAAGACTTGGGCTTCGGAGTGGAAGTCGAACGCCACGAATCCGCAGCTGGTGATTTCAACACCGACCAACGATTTCGGTAAAAAGGACAACACCTTTGTGCTGGCTTCAGGACAGGACCAGAACAACACGGTGAGCATCACGGCAGGCCCCGAATACGTGGTGACGGGCTACAAGTTTACCTTTAAGAACATGGTTGCCGGTACCAAGGGCATTCAGCTCACGGTCAACGGCAAGACCTACGAGGTGACCGACAAGGAGCAGCAAATTGAAGTAACGGGACTGAAGGACATGACTACGGCCGACTTCGGCAGCAAGGGCCCGAACAAGGGTGTGTTGCTCACGAACTTCGAAGTAACCGTGGAACGCGCTTTCCGCGAACTCGAACCGCAGCAGAACCTTTTCGTCACTATGCCCGGAAAGACCCCCTACCGTATTCCGGCCATCTGCACGGCCAAGAACGGTCAGATTGTGGCTATCAGCGACTATCGTCCCTGTGGTGGCGACATCGGTTTCGGTGAAGTGGACATCAAGGCTCGTATTTCGACCGACAACGGTAAGACTTGGGGCCCCGAGTTCTTCATTGCCGATGGTTTGGGCGAAAAGCAAAACAAAGAATTTTGGAAAATCGGTTTCGGTGATGCCGCTGTGGTGGCCGATGCCGAACGCAACGAAATCCTGATTATGATGGTTTGCGGTAAAACCGTCTGCTGGAATGGCAACTATACCACCGACCCTGCTACAAGCAACCCCAACCGCGTGGCACAGGTGCGTGGTAAGTTCAACGAAAAGACTCAGAAATGGGAATGGACCGAACCCAAGGAAGTAACCGAAAGCATCTATCCGCTCTTCGTCGACGAAAACGGAAAGGTAACGGTGCAGTCGCTCTTTATGGGTTCAGGCCGTATTTGCCAAAGCCGCATGGTGAAGGTGGGCGATTACTACCGCATCTATGCCGCTGTGTGGACTAAGAACCAGGGTAACCGCGTTATTTACTCTGACGACTTCGGTACGACGTGGCACATTCTCGGCACAGTGGCCGACCGTCCGGCACCGGGCGGCGATGAGCCTAAGTGCGAGGAATTGCCCGACGGAACGGTGATTTTGAGCAGCCGTATGAACGGTGGCCGCTTCTACAACTACTACACTTATACCGACGTGAAATCGGCCAAGGGTAGCTGGGGCAAGGTGGCTGCGTCGAATGCTGCCAACAAGGGTACGGCTTGCGGCAACTCAACGAATGGCGAAATCATGATTCTGCCCGTGGTACGCAACAGCGACCAGAAGGAAATGTACTTGGCTTTGCAGTCAATTCCCTTCGGCAACGGACGTAACAATGTGGGTATTTATTACAAAGAACTGGCTTCGCTCAACGACTTTGTGACCCCCGACAGCCTCGCTGCCAACTGGGATGGCAAGCATCAGTCGAGCTTCATCGGTTCGTGCTACTCGACCATGTCGATGACGGCCGACGACAAACTCGCCTTTATCTACGAAGAAGAAACCTTCGGTGCCGGCTACACGCAAGTGCTGAAACTTTACACCATCGACTACATCACCAAGGGTGCCTATACGCTCAAAAAGGACGTCGACCGCGAAGCCTACGTGGTGCGCATGATGCAGGAAAAGGTTGAAGCTAAAAAGCAGGCTGAGGCTGGTGAGGCTGTCGGTATGCTCGACGCTGCGAAACTTGAGGATTTTAAGTCTGCCCTGAACGGATTGGTTGAGGAGTATGCAAAGAATACTTCCGCTCAGGGCTATGCAGATGTCATTGCCAAACTGAATGAAGCACTGTTGGCTAACAGCATTCAAATGGAGGACGGCATGTCGTACACCTTGCTCAACAAGGGACGCCAAGGCAAGTATCTCCAGATAAATGGAGCCACAGAATACGGAAACGCCACCACGGGCAACACGGACGCACAAAAATTTGTGTTCAGCGTGCAGCCCGACGGAAGCTGGGTTATCATCAACAAGCAAAACAACAAGATGATGAGTCCCACGCAGAAGCAGTACGCACATGTAACTCAGGTAGACAATGCCACAGAGGCCGGTAAGTTCCGCGTGAATGCCAATGCCGACGGATGGTCAACTGTCGTTTGCACGAATCCCGTGCAAGCCGACCTCAATGCCTTGCACATGGCAGGCGAAGGTCACCTCGTTGAATGGTACGCCAGCGAACCCGCTTCGCAGTGGAAAATTGTGCCTACGGGCGAAAAGGTGGAAACCGGTATCGGTTGCATTGAAACTCCTGATGCACCGAATGCCGAATTGCGTATGTACGACTTGCAAGGTCGTCGCTTGATTCAGGCCCCTGCCAAAGGCTTCTACATCACTTCTGATGGCAAGAAGCACTTGGTAAAGTAAACTGTAAATACACTTTCGTGTCTGCTCCACGCGCAGATTCAATGAGCGTGGGCGCAGTTCGCGCAAATTCCTAAAATAATTCCGGAAGAACACTGCCAGCAGTGCTTTTCCGGAATTTTTTCGGGCCGACGAGCTGTGTTTCGCGTCAGCACAGCGTTTGTTTTGCGTCAGTGCAGCAACCGCCGCTTGTGCCCGATGCTGCGGGGATACGCCAGTGTGCCACCTCCCCGTTTCGACTAAAAAAACAAAGAATAAATCAGTTATCTCATACAATGAAAGTTATCAATTTGGGCGACCGCTCATCGGTCATCAATTCGTACATGGCGCAGTTGCGCGATGTCAACATTCAGGAAAACCGCACCCTCTTCCGCCGCAACTTGGAGCGCATAGCTCGCGCCATGGCCTATGAGGTGAGCCGCACGCTGAACTACACTGAAAAAACCATTACGACCCCTCTGGGTACCAAGCAAGTGCCTACTTACGACGACCGCATTGTGGTGGGCACCGTGCTTCGCGCCGGTCTGGCCTTTCACGAAGGATTCCTCGACACCTTTGACCAAGCCGATTCGGGCTTTGTAGCCGCCTACCGCGAGGAGGGCAGTCGCGAGGAACTGAAAATTCATGTAAACTATTTGGCAGCCCCCGATATCAGCGGTTCAACCTTCCTGATGGTCGACCCCATGCTGGCCACCGGCGGTAGCCTGGAACTTTCGTACAAAGCTTTCCTCAGCCACGGCACGCCTGCCAAACTCCACATTTGCTGCGCCATTGCCGCTCAGGAGGGCATTGACCACTTGAAAAAAGTGTTCCCCGATGACGACATCACCCTTTGGGTAGCCGCCATCGACCCCGAACTCAACGACCAGGCCTACATTGTGCCCGGACTCGGCGATGCCGGCGACCTTTCTTTTGGTCCGAAACTCTAAGCTAATCTTTGCTGAAAGGCAGGTAAAAAGAAAAATAGGCGAAAGTCAACTCCTCTTTGTACAGAGAGTTGGCTTTCGCCTTTTATATTCAAAAATTCAAAGTTACCGATTTCCAGGTATGGATTAAATACCTATTCTGTTTGAGCTTTAAACAAATCTTCCTGCCCGAAAAACACGTTTTTGTCTGCGGTTTCGGCAGAAATAACAATACCGACAAAGGGATTGTTTTCAACCTCAATAACAGTACCTTCAAGCCAGACTTTCATAAGGGTCAGGTCTGGCGAAATCAATACTTTATCTCCTATTTCCATGTTATATATATTGTTATTTCTGCAAATATAATGCTTTTTTGATACATACATGAAAAAAACGATGTGGCAGTGCGCTTACTTCACCTCAGTTTGCAAGGGTTGCGTTTGCAAAAACTCTACGCTGTGGCGGATGTGCGGATACATTACCTCGTCGTCGACAATGAACGGCACTACGCGGCGGTAAGCCTCGTGCAGTTGCATGATGGGTTCGGACGAACGCAGGGGAAAACGGAATTCAAGGGCCTGTGCCGCATTGAACAGTTCGATAGCCAGCACCCGTTCGGTGTTGAGCACCACCTTGTAGAGCTTGATGGCCGCATTGGCTCCCATGCTCACATGGTCCTCCTGTCCCTGGCTTGACGGAATGCTGTCGACCGAAGCCGGCGTGCAGAGGCTCTTGTTGAGGCTTACGATAGAGGCCGCGGTGTATTGCGTAATCATGAAACCACTGTTGAGGCCCGGATTGGCCACCAGGAAACTGGGTAAGTCGCGCGTGCCCGATACCAGTTTGTAGATACGACGCTCCGAAATGTTGGCCAGTTCGCTGAGCGCAATGGCTAAAAAGTCCATAGGCAGGGCAATGGGCTGTCCGTGGAAGTTGCCTGCCGAAATAATCAAATCCTCGTCTGGACAAACCGTTGGGTTGTCGGTAGCCGAATTGATTTCCGTTTCGATGACGTTCCACACATAGTCAATCGTATCTTTCGATGCCCCGTGTACCTGCGGAATGCAGCGGAAAGAGTAGGGGTCCTGCACGTAGGTTTTAGGCTGTTTGATTATTTCGCTGCCCTGAAGCAGTTCGCTGATGATGCGTGCCGTTTCGACCTGCCCCTTGTGCGGGCGTACCAGGTGAACCGCCGGGTTAAAGGCCATGTCAAGCCCGTTGTAAGCATCGAGCGACATGGCTGCAATGCAGTCGGCCCAAGCACTCAGCCGCTTGCTGCGGAGCAAACACCACACGGCAAAGGCACTCATGTTCTGCGTGCCGTTGAGCAGTGCCAACCCCTCTTTCGAGGCCAGGTGAATGGGTTCCCAGTTCATGCGGCGCAGCATTTCAGCACCACTCACCACTTCGCCGTTCATTTCCACCTCGCCCAGGCCGACAAGCGGCAGACAAAGGTGAGCCAGCGGCACGAGGTCGCCCGAGGCACCGAGCGAGCCCTGCATATACACAATGGGGCAGATGTGATGGTTGAACAAGTCGATGAGCCGCTCCACCGTATCGAGTTTACAACCCGAAAAGCCGTAGCTCAACGATTGAATTTTAAGCAGCAGCATGAGGCGCACAATGTCGTTCGGCACACGGTCGCCCGTGCCGCAAGCGTGCGACATCATCAGGTTAATTTGCAGTTGGCTCAGTTCGTCGGGTTGCACCGACACGTTGCAGAGCGAACCGAATCCTGTGGTCACCCCATAGATGGGACGTTCGGTAGCCTCGATTTTGCGGTCAAGGTATTCGCGGCAACGCACAATGCGTGTGCGGGCATCGTCGCTCAGAGTCAGGCGGTAGTCGTGGGTCATGATTTCGCCCACATGGTCGATAGTAAGGTGTTCGGCAGATATAAAATGCGTGTTCATGGTTGTTCAGGGTTTGTTCAGGGTTAAGGTATAACTAATTCTTAAGCATAACTAATTTTCAACATCTACTTATGAGAAAGTTAAAGGCATTGATGCTGAAAATTAGGGCAAATCGTTGAGCAGTGCCTCGTCAACGAGGTTCGGCATCGTTACTTTTAGTCCCGGTGTGCGCTGCATTTCGCGTTCAATGCTGTGCATGGCACCCACATTGCGCGCCCAGCTGCGTCGGGCAATGCCGTTGTTCACATCCCAGAAAAGCATTTCGCGCAGGCGGCGGTCGCTCTCGGCCGAACCGTCAATGACCATGCCGAAGCCACCGTTGATAACCTCGCCCCAGCCTACGCCGCCACCATTGTGAATAGACACCCAGGTAGCACCCCGGAACGAGTCGCCAATGACGTTTTGCACCGCCATGTCGGCACAGAACTGCGAGCCATCGTAGATGTTGCTCGTTTCGCGGAAAGGCGAATCGGTGCCCGACACGTCGTGGTGGTCGCGACCCAGCACCACAGGACGCGTGATGCGTCCGTCGGCAATGGCCTGGTTAAAAGCCTGCGCAATGCGCGAACGCCCCTCGGCATCGGCATACAAAATGCGCGCCTGTGAACCCACCACCAGGTGGTTCCGCCCAGCTTCGCGAATCCAGTGAATGTTGTCGGCCATTTGCGGTTTGATTTCGTCGGGAGCCGTCTGCATAATCTCCTCCAACACCTCGGCCGCGAGGCGGTCGGTCATTTCAAGGTCGGAAGCCAGGCCCGAAGTGCAAACCCAGCGGAACGGACCGAAACCGTAGTCGAAGAAGAGCGGCCCCATGATGTCCTGCACGTACGACGGGTAACGGAAACGCCCGTCGGGCAGCAGAATGTCGGCTCCGGCACGCTTTGCTTGTAGCAGGAAGGCATTGCCATAGTCGAAAAAGTACATGCCCCGTTCCGTCAGTGCATTGATGGCTGCTACCTGACGGCGCAGCGACTCCTCGACCCTCAGTTTGAAAGCCTCCGGATTGGCTGCCATGAGCTGTTTCGACTCGTCGAGCGAAAGTCCCACAGGATAATAGCCCCCTGCCCACGGATTGTGCAGCGAAGTTTGGTCGCTACCCAAGTCAACGGGTATGTCCTCCTGCGCCAAGCGTTCCCAAAGGTCGACCACATTGCCCACGTATGCCATCGACACCGTCCGCTTTTCGGCCATGGCCCGGCGCACAGCCGGAATGAGTTCGTTGAGGTCGGTGTGCAGTTCGTCCACCCAACCCTGTTCATAGCGTTTTTCGGCCGCTTTCGGGTTAATTTCAGCCACCACGCTCACCACGCCGGCAATGTTTCCCGCCTTAGGCTGTGCGCCCGACATACCGCCCAGTCCCGACGAAACAAAGAGCATGCCGCCCAGTCCCTCGCGGCCGTTGAGCCGTTTGCGCGCCGCATTCAGCACGGTAATCGTAGTGCCGTGAACAATGCCCTGCGGCCCGATATACATGTACGAACCCGCCGTCATTTGTCCGTACTGGCTCACACCCAGTGCGTTCATGCGTTCCCAGTCGTCGGGTTTGGAGTAATTCGGAATGACCATGCCGTTAGTCACCACCACGCGCGGCGCACCGGGATGCGAAGGGAAGAGTCCCAGCGGATGCCCCGAGTACATCACCAGCGTTTGTTCGTCGGTCATTTCGCTCAGATACTGCATGGTCAGCAGATACTGCGCCCAATTTTGGAAAATAGCCCCGTTGCCGCCGTACACAATGAGTTCGTGCGGATGCTGCGCCACAGCCGGGTCGAGGTTGTTCTGAATCATCAGCATAATGGCAGCCGCCTGTTCAGAGCGGTGCGGATATGCGTCGATAGGCCGTGCGTGCATGGCATAGGTGGGGCGGAAGCGATACATATAAATGCGTCCGTAGTCGGCCAGTTCGCGCGCAAATTCAGGAGCCAGTGCCGCATGAAGTTTGGCAGGGAAATAGCGCAGTGCATTCTGCAAAGCCAGTTTCTTTTCGTTGGGCGAAAGAATTTCCTTGCGTCGCGGTGCATGGTTTATGTCAGGGTCGTAAGCCGGCATGGCAGGCAGTTCAGCAGGAATGCCTGCACGGATGGCCGCTTTAAACTGTTCGTTGGTCATGGTAAGTAAGGAATTAGATAAGGATTTTCAGAAAAAAGAAAAAGTGAGAAATGAAAAAAGGAAAAAAGCACCAGTCGGGGTTGTTCACCAATGGCAAAGCAACCCCGATGTGCTTCAGAATGAGTGATTATCGCGTAATCCGTTCGTCGACCAAAGCCAAAATTTCCGCCTCGGCCTTCTGCGCCTTTTCAATCAGTTCGTTGGCCTCGGCCACCAGTTCGTTGGCCACCGCCTCGTCCTTGAGCGAAAGCGCGTTGATTTTCACATTCATGCCAGCCCCCAGTACCGCACTGCGAGCAGCCAGCGCACCGACCCCCGCATCGCTCACACTGTTCGGGTTGCCCTCGAGCACCATGGCGCGGCAAAGTTCGAACACGCCGAATGCCGTTTGCATCGTATGCAAGGGCACCTGCGCCGCAAAGAGCGTAGCCCGCTGAATAGCCTCGGAGCGCAAGCGTTTGTCCTCGTCAGTGTTTTTAGGCATACCAAAGGCCGCCATGATGCGGTTGAACGCCTCCGTATCCTCGTCGACGAGGTGCAGCAGTTCCGTTTCGAGTGCCATACCCTTTTCAGCCCATTCGCTAAATTCCGGGCAGCGGTCGTCCCACCCCGGTTTATGGCTCGAAAGGTTTGCCACCATCGTACCCAGCGCAGCCCCTAGCGCACCCATGTAGGCCGATACCGACCCACCGCCCGGTGCCGGAGATTCGCGCGCCGTTTCGTCGGCAAACCCCTTGACCGTCAGCGCCACGAGCGAGTTCTTTTCCGCCTCGTCCGCCTCGATCATGTATTCCACCACCTTGTCTTTGGCACAGAACGGTTTGAGGTCGTCGAGCCCCATCGACTTTACGGCAATGTTGATAATGTCCTGCTTCGGAATGCCCGTTGAGCGGTTCTGTTTGCGCAGGAAGTGCTTACCCGCCTCGATGAGCGTACGTTCGGGCATCAGTCCCACGATTTCCGTACCCGTCACCCGCAGACCGCGTTCGTGCGCCGCGCGGCACACCTCGTCGAAGGCCACATGCAGCGGCGTGACATTGACATTCGTGATGTTCATCGACACCTGAGCAATGCCATACTCCTCGATAAACCAGCCAATGGCCTTGGTACACTTCAGTGTGCCGGGCTTCATGAGCGGATTACCCTCGGCATCGCGCACGATTTTGCCCGTAATGGGATTGCCCTCGCGCTGCGGACGTCCTTTTTCGCGCACGTCGAATGCAATGGCGTTGGCGCGTCGCGTCGAAGTAGAGTTCAGGTTGAAATTCACGGCAATCAGGAAGTCGCGCGCCCCCACAGCCGTACATCCGGTGCGCGCCACACCTTCGTCAAACGCACGAGCCCCAAAGTCAGGCTTACGTTCGTCGCAAGCCATTTTTTCAGGCAGCGCCTCGTATTCGCCAGCCCGGCATACGGCCAGGTTAGCCCGTTCGGGTTTGAGAGCCGCAGCCTCGTAGCAGTAGCACGGAATGTGAGCCTCGCGGGCAATGCGTTCTGCCAGTTTTCGTGCCAGTTCGGCACATTCCTCCAGCGTGATACCGCTCACCGGCACCAAGGGCAACACGTCGGTAGCCCCCATGCGCGGATGCGCCCCGTGGTGTTGGCGCATGTCGATGAGTTCGCCCGCGCGACACACAGCCCTGAAGGCAGCTTCGCACACGGCCTGCGGTTCGCCCACAAAGGTAACGACCGTACGGTTGGTAGCTTCGCCGGGGTCGACGTCGAGTAATTTCACGCCTTCGACAGCTTCGATTTCGTTGGTAATGAGTCGGATAATCTCCAGGTTGCGTCCTTCGCTGAAGTTAGGTACGCATTCCACTAATTGCTTTGATCTGGCCATGGCAGGTAATGAATTTAAGGTAAGTGCAGGGTTATTGTTTCCCCACAGAAAAAAGGTATTTTTCGGTTTTCAAAAAAGAATAAAGTTCTGTGCGCTAAATTACGTATAGTGTCGAACATGTGCAAATAATTCTGCCTCATCTTTACAAAATTATAGTAAAGGTGCTGAGTTTTTTTAATCTCTTACAAAATGTTGAAGTTTTGTTTTGTCAAACATCGGCTTTGTTGTATTTTTGTTTGCTTGAGAATATATTGGAATACAGCTCCTATGAATGAAACCATCAGGCTTAAAGGTGCCCGGGTGAACAACCTGAAACAGATAGATTTGGAAATTCCGCGCGACAAGCTCATCGTCATTACCGGCTTGTCGGGGTCGGGTAAGTCGTCGTTGGCTTTCGACACACTTTATGCCGAAGGGCAGCGACGCTACGTTGAAAGCCTTTCGGCATACGCCCGTCAGTTCTTAGGACGAATGAACAAACCGGAGTGCGACTACATCAAAGGACTGCCACCCGCCATTGCCATAGAACAAAAAGTAACCAGCCGAAACCCACGCTCGACGGTGGGAACCTCGACCGAAATTTACGAATACCTGCGCCTGCTCTTTGCACGCGTGGGACACACCTTTTCGCCCATTAGCGGCAATGAGGTGAAATGTCACACTGTGCAGGACGTGGTGGACTGCGCACTCACTTACTCCGAGGGAACCCGCTTCACGGTGCTCGCCCCCATGCGCATACGCCCCGGACGCGGCTTGCGCGAACAACTGGAAATAGACCTGCAACAGGGACTTTCAAGACTCGACATCGACGGCGAAATGATGCGCATCGAGGATTATCTGCAAAGCCCCGCTGAGGTGCTTCAGGCCGACGAAACTGCAATTCTTGCTGCCCAAAACGAAACAGAAACAGCAGCCGGACGACGCATCTTTCTGCTCATCGACCGCTTGTCGGTAAACACTGACAAAGATACGCTGTCGCGAATGGCCGATTCGGTGCAGACCGCCTTTTTCGAAGGCAATGGCGAATGCTGCTTGCGCTTTTATCCGGCACGCATTCTGCACAATTTCAGCATCCGCTTTGAGGCCGACGGCATGACCTTCCGCGAACCCGATGACAATATGTTTTCGTTCAACTCGCCCCTCGGCGCTTGCGAACGCTGCGAAGGTTTCGGCCGCGTCATGGGCATCGACGAACATCTGGTGGTGCCCAACACGTCGATTAGCCTTTACGACGGCGCCGTGATGTGCTGGCGCGGCGAAAAAATGGGCGAATGGCTCAAAGAGTTTATCCGCCGCAACAGCGACAAGGGATTCCCCATATTCGAACCCTACTACAAACTGACGCGCAAGCAAAAGGATTGGCTCTGGCATGGCGACCAGGCCGAACAGCATTTGCCCGAAGAGGAGCAGGTGAGCATCGATGCCTTTTTCCGTATGCTCGAACGCAACCAGTATAAAATTCAGTATCGCGTCATGCTGGCCCGTTACCGCGGCAAAACGGAATGCCCCGTGTGTCACGGCTCGCGTTTGCGCCCCGAAGCCGAATACGTTAAGGTGGGCGGACGCAGCATCACCGAACTGGTGCGTATGCCGGTAAAGGAACTGCTGGCCTTTTTTACCACACTGCAACTTTCCGAGCATGATGCCGCCATAGCCAAACGCTTGCTGTCGGAAATAACGAACCGCCTGCGCTTCCTGTCGGAGGTGGGGCTTGACTATCTGACAATGGACCGCTTGTCGAACAGCCTTTCGGGTGGCGAGAGCCAACGCATCAACCTGGCCACCTCGCTTGGTTCGGCACTGGTAGGTTCGCTCTACATTCTTGACGAACCGAGCATCGGTTTGCATCCGCGCGACACCGAACGCCTTATCCGCGTGCTCGAAGCCTTGCGCGATTTGGGCAATACGGTCATCGTGGTTGAACACGACGAGGACATCATGCGTGCAGCCGACTGGATTATCGACATAGGCCCCGAAGCCGGACGCCTGGGCGGTGAGGTGGTGTATCAGGGAAAAATGAATCCCGACGAACAGCCGCAGCTGCCCCGACGCGGCACCGAGCCCGATGCGCCCTTCGTGTCGCACACGCTCAACTATCTTTACGGCCTGGAACACATAGCCGTGCCCACCTCGCGCCGTGCCTGGAACCGCAGCATTACCGTGAAGGGCGCGCGTGCCAACAACCTCAAGGGCATCGACGTGGAATTTCCGCTCAACGTCATGACCGTGGTGACGGGAGTTAGCGGTTCGGGCAAATCGACGCTCGTGCGCGACATTTTTTACCGCGCCATGAAGCGTGCCAAGGACGAACCGGCCGATATGCCCGGTGAGTTTATGAAACTCGAAGGCGACATGGATGCCGTGAAGGGCGTAGAGTTCGTTGACCAAAACCCCATTGGCCGCTCGTCGCGTTCGAACCCTGTGACCTATATCAAGGCCTACGACGAAATACGCAAACTCATGGCCGAACAGCCCCTGGCCAAACAAATGGAATTTGGCGCAGCCTACTTCTCGTTCAATGCCGAAGGCGGACGCTGCGAGGAGTGTAAGGGCGACGGCACGGTCAAGGTCGAAATGCAGTTCATGGCCGACCTTGTGCTGGAATGCGAATCGTGCCACGGCAAACGCTTCAAACGCGAGGTGCTCGACGTGATGTATCACGGCAAAAACATTTTCGACATGCTCGAAATGACGGTTAACCAAGCCATAGAGTTCTTTGGCGAACACGGCGACCGCAAAATCGTGAACCGCCTACGCCCCTTGCAAGACGTGGGACTGGGCTACATCAAACTCGGACAGTCGAGTTCTACGCTTTCGGGCGGCGAAAACCAGCGCGTGAAACTGGCCTACTATCTCAGTCAGGAGCGGGCGCAACCCACGCTCTTCATTTTCGACGAACCCACCACCGGCCTCCACTTCCACGACATCAACCGCCTGCTGATGGCCTTTAACGCACTGATTGAGCGCGGCCACAGCATTGTGATTATTGAACACAACGAGCAGGTGATTAAGTGCGCCGACCACCTGATAGACCTCGGTCCTGAGGGCGGACGCGAAGGCGGACAACTGGTGGCTTGCGGCACACCCGAATTTGTGGTGCAGCAAGGTCGCGGCTACACCGCACGCTACCTGAAAAAGCACCTGCACTAACCGCTACTGTCGGAACGGACAAGAACACCGACTGGCAACCGACGACGCTATTCTACTGAATAATTACTAACAACATCATACATTTTCATTTATGAATCTTAAAGGTAAAGTACACTATGTTGGTGTGAACGACCGCGTGAAACACCGTTTCGAAGGTTTATGGTTTTTGCCGCAAGGCGTATCGTACAACTCGTACCTCATCGACGATGAAAAAGGCGTGGCCTTGGTCGACACGGTCGATGTGGCTTTCTTTGCCGAGTTCTTAGACAAAATCAAGGCTGTGATTGGCGACCGCCCCATCGATTACCTCATCGTAAACCACATGGAGCCCGACCACTCGGGTGCGCTGGCGCTCATTCGCAAATACTACCCGAATATCCGCCTTATCGGCAACAAAAAGACGTTCGAAATGGTGCAAGGCTATTACGGAGCCTGCTCTGAGAACGACATCGTGGTAACCGACGGCGATTCGCTCGACCTCGGACACCACAAACTGCGCTTTTATCTCACCCCCATGCTCCACTGGCCCGAAACCATGATGACTTACTGCGAAACCGACAAGATTCTCTTCTCGGGCGACGCCTTCGGCTGTTTCGGTGCGCTCAATGGCAACATCATCGACATGCAGATGGACACCGACGACTACTGGCCCGAAATGGAGCGTTACTACGCTGCCATCCTCGGTAAATTCGGTGCCCCCGTGCAGGCCGGTCTCAAAAAGCTTGGCGGATTGGAACTGCAAATGATTTGTTCAACGCACGGCCCTGTGTGGGTAAAGGAAATTCAGCGTGCCATCGACACCTACCACCGCTTCAGCGCAGGCATCACCCAGCGCGGTTTGGTTATCTGCTACGGTTCGATGTACGGCAACACGCAGCGTGTGGCCGAAGCCATTGCCGAAGGAGCAGCCGAAGCCGGTCTGCGTCGCATCATTGTTCACAACCTCAGCGTGTCGCAGCCCTCGTTCGTGTTGGCCGACATCTTCCGCTACGGTTCGTTGGCCATTGGCGGTCCCACCTACAACGGCGGTCTCTTCCCCGTGGTCGAGGATTTGCTCAAGCGCCTCACCGGTCGTTCTGTAAGTCAGCACAAGCTCGGTTTCTTCGGCGGCTTTACGTGGAGCAGTCAGGCTGTCAAAGTTATCGACCAGTATAATGAAAAGATGAAGATGCAGCTTGTAGGCAGCCCCGTTGAATGGAAGCAGGGTGCCGGCACCGATGCCCTCGCTCAAGCCCGCGAACTCGGCCGTCTGCTCGCAGCCGAATAAATCACATCGACATATACCGGGAAGGTGATAGATTTTTCTTAAAATCACAGCTTTTAGCCTCCCCCTCAATGCTAACCGGCATGGTTGGCCCGTGCAAACACTCCTGCACCGGCCGCCATGCCGGTTTTTTTTTGTGCCTGTCCGAACGCCATGCAGCGAGAACGGCAGCACAGCTATTTCCGAAGCCGCTAAATCCTAAGTTTAGCACGAGTTTATGCTTGTGTTTGCAATAAAATAACGGGATTTAGACGTTTTTTAAAGCAAAATATTTTTTTCTTAAAAAAAAAGAATAATTTTGCTCGTACTTTCCGTAAACAATCTCACAACCGCACTATGAAAAAAAACTATTTACTCCTTACTCTGAAAATCAGAACCATTGCTTCGCTTTGTCGGGCAATGCGCATCAGCATGCTCGTTTGGCTGCTCGTCATGGGCGGTTTGGCCGACGTGCGCGCCGACGTCATCACCGGACGCGTGGTCGACAAGGACTCGGGCGAACCCCTTGAAGAAGTCCAGATAGAACTGGGCGATATGAAAGGCACCACCTTTTACATTCACCACTTTGCGACCGACAGCCTTGGACGCTTTACCACCTGCAATGCCGATGGTGAGTACAGCATCATCGAGTTCAGCCTGCTTGGCTACCACAGCCAAAAGAAAAAACTCATGCTGCTGGGCGGCGAAAAGGATACGCTCCGGTTGGGCGACATTCGCCTGGGCCTGTCGGACATCATGCTGCGCAATGCCGAAGTCCGGGCCCGTGCGCGTACCTTTGTGGTGCGCGGCGACACGGTGGTGTTCAACCCCAAGGCCTTCCGACTGGCCGAAGGGGCACGCCTCGACGAACTCATTGCCAAACTGCCGGGCGTCACCTCAAAAGACGGCACCCTGAAGTGGATGGGAAAGCCCATACGCATACTCATGGAGGGTAAGGAACTTTTCGGCAACACGTCGCTCCTTACCCAAACACTGCCGGCCGAAGCGGTGGAGCACATCAAGGCGTACGACAAGGCCGACGACATGGAAAAGCGAACGGGTAAAAAGGACGGCAACGAGGACTATGTGCTCGATCTGAAAATTAAACCGGGATTTCTGGAACGCTGGTATGGCGAGGCGGAAACGGTCTACGAAACAAAGGACAAATACAAGGTGCGCGGCGACGCTACCTACCTTTCGACGCACGACCCCTTCCTGGTGTCGGCCAACGTGGGCAACAACAACAGCTTTCTACACGACCGCGGCTTCTGGGGATATACTCGCGGCGGAGGCTTGGGCAACGGCAAACAGCAGATGGGGGCCGTGGCCTACAAACACGCCTGGGAACGCAAACAGGGCGGGCGCACGCTCGACAACTTCGTGACCGTCGACGTAAACCTGCCGCACAACGATAGTTGGGACGACTCCGGATCGGCCACCGAGGTTTTCCGGCCGGGTACCGACCGCACCTTTACGCACAACCTCCGACACTCGTGGAACCACTCCTTCCGCCCCAAAGGAAACTTCCAGGCCGAACTGCGCACCGACACAATGACGCTCATCAAAATCAAGGCCGAGGGGGCTTTCGAAAAAAAACGGTATACCAAAAGCTTGCGCGAAGGGGTGTTTACGGCCAATCCTTACGACTTGTTCAAAAATCCGCTCAATGCCTTGTTCAGCCACCCCGACAGTCTGGCGCTGCTGCCCATCACCACGGTACGCACGCTCGACGATTTTGCCTCGGAAACCGATGTGTTCAACGGTAAATTTTCGGCCAGTTACAGCCGACAACTGAAACGCAAGGCTTCGATTGATTTGTCGGCAAACTACAATTATTACGAACAGCGCGAAAACTCGTTTACCGACCGCTACTTCGACTACTTCACCGACGCGCAGCCCGACGTGCGCGAACACCAGATGGGACGCAAACCCGAACACTATCACCGCTTCGACCTTTCGGCCAACTTCCGCCAATGGTGGGGCAAAAACGTGCAGTTTGCGGCTGCCTACCGCTCGAACTACCACTACGGAACCTCGACGCTCAACCTCTTCGACCTGCACCTGCTCACCGGCGGCTACGACCCCACGCGCCCCGTGCCCGAGGAATTGCTGCGCGACGTGCTCGACAAGGCAAACTCCTACCGCGACGAACAGCAAAATGCCAGCCACGAAATGAACGTGAACCTCGAAGTGAACTTGGGTAAATGGCGCATCAAACCCGCCGTTTCGGTGATTTACAACCACGAACAGAGCGACTACGACCGCGGCCGCCTCGACACCCTTGCCTCGCGTCGCTACTGGTTGGTGCATCCGAACCTGAACCTCACCTTCAAGCCTACGAAGACGGCTGTGTTCGACGCCTCGTACTCGTACAACGAATGGGAACCCTCGCTGTTGAGCACTCTGGCCTACTACGACGACAACAATCCGCTACACACGAGCGAGGGTAACCCGAACCTGCGCCGTTTGGGCACACACAACGCGTCGGTGGGTCTGCGTGCCAATTTGCCCAAGCATCAGCAGGTGGTGAAGTTGAACCTGAGCTACTACAAAAAGGTCGACCCGCTGTCGAGCCTCATTCAGTACAACACGCAAACCGGTGCCTACCACTCCCAAACCATCAACATTCGCGGCGGCGAGGGCTGGAATCTGAGCAGCAACTACACGCAGTATTTCAAGGAGGCATGGGAGTTTTCGAACGACCTGGGACTGCGTTTTGCCACCGACTACTCCTACCTGCAGCAAACCGAAAACATGCCGCGCCCCCTGCTCAACCGCCAACGGAGCTACAACCTGACGGAATCGGCCTACGTTACTTACCGCACTGATGCCTTTAACGTGACCCTGGGCGGTAACTACTCCCTGACGCGCTACGACAACAACGCCTACGAATCGGCCGTCGATCAAACCATGCGCTACAATGCCTACCTGACCGGCGAATACCGCTGGCGCAGCTTTGCCTTCAAAACCGACTTCCGCCTACAGGGCTTTTCGGGCTACGACACGCCCGAACTCGACCGCCTCGTTCCGCTGTGGAACGTCAGCGCCGAATACAAATTCCTGCGCAACAAGGCCGTGCTGAAAGCGGGCTTCAACGACCTGCTGAACCGCGATAAAAACTACTTAGGCTACGTCGACAACTACTCGCGCAGCGAAAGCTGGTACTCAAGCCGTCACCACTATTTCTGGATGTCACTTACGTATCGCTTCGATGCCAAAAAAACGAAGTAAACAGCCGGCCTCATGGCGCAGGCAAGGTTTTCCTGTAAAAACGCAGAGCAGGTAGTCAGCCCCATAAGCCGACTACCTGCTTAACTTTTCACCCTGCATTCGGCGATTTAACCGATGGATGCCCCGTTTTTTCGATCAGCAGCAAAAAGGTGTGGGGAACACGCAAAAATGATTACTTGCTGCCTGTGAAATGCAAAATTTCATCACAGTCGATTCGCATGGTGCCTCCCTGTGAAATGCCAGGGCTTAGTAAAAGATGTTTTTTTGTAGGCATAGTTCTATAACCAAGCCATTTTAAAGTCTGAAATAAATAACTGAAGCTATGTAACAATCCGTGCCTGAAATGGTTGTTCTGAACAGCAGTCGCTGCCACTTACACCACGAAGCATAACCTCAAAACATTTTGGATTGGAAAGTACTTCACTGCTTGTTGCGCCCATAGCGGTTTTAACAAATGACTTAACAAAGCTAAAAGCCCAATCAGCGCGCTTCCCTTCATTGAAGGGCGACATCCGTGTGCGCCAAACCGTTTTTGTTGTATTTTTGAAAGTGCTGATTATCAGTAGTTCCGCGATTGTTGAAAAAGTCTCGGAAGAAATTTCAACAAGCTCGGAACTAATTTCGACAACCTCGGAGTAAATTTTCAGGATAGTGCGGTCCGTTGTTCAAACAACGCCGGCACGACGGAGTATGGGGGTGTTCGTTTTAATGTACATTTACAGAATAGGAGGTAAAGCAGGTAAAGCAGGCAAGAGGTCAGCCCCATAGGCCAGCCCATACATAGTGTTTTAGAAGCATCGAATGTAAAACAGAACATTTCCCCATGAATTTTCGACTGAGCCCGTTTTTTTCGGACAAATAGCTTGAATAATTACTGAATAGTCGCTATTTTTGTTCGAAAAATGTATCTTAGCACCCGAATCTGTGATGAAGGGAGCGCGCAGAACAGCTGCTGTAAGTAAGGGGGTGAGCCTTGCCTAAAGTGCGTGTTCGGAACGGCGTAACTCCTTTCCTGTTTTTTTCGATACACACAATAAATAATAGTACAATGAAAAAGTTGATTTTCTTGTTCCTGTTCCTGGTTACGGGAATGGCGGCCCAAGCTCAGTGCTCAGCACCCAACTTTGCCTTTAAAAGCGGTGAAACCCTAATATACGACCTCTACTTTAACTGGAAATTCGTTTGGATTAAAGTGGGTACCGCTTCGATGAATACGACGCAAACTACTTACGGCGGTCAGCCGGCTTATCGCTCGTACTTAATTACGCGAGGCTCAAAACGCGCCGACAAAATATTCGTGATGCGCGACACGCTTATGGCTTACACCGGACTTGACCTGGTGCCGAAGTATTATGCCAAAAAGGCGTTCGAGGGCGATACTTACCGCAAAAACGAGGTGTGGTATTCTTACCCCAACGGACAGAGCGCGGTGAAAATGCGCTATCAACGCGACAATAATCCGGCAAAATTCAGCAACCACACTAGTAAGTATTGCGCGTTCGACATGATCAGTATGCTCTTGCGTGCCCGTTCGTTCGACGCTACGAACATGAAAGTGGGGCACCGCATCAGTTTCCTCATGGCCGACGGCAAAAGCTGCGAGTGGAAGAGTATTGTGTATCGCGGTAAAAAGAAATTCCAGATGGAAAACTCGAACACCACTTACCGCTGCCTCGTGTTCTCGTTCGTTGAAAAGGAAGATGGCAAGGAAAAAGACATTGTCACCTTCTACATCACCGACGACAAGAACCACTTGCCCGTGCGCCTGGACATGAACCTGAACTTCGGCACGGCCAAGGCCTTCCTGACCGGCGCACGCGGATTGCGCAATCCGCAGGATGCCAAACTGAAATAAGCTACAAGCATAAGCAGAATGGCGGTGCTACGCTGTTTTGCTTGTTTAAGATACTTGCACAACAATAATCCCGAATCGCGAAACAGTGTGGCTGTCGCGGTTCGGGATATACCCATTTGCCGAACACAAATCGGTGCGTCCGGCGGAATTATATAAAAGGCACAATGAAACTCGTAATTGATTCGAAAATTCCCTTTATACGCGGCTTTGCCGAACAGTTAGGCGAAACCGTCTATCTGACCGGAGCCGACATCACTGCTGCCGACGTGCGCGATGCCGACGCCCTGATTATCCGTACACGCACACACTGCAACGAAGCCCTGCTCGCAGGGTCGGCCGTGCGCTTTGTGGCAACAGCCACCATTGGCTATGACCACATCGATACCGACTTTATGCACCATGCCCACATTGCGTGGAGCAACTGCCCCGGCTGCAACGCCACCAGTGTGGCGCAATACGTCGAAGCAGCCTGCTTGCTGCTTGCCGCCCACGGCTGCTGGAGCGAAACCCGGCGCCCCACACCGCTGACTGCCCCCGTCGACATCCGACGCCCCGAACGCAACGCATTTGCCGGGCTGACCCTGGGCATTGTCGGAGTGGGCCATGTGGGTAAAAGTGTGGCCAAGCGCGCTGCGGCCATGGGTTTCGAGCAAATTCTGCTTTGCGACCCTCCACGCGCAGAACGCGAAGGGCAGGCAGCCTTTACACCGTTCGACGAGTTGGCACGCCGCTGCGACATCATTACCTTTCACACCCCTCTGACCCACGCTCCGCAACCACACGCCACTTACCACATGGCTTCGGAAGCATGGTTCGACAGCCTGCAACGCTGCCCCGTGATTATCAACACGAGCCGCGGCGAAGCCATCGACACCGAGGCGCTGAAACGAGCCATCGACAGCGGACGGGTGCGCACAGCCGTTATCGACACTTGGGAGAACGAACCCCATATCGACCGCGAACTGCTGCAAAAAGTATTTATCGGCACCCCCCACATCGCCGGCTACAGTGCCGACGGAAAGGCCAACGGCACGCGCATGGCGTTGCAGGCCGTGGCCCGACACTTCGACCTGCCCACCGATGCCTTTGAATCGGTTGTTCCACCCCCGTTGCCCGAAGGCTTTGCCTATTACCCCGAGGGACAGGGCCGGCTGCTGGCCGAGGAGTTGCGCCTTTACGACCCAACGCGCGACGCCGAGGCACTGCGAACTCACCCGGAATGCTTCGAAAAATTAAGGGGCGACTATCCGCTGCGACGCGAAATGCCCTGATTCACCCGATAATTCCATCATTCTCAGTTTTTTTATGAATATGCCTACCGAGAACATGCACCGGAAATCAAAACTTGAAAGCTGGCTGACGCTGGCCGGCACATTGGTTCTGGTGGTTTCGTTGCTGGTTTACTTTCTTCCGCGCGAAACGAAATTCGGCTATGAATACGAACAAGGACGCCCCTGGCGCTACAATTCGCTCATTGCCACCTACGACTTCCCGATTTACAAAACACAAGAGGAGGTGCAGTCTGAACGCGACAGCGCCATGAAGGACTTTCACCCCTTTTTCGTGGCCGATGCCCAAAAGGCCCGACACCAGATTATGGCGTTCCGCTCTGACTACCTGAACGGAGCCTATCCCGGTGTGCCCGTAAGCTATCTGAACCACATCGAACAGCTGCTTGCCTCGGTTTACGAGGCCGGTATCGTCAATTCCGACGAATTGGCACAAATGGCCAAGGACATTGTGCCGGGCATCAAGGTTATCGACGGCACGGAAGCCGAAACGCATACCCTCTCGGAACTTTACTCCACCCGTTCGGCCTACGAATACATTGTGCATGCCGACACTTTCAGGTATCCGCGGCGCATGATGGCACGCTGCAACATCAACAAGTATCTGGAACCCAACCTGACGGTCGACTCGGTGAAAACCCGTGCCGCCCGCGAGGACGTGCTGGCCTCGGTATCGCCCGCTTCGGGCATGGTGCAGAGCGGACAGCGCATCATCGACCGGGGCGAAATCATCTCGGCCGACCAGTTTAAAATTTTGCAATCGTACGAAAAGGAAACTTTGCGCCGTAACGACAGTTCCGAAGGCATGTGGGGCATCATCCTCGGACAGGTAATCTTTGTGTTCAGCATCATCATTTTGTTCGTTATTTACCTGAACCTTTTCAGGCGCGACTACCTACATTCGCCCCACACCATTCTGCTGCTCTCGACGCTCATTGCCCTTTTCCCGCTGCTGACCTACATTATGGTCGACCACAAGTTCTTCAACGTGTATATGCTGCCTTTTGCCATGGTGCCCATGTTTGTGCGCATATTCATGGACTCGCGCACGGCCTTCATGGCTATGGTTAGCTCCATCATTCTGTCGTCGTTTGCCCTGCACTCGAACTACGAGTTTGTGGTCATACAGTCGGTAGCCGGCATGACCGCCGTGTATGCACTGAAGGACCTTACCGAGCGTTCGCAGCTGATGCGCGTGGCGCTGGCCGTGTTTACAGCCAGTTCGTTTGTGATGCTGGGCTTCGACCTTTCGCAAGGCATCGACTTTCATCACCTCGACACCGGCATGTACGTCAGCTTGGCGGTCAACGGGGTGCTGCTACTCTTTGCCTATCCGCTGCTTTACCTCATCGAAAAACTCTTTGGCTTTACTTCGAGCGTCACCCTCGTTGAACTCTCGAACACGAACAACAATGTGCTGCGCCGCATGTCGAAAGTGGCGCAGGGCACCTTTGTGCATTCACTGCAAGTGGCCAACCTGGCTGCCGAAGTGGCCGACAAAATCGGTGCAAAGCCCCAGCTGGTGCGTACGGGCGCACTCTATCACGACATTGGCAAAATGCTCAATCCGGCCTTCTTTACCGAAAACCAGAACGGCATGAACCCACACGATGAACTGACCGAGGAACGCTCGGCGCAAATCATCATCAGCCACGTGACCGAGGGTATGCGTCTGGCCGAAAAGTACCACCTCCCGAAGGTAATCCGCGACTTTATCGTGACGCACCACGGCTGCTCGCAAACTAAGTACTTCTACATTCAGTGGAAAAACAAGCACCCCGAGGAAGAACCGAACGAAAAGCTTTTTACCTATCCCGGACCCAACCCGTTCACCCGCGAACAGGCCATACTCATGATGTGCGACGCTGTGGAAGCCACCTCGCGCTCGCTCAAAAACTTTTCGGAAGAAAGCATCACCGAACTCGTTGACCGCATTGTCGACGGACAAGTGAATGCCGGCTTCTTTAAGGAATGCCCCATCACCTTCCGCGACATTGCCGATGCCAAGCGTGTACTGGTTGAAAGCCTGAAAACGGTGTACCACACCCGCATTGCCTATCCCGAAGAAAACAAAGGCGATAAAGGCGAAGTACAAGGCCCGCGCCGCAGTTTCCTGTTTGCGCGCCGCAATATTTCGAATTATGCACGCAAGGACTAATTAGGAACACCTACTTAACCCCCGACGGCGAAAAATAAAGAGGCTGCAAGTTCATAAAATGTGCATTAAATTTGCGAGGACAAACAAAAAACTTTAATTTTGCAGAAAGAATGCCCCTGCTCCTCATTTATAGGGAAAAATGAGCCTGTCTTTATCGTAAAGGCGGGTGTGGGCAATGTTTGTTGTAACCTCAGAAAATACTAATAATCTAAATACAAACTTAATTCAAATCAACTCTATGTGGTTAACTAACTCATCCATCGGACGGAAGGTAATCATGTCGGTAACCGGCATTGCGCTTATCCTGTTCCTCACGTTTCATGGTTGCATGAACCTGGTAGCCCTTTTCTCGAAAGAAGGCTATAACATGGTATGCGAGATGCTTGGTGCTAACTGGTATGCTGTAGCAGCAACCATTGGCCTCGGTGCACTTGTAGCCATCCACTTTATCTATGCGATTATCCTTACGCTTCAAAACCGTAAGGCTCGTGGCAACAACCGTTACGCTGTGTCTTCACGTCCTGAAAAGGTTGAGTGGGCATCGCAGAACATGTTTGTACTCGGTGTTATCGTAGTACTTGGTTTGTTGCTCCACCTCTTCAACTTCTGGTATAACATGATGTTTGCCGAGTTGGTTAATGGCGGTATGCCTTTCATCAACGAGGTTACCGATGCTTGCGACGGTTACAGCATGATTGCCTACACCTTCTCTAACCCCATCTACACCGTGCTCTACCTCATCTGGTTCGTAGCTATCTGGTTCCACATGACTCACGGTTTCTGGAGTGCATTCCAGACGCTCGGTTGGAATGGTAAGATCTGGTTCAATCGCTGGCGCATGATCGGCACTATTTACGTAACCTTGCTGATGCTTATCTTCGTAGCTGTAGCTCTCTACTTCGCATTCTGCGGTGGTTGCTGCGCTGCAACTTGCTAAGATATTTCCCCTGGGAATGTTGCCGGCTGGTACCGTTTGCCTTGCAGGCTGTAGCTCACACAGGCAAAGGCCCGGTTCTGCAGCCTTGGGCGCAGATGCCGCATTTGGCTTTCACCCCGGTGACTCCCCCAAACAAAACCACACCTCTTAATACATTTTCCACTCATGGCTACTATCGATTCCAAAATACCTGAAGGTCCTATTTCTGAAAAATGGACCAACTATAAAGCTCACCAGAAACTGGTGAACCCCGCCAACAAGCGTAAGCTCGACATCATCGTTGTAGGTACCGGTCTGGCCGGTGCTTCAGCTGCCGCTTCTTTGGGCGAAATGGGCTTCAAAGTGCTCAACTTCTGCATCCAGGACTCACCCCGTCGTGCTCACTCTATCGCTGCACAGGGTGGTATCAATGCTGCAAAGAACTATCAGAACGACGGTGACTCAGTTTACCGCCTTTTCTACGACACCGTGAAGGGTGGCGACTACCGTGCTCGTGAAGCTAACGTATATCGTTTGGCTGAAGTGAGCGCCAACATCATCGACCAGTGCGTGGCTCAGGGTGTTCCCTTCGCTCGCGAATACGGCGGCCTTTTGGCTAACCGTTCATTCGGTGGTGTACAGGTAAGCCGTACGTTCTACGCAAAGGGTCAAACCGGTCAGCAGCTCTTGCTTGGTGCTTACTCGGCCCTGATGTGCCAGGTTCACGCCGGCACCGTACAGCTTTACTGCCGCTACGAAATGCAGGACGTTGTAATCATCGACGGCCGCGCTCGTGGTATCATTGCCCGTAACCTCGTTAACGGTAAGCTCGAACGCTTTGCCGCTCACGCTGTGGTATTGGCAACCGGTGGTTATGGTAATGCTTACTTCCTTTCAACGAACGCAATGGGTTGCAACTGCTCTGCTGCCATTGCTGCTTACCGTAAGGGTGCTTACTTCGCTAACCCCGCTTACGTACAGATTCACCCCACTTGTATCCCCGTTCACGGCGACAAGCAGTCGAAGCTCACGCTTATGTCTGAATCGCTCCGTAACGACGGTCGTATCTGGGTGCCCAAAAAGAAGGAAGATGCCGTTCGCTTGCAGAAGGGCGAAATCAAGGGTAGTGATATTCCTGAAGAAGATCGCGACTACTACTTGGAACGCCGCTATCCCGCCTTCGGTAACCTCGTTCCCCGTGACGTGGCCAGCCGCGCTGCCAAAGAACGTTGCGATGCAGGCTTCGGCGTAAACAACACCGGTTTGGCTGTATTCCTCGACTTCTCTGAAGCTATCGGCCGCCTCGGCGTTGACGTAGTACTCCAGCGCTACGGCAACCTCTTCGATATGTACGAAGAAATTACCGACGTGAACCCCGGTGAATTGGCTAAGGAAATCAATGGCGTGAAGTACTACAACCCCATGATGATTTATCCTGCCATCCACTACACCATGGGTGGTCTGTGGGTTGACTACGAACTTTCAACCAACATCCCCGGTCTCTTCGCAATCGGTGAATGTAACTTCTCTGACCACGGTGCTAACCGCCTCGGTGCTTCTGCTTTGATGCAGGGCTTGGCCGACGGTTACTTCGTGTTGCCTTACACCATTCAGAACTACCTCTCTGACCAGATTACGGTTCCCCGCTTCTCAATCGATATGCCCGAATTCGTAGCTACTGAAAAGGCTGTTCAGGAGCGTATCAACCACCTCATGAGCATCAAGGGTAAGAAGTCTGTTGACAGCATCCACAAGGAACTCGGTCACGTAATGTGGGAGTACGTAGGTATGGCTCGTAACAAGAAGGGACTTGAAACCGCTTTGGTTAAACTCAAGGAAATCCGTAAGGAATTCGAAACCAACCTCTTTATCCCCGAACTCACCGGTGTGAACGTCGAACTCGACAAGGCTCTCCGCCTCAACGACTTCATCACCATGGGTCAGCTCATCGCTATCGACGCTCTCAACCGCGAAGAATCATGCGGTGGTCACTTCCGCGAAGAACACCAGACTGAAGAAGGTGAAGCTAAGCGCGACGACCAGAACTGCTTCTACGTTTCGTGCTGGGAATATCAGGGCGAGGACAAGGATCCCGTGAAGTATCAGGAACCCCTCAAGTATGAGGCTATCGAGGTTAAGACCCGTAACTATAAAAACTAATAGGCATTAAAGCATGACAGTGCGTTGCACCCGATAGCCACTTCAAGCAATCGGGGCAACCACTTTCAATGTATGCCGAAACAAGAACATCTTTAAACGACAATCCAAAATGGCTAAAAATATAAGCTTTACTATTAAGTACTGGAAGCAGAATGGTCCTCAGGATGCGGGTCACTTCGATTCACGCGAGATGCACAACATTCCCGATGACACCTCGTTCCTCGAAATGCTTGACATCCTCAACGAAGAGTTGATTGAAGAAGGCAAAGAACCTTTCGTATTCGACCACGACTGCCGCGAAGGTATCTGCGGTATGTGTTCGCTCTACATCAACGGTACGCCTCACGGCAAAACCGAAACCGGAGCTACCACTTGCCAGCTCTATATGCGTCGCTTCAACGATGGCGACGTTATCACCGTTGAACCCTGGCGTTCAGCTGCATTCCCTGTAATCAAGGACTGCATGGTTGACCGTTCAGCTTTCGATAAAATCCAGGCTGCCGGTGGTTACATCAGCGTTCGTACGGGTGCTCCCCAGGATGCCAATGCCATCCTCATCCCCAAGCAGGATGCCGACGAAGCTATGGACTGCGCCACTTGTATTGGTTGCGGTGCCTGCGTAGCTGCATGTAAGAATGGTTCGGCCATGCTCTTCGTCAGCTCAAAGGTTAGCCAGTTTGCCCTTCTGCCCCAAGGTCGTCCCGAAGCTGCTAAGCGTGCCAAGGCTATGGTTGCCAAGATGGACGAACTCGGATTCGGTAACTGTACGAACACCCGTGCTTGCGAGGCTGTTTGCCCCAAGAACGAATCGATTGCCAACATTGCTCGCCTCAACCGCGAGTTCATCAAAGCCAAATTGGCCGACTAAGCTCAGCCGTTTAGCTTGCTAAACTCCCCCTAACAGGTGGCGCGGAATTACTACGGTGATTCCCGTCACCTGTTTTTTTGACCTATAGAGAAAAAGTAGTTTCCAAATATCCTGCAATTTGACCTATACGTCCGTTTTGATAGTCGGAATGATATAAAAAGGCATATCCCGATTTCACTTTTTTAGGTGCTTGAAAATCGTTCTGGAATTCCCGTAAATAAAGGGGGTGTAGGGCGGATTTTAGCGTTTCAAAAAAATTGAGGTGCGATATCAGGTGCAGAAAAAATTTGGATTTCGGGGTGTTCATGTTGTATCTTTACCTACGGTTTGCACTGACTTTCGTCGCTCTGCCTTGACATTGCAGGTATATAAAGTAGGGTTGCTTCAACCTATTTGATGAAAAAACATATTTACTGGTTTTTATTCATGCTTCGTTCTTTGACATATTGATACAACAGAAAGTAGGGCAGGTAGGCCTGTTTGAAACACTTATGCGTGATTGCGTATTACCCAAGTTCTTTCAACTGAATTGTTTCTACTGTTCACTCGTCCCCAATGTAAAACACCGCAAAAGCCGACTTCCGGCCAGCGGATTTCCATTGCATGACAAGGGAAATTCCGTTGACCGGAAGTCGGCTTCATGTTACTTTGGGGGAATGTCAGTTTACTTTTGACCCCTTCAAACAAGGGAGATAGGATTGCCGTTTAGCCACGTTTTTGGCGTTCGCGTTCGGCATTCCGGTTTTTCGGCGTGCGCTTGGTGGTTTCCTTTTGCTTCACGATTTCGCGTGGTTTCTGCAAATAGCGCGGCACCTCGTTGATGCGCCATGTTTGCTCCACGTCCCAGTTGGCACGTATGGTGAGCGATGTAGGGTAGTAGTACACCTCCTCGGGCTGACGGCCTTCGGCATAATTGCCCGTGTCCCACAGGCCGTTGCCGTTGCGGTCGTTGAACAGACGAACGAACACATCGCCGGGTTCGAGGTAGAAGAAGTCGGCACGGCCGTCCTTGACCTTGGCCTGTCGCATCACTTTGTCGCCGTTAGTCACGAGCTGTACCACGGCCGAGGTGTCGGCATCGGGCAGAATCAGGAAGAGCGAACCGTAGGCATCGGCCTTCGAAATGGAAAATTGTGCGTCGAAGTTTTCAACCACTTTGCCCGATATGCCCCTGATACATGCCGAGTCAACATTCAGCACATACTGCTGTCCGGGACGCCAGGCACCCTTCAGTGTGTAGCGCAAGAGCGAAAGTGAGTCGCGTTCGAGCTTGAAGGGGGCATTGTGATATGTGGAGTCTACTTGCAGGAACAGGTGGATGCCCGCTGTATCCATACTTTCAGCCGGTTCGGCCAGCGTAAAGTGCAGGTTGCGGTCGGGGGTCATGCTGCTGCGGATGTGAAATTCCACTTTGAGCGGTTCGACGGGCGGCGTTTCCTGCGAAAAGTCGCCCCGTTTATGGCGTTTTTCTAGTCCGCGTTGCCAGCGTTCCATGATTTCGGCCTCCATTTTTTTGCGGCGTTCGTAAGTAAAGCGCGGCACCAGGTAGAGCGTGTCGGTTTGCATATAGTTAGCTCCCGTCGAATCGTTCGTGGCCTCGTAGGTGCAGATAATGCCAAGCGAATCGCGGTTGACGAGCGTTGTGTCTGTCAGCCAGTATGTCAGCGTGTCGTTGCCCGCAGTTCGTTCGCGCAGCAAGTATTTATCGGCGTCGAAGTCGATACCTTGCACTTTGGGTTCGTGGACCGAAGGAGCCGTAAAGTAAAGTTTGAACCACGCAGGGTCGCGTTCGGTTTTCAGCAGTTGTCGCGTCTGGTTCTTCTCCGAAAAGGCCAGCAGCACCACGTCGTCGGGCGTGTAGTGCGTAAAGGGCACCGAGCGAATGGTGTCGATGTGCACGGTGTCGGCCCAGAGCGTGTCGCGGCGTATGTCGGGATAGCTCGACGGGCGTATGCTGTCGCGGCTGAAGGCCAGCATTTCGCCGCGTACATAGCGGAAGTCGTTGTCCATGTCCTTCAGTGCATAGGCGCGGTAAGTGCCGGGGGCTACTCCCTTGATGCAAAAGTGCCCGTTGCCGTCGGTGCGTGCCACACGCATAAAGGGCTGTGTGGTGAAGGCCGAATCGGCCAGGTTGCTGTGTAGCCCGACGAGAATGCCCTTCACGGGTTCCAGGTTGTCGGCCTGCAGCACATAGCCGGCCACTTCGAGGGTGTCGACGCGGTTGCCCGTTGAAAAGTAGTAGGTAAAGTTGCCCAAGGGGTTACCTTCGTTCGAATCGACAATGGCATCGCTGAAGTCGATGGTATAGGTGGTAGCCGGTTTCAGCGTGTCGAGCAGTTCGATGCTGATACGTTTGCCCGCTGTTTTGATTTCGGGCATATTGATTTGCGGTGGCGACACAATCACCTTTTCCTGTGCATTCTCCACCTTGATGAGTTCGTCGAAGGCAATGGTCACCTTGTGGGAGTTTACGCCCGTTCGTCCCAATTCGGGCGTCATGGCCACGATGCGCGGCGGAGTTTCGTCGTAAGGTCCGCCGTCGGGTCCGCTTCCGGGGTTGGCACAGCCCGTGAGCATGTATAGCACGGCCACCATACCTATAATAAGGAGTGCTTTAACGTAAGTATTCAATGTAGTAATCAGTTTGACGGAAATGAACCGGTTATTGTTTGCTTTCGTCGTGAATAAGCTTCAGCACCTGGTCGATGATGTCGCGGTGATTATTGAGTCGAGGCACTTTGTGCTGTCCGCCCAGTTTGCCGATGCTTTTGAGCCAGTCGTTGAACAGTCCTTTGCGTGCCGACACAATTTCGAGCTGTTGCAGCGTAATGTTTTTGTAGCGTTTGGCTTCGTAGTCCGAGTTGATGCGCTGCAGTGCGTTGTCCAGGCATTCGGCAAAGGCTGCGAGGTCGGCAGGTTCCTTTTCGAACTCGATGACCCACTGGTGTCGGCATTTTCCTTCGGCGTTCATAAACACTGGGGCAGCGGTGTATTCATTCACCACAGCTCCCGTAGTGCGGCAAGCCTCGAACAAGCCCTTTTCGGCATTGTCGACAATGAGTTCCTCGCCAAAAGCATTGATAAAGCTCTTGGTTCGGCCGCTGATGATGAATTTGTAGGGGTTGACCTCGGTGAAGCGCACCGTATCGCCAATTTGGTAACGCCACAGTCCGCACGAAGTGGAAATGACGATGGCATAGTTTTTATTAGCCTCGACCTCCCACAGCGGCAACACGGTGGGGTTGTTGCGTCCCACTTCGTCGAGCGGTATAAATTCGTAGAACACGCCGTAGTCAATCATCAGCAGCATGGCCACATCGGTAGGGTCGTTTTGCAGGCCGAAAAATCCCTCGCTGGCGTTGTAGGTTTCCATGTAGTGCATGCGCGGCGAGGTGATGAGCCGGTGATACTGGTCGCGGTAGGGCGTAAAGGCGACACCGCCGTGAAAGAACACTTCGAGGTTAGGCCACACTTCTTCAAGTGTGTTTTTGCCGGTGATTTCGAGCACGCGGTTGAGCACGGCCATCATCCACGAAGGCACGCCCGACAGGTTCGTCACGTTCTGTTTGGCTGCGATTTCGGCGATGCGGTCGCGTTTTTCTTCAAAGTCCGACAGGAGTGCGATGCGTTTAGGTGGCACGCGCACCAGGTTTACCAGCGGATTGATGTTTTCAATCAGTATGGCACTCAAATCGCCCACGAGCGAATGCGGCAGGTTGTAGTTGGGTGCATGGCTTCCGCCCAGAATCAGTGCTTTTCCGTCGAACAGGCGGCTGAGCGGATTGTTGTGCAGGTAAATGGTCACGGCATCCTGTCCGCCGGCATAGTGCGTATCGTGCAAGCCTTCGCGGCTGACGGGAATAAACTTGCTTTTATCGTTGGTTGTGCCCGACGATTTGGCATACCATTTCACTTGGCCGGGCCACAGCACATGGTTTTCGCCATGTCGCATCCGGTCAATATACCCTTTCAGTTCCTCGTAAGTGTTGACAGGAACTTTTTTAGCGAAATCCTCGTAATTGCGCATTGACTCGTAGCCATAGCGCTTTCCCCATTCCGTGTCGGCAGCTCGTTGCAGCAAATGGGCCAACACCTTGCGCTGAATTTCTTCGGCGTGGGTGCCATAGCGCTCGATGGCGCGGTAGCGGCTGCGGAAAAAAGGACGTATGATTGAAGTTATACTCATAATGACCGCAAAATTACGCATAAAAACGGCTTGCTTTGCCACTCATCGGCCTAAAATTGAGCAATTAACCGTTTTTTCGCACATTTGGCCCGTGCGTGCCAAGGTGTATGTCGTATTGCCTCTCAAATGCTTGTTTCGTAGTCTTTATTTTATTTCGGAACAACAGGTATGCGCCAAGTGAACAGACTGTAAAAGGTATCGTAACAGTGCCTAAAAAATGAGGCGGCGCAGGTGCTTGTGGGGCAACTGCTTTATTCATCAACCAAGTCTGCCAAGCGGTCCATTGCGGGTTGCAAATCTTCGGGAATGCCCTCTTCCCACGAAGGCACGTCCAGCACAATGCCATCCAAAGCCAAAAACATTTCTTGGGGTATGGGCACTTTAAATGTCGATGTATCTAAGTCTTCGGTCCAGTCGTATCCCTCTTGATAGGGGTCGTGTTGCGGATTGAAAGCATAGCGTTGTTCTTGGTAAAAGCCTGAAGTGTAGTTTTGTTCAAGCGTCTGAATGATGTTGTAGTCTTCCAGATACCACTTGTCAGTACTTTCACATTCCTCACGGTTTGCAAACTTCTTACTGAAGCCGGGAGCCATCTGCCAATAAAGCAGTAGGCAAGTGCCCTTGTCAGTGTCGGGTTGTTCCACAATCCATTGGATAACATTTTTGGGATTGTCGAAGTTCCATGGTGAGCTACTCACGCCTAAAGGCATGAGCTTCGGAGATACCAATACCTCCTCTCTTTTCCTGCTTCTTCCTATCATTGCTTTTTAGGACACGAGGTCGGTCATCCACAAGAGGACAGTCCACAGGCTTGACTTTCCCACGCTCCGTGGGTAGGGCTTTCAAGCCAAATT
>ERZ831979.218-NODE-218-length-70148-cov-6.329947_pt1 | contig 70148 bp, 54 predicted proteins | sample MGYA00519952_ERZ831979 | MGnify/ENA primary metagenome ERZ831979 (study PRJEB31850, sample SAMEA3708723) | human gut metagenome | biome: human gut; feature: human-associated habitat; material: faeces | place: China | collected 2014 ...
TGCCCTTGTAGCGGATCTTCTTATACTTGCCGCAGTGGCATTCCCAGTCCTTCGTGGGTCCGAAAATGCGCTCGCAGAACAGGCCGTCACGCTCGGGCTTGAGCGTGCGGTAGTTGATGGTCTCGGGCTTTTTCACTTCGCCGGAGGACCAGGAAAGGATCATCTCAGGGGAGGCAATGCCGATCTGAATTGCATCAAACGGGGTGTAGCTCATGTTTTATTCCTCCTCCTTATCAGTATCATCCGTGTAGTCGTCACCGTCATTGGCGGAAAATGCGCCGAGGTCATCGTCCTCGTCGACCGGCACGTCCTCGATCGTGAAGCCGCTGCCGGTGATCTCGTCATCGTCGGACTTGTAGGACATCTCATCGCGCATACCGGGGATGAAATCGTCCTCATCGTCCTTGAGCTCGATCTCGTCGCCGTTCTCGTCGAGGATGCGCACATCCAGGCACAGGGACTGCAGCTCCTTGATGAGCACCTTGAACGACTCGGGCACGCCCGGCTGCGGGATGTTCTCGCCCTTGACAATGGCTTCGTACGTGCGCACGCGGCCGGTCACGTCGTCGGACTTCACCGTCAGGATCTCCTGCAGGGTGTAAGCCGCGCCGTAGGCCTCGAGCGCCCAGACTTCCATTTCGCCGAAGCGCTGGCCGCCGAACTGCGCCTTGCCGCCGAGCGGCTGCTGCGTGACGAGGCTGTACGGGCCGGTGCTGCGGGCGTGGATCTTATCATCGACGAGGTGGTGGAGCTTAAGGAAGTAGACCCAGCCGACCGTGACGTCGTTATCGAATTTCTGACCGGTGCGGCCGTCATAGAGCTCACTCTTGCCGTCCTCACGCAGACCGGCCTTGACGAGCGTCTCGCGGATTGTTTCCTCGTTCGCGCCGTTAAAGACCGGCGTAGCAACCTTCCAGCCGAGCGCCTGTGCCGCATAGCCGAGGTGCACCTCGAGCATCTGACCGATGTTCATACGGGAAGGCACGCCCAGCGGGTTGAGCACGATGTCGAGCGGCGTGCCGTCCGGCAGGTACGGCATATCCTCGCGCGGGAGGATGCGGGACACGACGCCCTTGTTGCCGTGGCGGCCTGCCATCTTGTCGCCGACGGAGATCTTACGCTTCTGCGCAATGTAAACGCGCACGACCTCGTTGACACCCGGGGACATCTCGTCGCCGTTTTCGCGGGTGAAGCGCTTGACATCGACCACGATGCCGGCCTCGCCGTGCGGGACCTTGAGCGAGGTGTCGCGGACTTCTCTCGCCTTCTCGCCGAAGATGGCGCGCAGCAGGCGCTCCTCGGCGGTCAGATCGGTCTCGCCCTTCGGCGTGACCTTGCCGACCAGAATATCACCGCTGCGCACCTCTGCACCGACGCAGATGATGCCGCGGTCGTCGAGATACTTGAGCGCATCGTCGCCGACGCCGGGGATGTCACGGGTGATCTCCTCGGGGCCGAGCTTCGTGTCGCGCGCGTCGCACTCGAACTCTTCAATATGAATGGAGGTGTAGACGTCCTCCATGACCAGACGCTCGTTGATGAGAACGGCGTCCTCGTAGTTGTAGCCTTCCCAGGTCATGAAGCCGACCAGCAGGTTCTTGCCGAGCGCGATCTCGCCCTGCGAGGTGGCCGGACCGTCGGCAATGACGTCGCCCTCGCTCAGGCGGTCGCCGACGGCGACGATCGGGCGCTGGTTGATGCACGTGCCCTGGTTGGAACGGGCAAACTTGATGAGCTTGTAGTCCTTGATCTCGCCGCTGTCGTAGCGCACCTTGACGTTGTCGGCCGACACGGCCAGCACAACGCCGTCGCCCTCGGCGAGAACGACCACGCCGGAGTCCACGCACAGCTTGTGCTCGATGCCGGTGGCGACGATCGGCGCCTGCGTGACCATCAGCGGCACGGCCTGACGCTGCATGTTCGCGCCCATGAGGGCACGGTTCGCGTCGTCGTTTTCCAGGAACGGGATCATGGCCGTCGCGATGGAGACCATCATGCGCGGGGAGATGTCGATATAGTCGACGCGGTCGCGGTCGACCTCGACGATCTCGTCGCGGTGGCGGCAGGTGATACGGTCGTTGATGAGGCAGCCGTTTTCATCGACAGGCTCGCTCGCCTGCGCGACGATGTAGCGGTCCTCGACGTCCGCCGTCATGTACTCGACGTCGTCGGTCACACGGCAGGTGCCCTTTTCCACGCGGCGGAACGGCGTCACAAGGAAGCCGTACTCGTTCACGCGGGCGTAGGACGCGAGGTAGCTGATCAGACCGATGTTCGGACCTTCCGGCGTCTCGATCGGGCACATACGGCCGTAGTGGCTGTAGTGCACGTCACGCACGTCGAAGCTTGCGCGCTCACGCGACAGGCCGCCGGGGCCGAGTGCGGAGATACGGCGCTTGTGCGTCAGCTCTGCCAGCGGGTTGGTCTGGTCCATGAACTGGGACAGCGGGCTGCTGCCGAAGAACTCCTTGATGGAGGCCGTCACGGGACGGATGTTGATGAGCGACTGCGGGGTGATCTCGTCGATGTCCTGGGAGCTCATGCGCTCACGGACGACGCGCTCCATACGGCTCATGCCGATACGGAACTGGTTGGCGACGAGCTCGCCGACGGTGCGGATGCGGCGGTTGCCGAAGTGGTCGATGTCGTCGACCTTGAAGCCCTGCTCGCCGGCAGCGAGGGACAGGAGGTAGCGCAGCGTCGCGACGATATCCTCGTCGGTGAGCACCGTGACCTCTTCCTCGGTGGTGAGGTTGAGCTTCTTGTTGACCTTGTAACGACCGACGCGGGCCAGATCGTAGCGCTGCGGGTTAAAGAGCAGGCCCTCGAGCAGGCTGCGGGAAGCGTCCACGGTGGGAGGCTCGCCCGGGCGCAGGCGACGGTAGATCTCGATGAGGGCGTCCTCGCGGGTAAGGGCGGTGTCGCGCTCCAGGGTGCGCTTGATCACATCGGAGTTGCCGAGCAGCTCGATGATGTCGTCGTTGGTGACGGCAATGCCAAGGGCGCGCAGGAACATCGTGGCGCTCTGCTTGCGCTTACGGTCGATGGAGACCATGAGCTGGTCGCGCTTGTCGACCTCAAACTCAAGCCAGGCACCGCGGGACGGGATGATCTGGGCCTTGTAGATCTGCTTGCCCGAATCCATCTCGGAGCTGTAGTACACGCCCGGGGAGCGGACGAGCTGCGAGACGACGATACGCTCGGTACCGTTGATGATGAAGGTGCCCTGATCGGTCATCATGGGGAAGTCTCCCATGAAAACGAGCTGCTCCTTGATCTCGCCGGTCTCCTTGTTGGTGAGACGAACATCGGTCAGAAGCGGGGCCTGATACGTCATGTCCTTCTCGCGGCACTCCTCGACGGTGTGCGCGGGGTCGCCGAACTGATGCTCGCCGAAGGTAACCTCGAGAACATGGTTCTGGCTCTGGATGGGGCTGGATTCCTTGAACGCCTCACGAAGACCCTCGTCCTTAAAACGCTCAAAGGATTCCCTTTGAACAGAGATAAGGTTGGGGAGCTCCATGGCCTCCGGGATTTTCCCGAAGCTGACGCGCTTGCGCTCAGTGGCAGTGTATGCGTAGGTCACCAGGTTTTTCCTCCTTCACGGAAATGCTCGGTGGGTTGGCGAGGCATAGCTTCGCCAGTTATCGCAACCTAATAGTTTATCAGGTACCGACCGTTGGGCAAGAAAAGCCTTGACGCGATTGAGTTTTTGGAGTAGCAAAGTTTTTCAACAGAAAACACGCAGGTAGATGTATGTGTATCGAACATCTGTTCATATATTTTCTGTGAACAGAGGGCCGGCAATCGCAGCTCTTATAAAAAACGGGCGCGAACCGAGGTCCACGCCCGTAAATGTCGGTGCCCGAAGGCTTACTTGCGCATCAATCCGCCGCGCTCGTCGATGGCGTCCCAGAAGGCATCGGCAAAGCGGGGGTCGTTTGCAGCCATGAGGGCGTTAGTGGCCATCCAACCAGAGGGAGTGCCGGTGTCGTAGCCCGACAGCGGGTCGATGACGACCGCATACATGGCCTCGCGGTCGAGCGAACGGGCCATGGCGTCGGTGAGCTGGATCTCGCCGCCCTTGCCGGCCTGCTGATCTGCCAGCAAGTCCATGACCAGCGGGCTCAGCAGGTAACGACCGACGATGTACAGGTTGGACGGAGCCGCCTCGGGAGCGGGCTTCTCGACCAGACCGCCGATGCGCCAGACAGCGCCCGGCTCGGCATCGGCAACGCTCTCGGCGCCCTCGAGCGAACCGACGCGCTCGCCGGCGATAACGCCGTAGCGGCTGACTTCCTCGGGCGAGCAAGCAGCGACGGCGATAACCGAAGCGCCACCGTGCTCCTTGGAAACGGCGAGCATCTTGTCGCAGATGTCGCGGTTAGGCACAACGTAGTCGCCCAGAAGAACCAGGAAGTTCTCCCCTGCCACGGCGTCGGCAGCAGAGCGAATAGCATGGCCGAGGCCCTTGGGCTCGTACTGATAACGGAAGTCGACCGGCATACCGCCAGCGTGGGCGACGGCATCGGCATAGGCGTTCTTGCCGCGCTCGCGCAGCAGGTTCTCGAGCGAGCGATCGGGCTGGAAGTAGCTCAGCAGCTCGGGCTTACCGGGAGAAGTAACGATGATGGCATCATCGACCTCCTCGGGGTCGAGTGCCTCCTCGACGACGTACTGAATGACGGGCTTGTCGAGCACCGGCAGCATCTCTTTGGGCGTGCACTTGGTGCCAGGCAGAAAACGCGTGCCAAGACCGGCGGCGGGGATGATTGCCTTCATGTTATTCAAGGATCCTTTCGCAGGCGCAGGATGCGCCCTGTGCGTGCGGCACGGCGGCCGCAGACCAAATTGCGATACCCAAGCATCTTACCGCTGGAACTATATGTCGCTACAAGGCAGAGACAATTCTTCAGCAGGTCAACGCAAATTATTGCTCGAATGGTGCAATTTTATTGCCCAACGGCAGGGCACCCGATACGACGCAAATCACAGAACATGGCAGTTTGAGCAACCGATGCCGAGGGACCGAAAAACAAAAAAGACGGGGCTCGCAATGCGAACCCCGTCTGCAAAGAAATCTGGCGAGAAAGCCTGATTACTTGAGGGTGACAGCAGCGCCAGCAGCCTCGAGCTTCTCCTTGGCAGCCTCGGCGTCCTCCTTCTTGGCACCCTCGAGAACAGCCTTGGGAGCGCCCTCGACGACCTCCTTGGCCTCCTTCAGGCCAAGGTTGGTGAGCTCACGGACGGCCTTGATGACCTTGATCTTCTGAGCGGCGTCGAAGCCAGCCAGGACCACGTCGAACTCGGTCTTCTCCTCAGCGGCGGGAGCAGCAGCGCCGGCAGCGGGAGCAGCCATAGCGGCGGCGGAAACGCCGAACTCCTCCTCCAGAGCGTGCACCAGCTCGGACAGCTCCAGAACGGTCAAACCCTTGATCTCTTCGATCATAGCAGTAATCTTCTCAGACATTGTGATAGCCTCCTGTTTGTAAGATTTAAATTGATGTTGTGCAGGCCCTGTGCCTGCGATGGAAAGGGGGCCGAATTACTCGGCGGCAGCGCCGTTCTTCTCGGCGATCTGCTTCAGCATGCAAGCCAGACCAGAAATAGGGGCCAGCATGGTGCCCAGGACCTGCGCCTGCAGCACGGGCAGGGCGGGAATGGACGCCAGCGCGTTCACGGTCTCCATGGAGACGACCTTGCCCTCCATGAAACCGCCCTTGATCTCGAACTTGTCCTTCAGCTTCTTTGCGTAGTCCGCCATCACACGGGCCGGGGCGACGGGATCGTCAACACAGATAGCCAGAGAAGTGGTACCGTTGAGCTGATCGTCCAGTTCGTTCAGACCGCAGTTGTTGAAAGCGAAACGCAGCAGGGTGTTCTTGATAACAGCGTACTCAATGTTGTTCTTACGGCACTCCGCGCGCAGCTCGGTATCCTCTGCCACGGTGATGCCCTTGTAATCAACGATGACACCGGCTGCGGAATTCTGCAGCTTTTCGGTCAGCGCCGCCACGATCGCCTGCTTTTCAGACAGAACCTTTGCGTTGGGCATTCTTTGATTTCACCTCCGTTAGAATTGTCGGTGCGTTCAAAAAAGGAAACCGTCCTCATGCCAAAGGACATGAGGACGGTAAAAGCAATCAAAATGACTTGCCATCCTCGGCAGGACTTACGGCTTTCGCCACCTGCTGTCTTTGGAACGCAACCAATATTATATCCAAGGCTTCACAGCTTGTCAAGCCAAAGATAACAATTTTTCGGCATTTTCAGGACACTTCCTGAAAGCGCCCCGGGTACCAAGATACCGAGCCGCCGTTCAGATCTCCGCGCAGATTTTTCGCTGGGCAAGGCGAAGCCTCGCAGGAATACTTTGTGTATTTCAAGAAGCTTCAACGCAGGCCGGCGGGAAATCTGCCGGTGAGCTGTGCGGTGGAGTCGGTATCGCGGTGCCCTCACAAAATTACAGCTGCTTGTTGGCGTTCATCTTCACGCCGGGGCCCATGGTGGAAGCGGCCACGCAGGACTTGATATACTGACCCTTGGCAGCGGCGGGCTTGGCCTTGATGATAGCGCCGATGAGGGCGGAATAGTTCTCAAACAGCTTGTCAGCGCCGAAGGACACCTTGCCGATGGGGCAGTGGATGATGTTGGTCTTGTCCAGACGATACTCGACCTTACCGGCCTTCGCCTCCTGAACAGCCTTGGCGGCGTCGGGAGTCACGGTGCCGGACTTGGGAGAGGGCATCAGACCCTTGGGGCCCAGGACCTTACCCAGACGACCCACAACGCCCATCATGTCGGGGGTGGCGACGACCACGTCGAAGTCGAACCAGTTTTCCTTCTGGATCTTCTCCACCAGGTCCATCTCGCCCACGTAGTCGGCGCCGGCGGCCTTGGCAGCCTCGGCCTTGTCGCCCTTGGCGAACACCAGGACGCGGACGGACTTGCCGGTGCCGTTGGGCAGCACGATGGCGCCGCGGACCTGCTGGTCAGCGTGACGGGAGTCCACGCCCAGCTTGACGTGCAGCTCCACGGTCTCGTCGAACTTGGCGGAAGCGGTCTTGCAGATCAGCTCCAGACCCTCCTTGGGGTCGTACAGCGTAGCCTTGTCGATCTGCTTGGCGCTCTCTTGATATTTCTTACCTCTAAACATTTCTTACACCCTCCTTACTCGCCGACCACGACGCCCATGGAACGGGCGGTACCGGCGATCATGCTCATGGCGGCTTCCAGAGACGCGGCGTTCAGGTCGCGCATCTTCAGCTCGGCGATCTTCTGAATGGAGGCCTTGGAAATGGTGGCGACCTTCTCCTTGTTGGGAACGCCGGAACCGGACTCAATGTTGCACTCCTTCTTGATGAGGACAGCCGCGGGAGGGGTCTTGGTGATAAAGCTAAAGGAACGGTCGGCATACACGGTGATGACCACGGGGATGATCAGGCCCATGTCATTCTTGGTGCGCTCGTTGAATTCCTTGGTAAAGGCAGCGATGTTGATGCCGTGCTGACCCAGAGCCGGGCCAACGGGGGGTGCGGGAGTTGCTTTGCCCGCGGGGATCTGCAGTTTGACGTATCCAACTACTTTCTGTGCCATTTGTAGGCACCTCCTTCAATAAAATGTGGTAGCGGCGGGGATACTTGCCGCTTTTGGCGAGACGCGCAGCGTCTCTCCCACTTTGCCGGCACACCTGTACCGGACTTCCGCGCAGACGTTCTGCGCTCAGTTGCTGCTGACCTCGACCTGGTCCAGTTCGAGATCAACGGGGGTCTCGCGTCCGAACATGGATACGACCACGCGCACCCGGTTCTTCTCCGGCTCGATCTCCTCCACGGTACCGGTGAAGCTGGACAGCGGGCCTTCGGTGATACGCACCGTGTCGCCCACATGGTAGAGCACGACGATCTCGCGCTTCTCCATGCCCAGCGCCGCCACCTCGTCCTCGGTCAGGGGGATAGCCTTGTTGGCCTCGCCCACGAAGCCGGTGACGCCGCGGATGTTGCGGATCAGGTGCCAGGTATCGTCCGTCATGACCATCTTGATGAGGACGTAGCCGGGAAATACCTTCCGCTGCACTTCCTTCATCACGCCGGTCTCGGTGACCTCGGTGACCGTCTCCATCGGGATCTCGGTCTTGAGGACCATGTCCTCCATCCCGCGGTTCACCACGGATTTTTCGATGGCGGCCTTTACCGCGTTTTCATAGCCGGAATAGGTATGTGCCACATACCACTTTGCGTTATCAGTCATGTCCTGTACCTTAGAACAGACCGATGAGGGTATCCACCGCCAGCACGGCCACGGCATCAAAGATCCAGATCGCCGCGCCCACGATCAGGGAGCACAGCAGGACGGTGCCGGTGTTCTTGGCGGTAGTCTTGCCATCAGGCCAAACGACCTTCTTCAGTTCGCTTCTCATTTCGCGGAACCACTTGCCGCGATCCTTACTGACCTTCTTCTCTTCAGCCATGTCAATATCTCCTTCCGGTTACTTCGTCTCGGTATGGACGGTGTGCTTTCTGCAGAAGGGGCAATACTTGTTCAGCTCAAGCTTGTCAGGGGTATTCTTCTTGTTCTTCATCGTGTTGTAGTTTCTCTGCTTGCACTCGTTGCATCTCAAAGTGATCTTCACGCGCATTAACGGCACCTCCTTATTAGATTAGGCTTCCGTTCCGGAACGCCCTTTTGCCTCCCTGCCGGATGATCTCCCTCTGCGCCCCCGAAGCGAAAAAGCGCGCAAAAAGAAAGCACCCACTCACAGGTAATGTCCACTATACCACACTTTCCCCCGCCGGTCAACCGCTTTTTGCAGAAAAATCCCGTATTTTTCGCGGTTTCGTCCCATTTTCTGTTGCTTCCCGCCGCCATTTTGTGTATGATAGAGCCAACGTGAAAAAACGCGGCGGCGCACGCCGCGAAAAGTGAGGTACATCCCCATGAAGATCATGGCCATCGACTACGGCGATGCCCACACCGGCATCGCCATTTCCGACTACACCGAAACGCTGGCGGGCTACTCCGACACCCTCCACTCCCGCCGACAGGAGGAGGTGCTCTCCGGCATACAGCGGCTCATCGCCGAGCACGGCGTACAGCTGCTGGTGCTGGGCTACCCCCGGAACATGGATGGCACCGAGGGGCCCCGGGCCGAGAAATGCGCCGCCTTCGGCGCGCTGCTGCGGCAGGCAACCGGGCTGGAGGTCATTCTCTGGGACGAGCGCCGCACCACCATCGACGCCCACAACATCCTGTTTCAGAACGGGCAGAACGCCAAGAAGCGAAAGAAGACCGTGGATGCGGTGGCCGCCGCGCTGATGCTGGAGGGCTATCTGACCCGCCGGAGGCTGGAGGGCGCGAAATGACGGACGTTATCGTTATCGGCGGCGGCGCCAGCGGCATGATGGCGGCGCTGACCGCCGCGGAAAACGGCCGCAGCGTCGTCCTGCTGGAACGGCAGAACCGGGTGGGGCGCAAGCTGCTGGCCACCGGCAACGGCCGGTGCAACCTGACCAACTACCATGTATCTCCCGATCATTACCATGGGGAGGACAGCAGTTTCTGCGCTCACGCGCTGCGCGCCTTTGACACAGGCACAACGCTGCAGTATTTTGCCTCACTGGGACTGCTGACGGTCAGCGAGGACAGCGGCCGGGTGTACCCCATGAGCAACATGGCCGGCAGCGTGCTGGACGTGCTGCGCTATGGGCTGGAGCGCCCCGGCATCCAGGTCTGCACCGGACAGGCAGTCACCGCCGTAAAGCACGCGGCGGAGGGCTTCACTGTCAGGACCGAAACGGAGGTCTTCGCCGCGCGGAAGGTCATACTGGCTGCCGGCGGAGCCGCCGGCAGCAAGGTAGGCGGCGTCATGGACGGCTATCGTCTGGCCAAGGCGCTGGGGCACCACCGCACCGTGCTGTATCCCTCCCTGGTGCAGCTGAGGACCGATCCCACCTATCCCCGGGCGCTGAAGGGCATCAAGGCCGAGTGCGGCATCGCCATCCTCCGGGGCGGCGAGCGTGTGGCGGAGAACCGCGGCGAGGTGCTGTTCACTGAATACGGCGTCAGCGGTCCGGCGATCTTCGACATCTCCCGGACGGTGTCCACCGGCGGCGAGGAGCTGGTCTGCGCGCTGGACTTCTTCCCCGACTGGGAGCCCCGGGAGGTACTGGACTGGCTGCGCCTGCGGCGGGAGACCATGGGCACCCACGAGGCCTCCACCCTGCTGGTAGGCTCCTGCCACACCCGGCTGGGGCAGATGCTCTGCAAGGCCGCCGGGTTCACCAGCCAGCGCGCCGCCGACCTCACCGACAGCGATCTGGAGCGTATCGCCCGGCAGATGAAGCGCTTTGCGCTCCCCATCACCGGCACCTGCGGCTTTGACCAGGCACAGGTCACGGCGGGCGGCCTGCGGACGGAGGAATTCCATCCGGAAACACTGGAAAGCCGTGTCGTTCCGGGGCTGTACGCCTGCGGCGAGGTGCTGGACGTGGACGGCGACTGTGGCGGCTTCAACCTGCAATGGGCCTGGTCGTCCGGGCATCTGGCCGGGCTGCTGCTGTAATTAGTTGACAATAATTTTAATTATGGTAAACCTGTAAACTGCCCGCGGCAGCTTACAGGTTTACTTTTTCGTCTTAATAAAGTCTTAATCCTCCCCCTGCTTGTTTCTTAAGAGGCATTTCGGTACCATGGAGCCAGAAAGGAAAGAAAGGAAGTGCCTCTATGGAACCCACGCTGCGGACCATCAATGCCGTGATCTCGGCGCTGTTTTTTATCTGCTATACCTATCAATTTCTCTATATCCCACTGGTGCTGCTGAAAAAGCGCCGGCCCCTTCCCCACCCTGCCGCGTCCCATCGGTACGCGGTGCTCATCGCTGCGCGGAACGAGGAAAACGTCATTGCCGGGCTGCTGGACTCACTGGCCGCGCAGACCTACGATATGTCCCTGGTGACGGTGTTCGTGGCGGCAGACAACTGCACCGACAGCACCGCCGCCATCGCGCGGGAACATGGGGCGGTGGTATACGAGCGCTTCAATCATGTGAACGTGGGCAAGGGCTACGCCCTGGATTTTCTGGTGCAGCACATCGGCGCGGACTATCCGGAGGGCTTTGACGGCTATTTCGTGTTCGATGCGGACAACATCCTCTCGCCGGACTATCTCGAGCGCATGAATGAGAGCTTCTCCGCCGGAAACGAGATCGTGACCAGCTACCGCAACAGCAAAAATTTCGGCGACAATTGGATCAGCGCCGGGTATGCCCTGTGGTTTCTGCGGGAGAGCCGCTATCTGAACGGCGCACGAAACCGTTTGGGCAGCAGCGCCGCCGTGGGCGGCACCGGCTTCCTGTTCTCCCAGCGCATTCTGGACGAGAGCGGCGGCTGGCGCTTCTACCTGCTGACTGAGGACATCGAGTTCTCCATCTACCACATCCTGCAGGGCGAGAAGATCGCCATCTGCGAGGACGCGGTGCTCTACGACGAGCAGCCCACCAGCTTCCGCCAGTCCGTCCGCCAGCGCCTGCGCTGGGCCAAGGGCTACATACAGGTGTTCCGCCGCTACGGTGCCGACCTGCTCAAGGGCACGGCCAAGGGGAGCTGGAGCTGCTTCGACATGTCCATGTCCATCCTGCCGGCCTTTATCCTGACGGCGCTGGGCCTGCTGGCCAACCTGACGCTGTCGGTGCTGGGCCTGCTGCAGGGCGACGGCGTATGGTTCGCCATGCGGTCCCTGCTGGAGTGCATGGGCAGCATCCTGGCCACGCTGCTGGTGCTGGGCGGCATCACCGTGGCCAGCGAGTGGCGGCGCATCCACGCACCGGCGTGGAAAAAGGTCGCCTTCACCTTCACGTTCCCCCTGTTCATGCTGACGTATCTGCCCATCTCGCTGGCGGCACTGTTTATGAAGGTGGAGTGGAAGCCCATCCACCACAGCGTGAACCTGGCGTCGCTCCCCTCCACCGCTGTGAAGAATTGACCTTGTACAAAGGCGGGAATAGGGGTATGATAGAGATATACCACACCCACAGGAGGTCCCTCTATGTACACGATTTTGGTCGTTGATGATGAAAAGGATATCGTCTCCGCGCTGGAGATCTATCTCAAGGCCGAGGGCTACCGGGTGCTGTCCGCCTGCAACGGAAAAGAGGCCCTGGCCGCGGCGGCGCGGGAGGACGTGCACCTCATTCTGATGGATATCATGATGCCCGTCATGGACGGACTGACCGCCATGGCGGAGCTGCGGCAGCGCAGCAACGTCCCGGTGATTTTGCTGACCGCCAAGGGCGAGGACACCGACAAGGTACTGGGGCTGAACGTGGGCGCGGACGACTACATCACCAAGCCCTTCAACCCGGTGGAGCTGCTGGCCCGGGTGCGCTCACAGCTGCGGCGGTATTTGCAGCTGGGCGGCGGGCAGGTGCAGGCCAGCACGCTCATCATCGGCGGCATCTGCCTGGATGACAACGCCAAGACCGTCACCGTGGACGGCGACCCAGTGGCGCTGACACCCAAGGAGTACGACATCCTGCGGTTCCTCATGCGGAACGCGGGGACGGTGTTCTCTCCCAATGAGATCTACCGCCGGGTGTGGGAGGACGTGCCGCTGAACGCCGCCGGGGCCATCGCCGTGCACATCCGCCACCTGCGGGAAAAGTTAGAGATCAACCCCTCAGAGCCCCGGTACATCAAGGTGGTCTGGGGCAAGGGCTATAAGATGGAGGGCGGCATCTCATGAAGGGATTTTTAGACAAGACGTGGGCGAAGGCCGCCGCCTTTGTGCTGACGCTGGTATTCGGCGTGCTGACCGTTCTGGGCGGCGTGGGTGTGGGTATCCTTATCAGCTACGACGTGTTTCTGGACGGCGGCGACTTCCTGCGCCAGACGATGTACGAGGGAAACTGCGTCAGATCCATCGACACCGCCGACAGCTTCCTGCGCGGCACGCTGGCCAATGCGGGCGTGCTGGTCAGTGACGGCACCTATGACTACAGTACCGTTGAAAATGGAGATGTCACCGAGGAGGAGCGGGCTCAGGTGATCAGCGACCTGCCCCGCGTTTTTGCGGAGGAGTTCTCCCGCGATGCCGCCGACTGTCACCTGACCGTCACCGTCAGAGGAAATGGGGAGGTCGTCGGTACCTTTGAAAATTTTGAGCTGACAGACGGTGACAAGCCGCTGTACGCCACGCAGGAGACGTTCACCTACGCGCTGAACACCGGCAATACGGCCATGGTCACCATTGCCGCCGATCTGCTGCGCACCGAGGAGGCGCCCTCTTATTCCTATCTGCTGGACATGTGGCTGGTGGAGCACACCACGCTGACGGTGTTCCTGACGGTGCTGTTCGCGGCGCTGGCACTGTTCTTCTTCTGCTTCCTCATGGCCTCTGCCGGCCATTGGGCGGGGCATGAAGGCATCCATCTGACGTGGCTGGGCAAGATCCCCGCGGATGTATGGCTGATCGTGCTGCTGTGTACGTTTTTCATTGGCTGGGAAGCGTTCTATTACGGGTGGGGACGCGTTTTCTTCTGCGCGGCGCTGGTGCCGCTGGTGCTGCTGTTCCTGTGCGCCTTTGCCGCCCAGTGCAAGGCGGGCACCGTCCTGCGGAGCGCGCTGATTGCGCGGATAGCCCGGTTCCTCTGGCGCATTGTCCGTTCGCTGTTTCTGGGGCTTTGGCGCATCGCCAAAAGCCTGCCGCTGATCTGGAAGACAGCTTTGGCGGGGCTGATACTGGTGTTTATTGAATTCGTCCTCTTCATGCAGGACTACTACGGCACCCTCGCCGCGCCGTTTCTGGCACTGAAGCTCGCAGAACTGCTGGCGGTGCTGTATGTAGCCCTGAACCTGCGGACGCTGCAGAAGGGCGGCGAAAAGCTGGCCCGGGGCGACTTCTCCTCCCCCATCGACACGAAGTACCTCATCGGCGACTTCAAGCGCTACGGCCAGGAGCTCAACGACGTGCAGTCCGGCCTGGAGCAGGCGGTGCAGGAGCAGATGAAGGCCGAGCACCTGAAGACAGAACTCATCACCAACGTGTCCCACGACATCAAGACGCCGCTGACCTCTATCGTCAACTATGTGGACCTGCTGAAAAAGGAGGACATCCCCTCCCCGGAGGCCCGGGAGTACATCGCCGTGCTGGACCGGCAGAGCCATCGGCTGAAAAAGCTGACAGAGGATCTGGTGGAGGCGTCCAAAGCCTCCTCCGGCGTGCTGAATGTGGACCTACAGCCCACGGACGTGAACGTGCTGTTTTCACAGATCGAGGGCGAGTATCAGGAACGGTTGGCCGCCTGCCAGCTGACGCTGGTCACCCAACCGCCAGCCCCCGGCACTATGATCCGGGCCGACAGCCGGCTGCTGAGCCGGGTCATGGACAACCTGGTATCGAATATCTGCAAATATGCCCTGCCCGGCACACGGGTCTATGTGGTTTCCACGCTGTCCCGGGAGGCCGTTACCATCAGCTTCAAGAACGTCTCGCGGGACGAGCTGAATATCTCCCCCGACGAGCTGATGGAGCGTTTTGTGCGTGGCGATGCCTCGCGGCACACGGAGGGCAGCGGACTGGGGCTATCCATCGCACGGAGCCTGGTGCAGCTGCAGGGCGGCCGCTTCGACTTGGCCATCGACGCCGACCTTTTCCGCGCGGATATCACCTTCCCGCTGTCGGAGAGCGCAGCAAGCTAAGTGTTTTATACAGATCTGAATAAGGTCGTCATCGGCAGGCAAGCGCCCGCCGATGACGACCTTATTTATGTAAACCAAAAATTTTCTCTTCCCTTCCACCCACAGCTGTGGTATACTGAAAAAGTATCCGGGTATAGCGAAGTTGGTATCGCGCCTGGTTTGGGAGAATACTCCCAGCCGGATAAAAAACTGAATAACCGGGTGTAGCGCAGTTGGTAGCGCGCCTGCTTTGGGAGCAGGAGGCCCGGGGTTCGAGTCCCCGCACTCCGACCAAAAAGCTTTGAAAAGCCGCCTTTTTAGGTGGTTTTTCTGCGTTAAAAGTTTAGTTTTTTCATTTTGCGTTGACCACATAAGTTGCTGAAAAATATGGGTCAAAGTGCGAAAACAGTAATGTGGCGGCAAGTTCAATTTGCCGCCGTTTTCTCATTTGACCCACAACCTGACCCACACAGGCAAAACTGAGACAACCACACGGAATTTGGGGGCAAAAAACGCCTTAAGATGTTCAGATTGAAAATGCAGTCGAAATAGGGTATTATTGGATAACGGTAGGCCTTGTACCTGCAAAGCCAGCCGTACGGTGTTCCCGTGCGGCTTTTTGTATTTCGCATTCCATATGCAAAACGGAGAGATGCTTTAAAGCAGTATCTCCAGTGATGAAACGGCCCCGTACGTCCTTGGGTATCTGCTCGGCGGCAGCTGACAGAGGTTATCGGTTTCAGCGCAGACACAGCCCGGGCTATAACGAAGAAGGTGAAGCCCCGGTACCGGGACGGCTGCCAGAGTTTGAAAAGGCGGGCCGCTTTAAGATGAATATCGTCAACTGTGCCCTGCTTGGCGCATTTGTTCTGTCCATGCCAGAATGGCCGGACGTGGAACGGCTGACGGACTTTTACGAATACCCGGGCGGCAGCGGCTATGAAGGGCGGTTCACCCGGTACGGCATCTGCACACTGATGCAGGAACTGGGATCGTACGACCTGACGCTGGCTCTGTGTCATCCGGACTATACCATGAGTGAGACCGGCGGCGCGACAAGCTTTGTGCGGACGTATACCCTGGCCTCCGGCGGACCGTACTGTGACTGCGGCTATAAAAAATGCGTGAAAAAAGTGCCTCTAGGCTTTCTTGGTGTCCTTGCTGCCCAGGACCTTAATGCCGGTGGTGCCGAACAGCACACCGGCGGCAAACATGGCAAATCTCTTCATGGCAGATCGCTCCTCTATATTTCGCAGCAGTTAGATGTGGCTAACCGTCGCCTGTAAGATAGCACAGCACAGGAAAAAAGTAATACTTTTCCGAAATAAAATTGCCAAAAATACTGCGGAATGCAGCGTGCTTTGCAGGAAAAATGGCAAAGGCACCCCGCATAGCCGCAAAGCCCACAGGCCGTCGGAGGCGTCAATGACACCTCCAACGGCCTGAAGCAAAGGCAGCGAGATAAAGGAAGGAAGTTTTTTATAAGGAAGGTTTGGTGGGCGGGAGTAGCGCCCGTGAAGAAGTTTCTTGCCCGCTGCCCGGGGAAAAGGCAAGGTCATGCCCGCGCCGGTGCGTCACGGCGTATGGCCAGCAGCACCGCCGCCGACAGCGGCAGGCAGGCCGTCAGGCCCCACAGGGGGATGCCGTAGCCTACCTGCTCGATGAGCCGCCCCAGCACCGTGGGCGCGATCAGTGCGGACAGGGATACGCCCAGCACGATGATGGATGAGGCCGAAGCCGTCCGAGTAGGGAACGTCTCGCAGCAAAGGATCACCAGGGCCGGGACCTCCGCACCCTGCAGCAGGCCCAGCAGCACCAAAAGCACCCGCTGGACGGCCAGAGACGGCGTCAACAGCAAAACCGCAAACACGCCGGCCGACAAAAAACAGGTAAGCAGATAGAAAGTCCGCACCGGCATACGCTTATACACCAGCGGCGAGAGCATACGGACCACCAGTGCGCCCAGGAAAAACAGGGTGAGCATGGCGTTGGCCGCGCCGCCTGCCATGTGGTGCACGGTCTTGTAGTAGTTGGGCAACCAGACGGCGATGCCGTTCTGGAAGCACAGATACAGGAAACAGCACAGCAGATAGAGCCATGCGCGCTTGTCACGAAAGATCTCCGCCGGGTTGGCCACGGACCTGTCCCGCAGGGCCGTCATATCGGCGTAGGGCGTGTGGGGCGTGGCGCGGCGGGACACCGTCCAGAACACCGCGCCCAACACCAGCGCCGCCGCGCCCAGCACCAGATACGGTACGGCAAAGGTGGCGGGGCGGCCGCTGTCGGTAAGCCATGTCACCAGCAGGGGCGCCAGCATGGCGCCCAGACCGTAGAAGCCGTGAACGATGGGCAGCAGCGTGCTCTTCTTCTCGGGAAACACGTCGGCGATGACGCCGTTCATCAGCAGGTCGATGGTGATATAGCCCACACCGCCGATCAGCGCAAACACCAGCAGCAGCCCGTAGCTGTCATTGCCGTACAGGGGCATGGTGCCAATGGTCACACCGGCCACGCCCACCAGCACCGCGCCGGCCAACAGGCCGTACAGCTTGTGGAGCCGTTCGCCGAACAGACCCAGCAGCACCGTCATCACGATGCCACCCAGGGACTGAATGGTCATCACGAAGCCCTGGCGGCTTTCGGTGATGCCGAAAAAAGCCATCATGGACTCGGCGTTGGCGCCGAAGGCGTTGAAATAGACGCCATACAGCAGAAACAGGGCGAAGCACAGGGCCGCCAGCAGCGGCAGGGTACGCTTTGCGCCGCTCATGCCCGGCTCCTCATGGCGGCCAGGGCATGGAAGGTCTCCCGCAGCGCGGGATATTGCCGCAGATAGAGCTGGTAGTAGGGCTCATAGGCGCGGCCACATTCCGCATCGGGGTACAGAACGGTATCCGGCTTGACGATGGCATCGCAGGCGCTCTCCACGGAGGGATACACACCGGTGCCAACACCGGCCAGAATAGCCACGCCCAGCGCCGGGCCCTCCAGCGCCGCCTTAGCGGTCTGGATGGGGCAGCCGTACACATCGGCCAGCATTTGACGCCAGAATGCGCTCCGCGCGCCGCCGCCGCAGGCCATCATTTCCTCCGTGGGCACATTCATGCCACGGAGCACATCCACGCACTGACGCTGGGAGTAGGTAACGCCCTCCAGCACAGCGCGAATCAGGTGGTCGCGGCCGTGGCCGCCGGACAGGCCGATAAACGCGCCCCGGGCCTTCTCGTCCAACAGCGGGGATCGCTCGCCCATCAGATAGGGCAGGAACAACAGGCCGTCGGCGCCGATGGGGGTTTTCTCGGCCAGGGCCGTCATCAGCTCGTAGGGGTCCACGCCCTGTTTGGCCGCCTCGGCCACCTCGCCGGCACAGCAGGTATCCCGCAGCCAACGCAGGGACTGACCCGCCGCCAGCGTGCAGCTCATTACCGCCCACTTGCCGGGAACGGCGGAGCAGAAGGTGTGTACGCGGCCCGCCGGGTCGATGGAAACGCTGTCCGCATGGGCAAAGACCACGCCGGAGGTGCCCAGCGTCGTAAAGGCCTTTCCGTAGCGGACAGTACCGGTGCCCACAGCCGCGGCGGCGTTGTCGCCCGCGCCGCCCACCACGGGCGTACCCTCGGCCAGGCCGGTCAGGGCGGCGGCTTCCGCCGTCACCGTTCCGGTCACGTCCACAGACTCATACATCCGGCCCAGCAGCGCCGGGTCGATGTCCAGCTTGTTCAGTATCTCGTCAGACCACTGCCGCCGGGGCACGTCCAGCAGGTTCATGCCGGAGGCGTCGGATACCTCGGTGGCAAACTGGCCGGTGAGGCAGTAGCGAATGTAATCCTTGGGCAGCAGGATATGACGGCAGGCCTTGTAGACCTCCGGCAGATGCTTCCGCACCCACAGGATCTTCCCGGCGGTAAAGCCCGCCAGGGCGGGGTTCGCGGTGATGGCGATGAGTTTCTCCGCGCCCACAGTCTCGGTGATCTCACGGCACTCCTCGCCGGTGCGGCCATCGCACCACAGGATGCTGCGGTGCAGCACCTCTCCCCTCTCGTCCAGCATCACCAGACCGTGCATCTGCCCGGAGATGCCCACACCGGCAACATCGGCGGCGGCCACACCGCTTTTGTGTAGCACGGCCTGCACCGTCTCCTGCACGGCACGCCACCAGTCGGACGGCTCCTGCTCGGCCCAGCCGTTCTGGGGCTGGTAGAGGGGGTATTCCACCGTGTGGGCAGCCATGGCCGTACCGTCACTGCGGAACAGCACCGTCTTGGTACCGGAGGTGCCCAGGTCGATACCCAGCAAATATTCCTTCATAGCCTTGCGCCTCCTTTAGGCAGGGCCGCCCTCTCGGGCGGCCCGCAATATGTCATTTCTCAGTGGAACAGCACCCGGTTGACCACAGATTCCAGATACTCCTGACGGCCGCTGGGCACATCGAAGCTCTTGAGGCCCTCGGCGTAATCCGCCAGAGACTCCAGGGTCATCTCACCATCCACGATCTTCTTGCCCACGCCGCTGTCATAGCTGCTGTAGCGCTCCTTGACGAACTGGTCCAGACGGCCATCCGCTTTCAGCTCCAGCGCCTTGCGGAGGCCCAGAGCGAAGGTGTCCATACCGGAGATATAGGCCAGCAGGATGTCCTCGAAGGTGTTGGACTGACGGCGGGCCTTGGCGTCAAAGTTCAGGCCACCGTTGGTAAAGCCGCCGGCGCGGAGGACCTCCATCATGCAGTAGGTGGCGCTGTACACGTTGGCGGGGAACTGGTCGGTATCCCATCCCAGCAGATAGTCGCCCTCGTTGGCGTCGATGGAACCGAAGCTGCCGTTGACGATGGCGGTACGCAGCTCATGCTCGAAGGTATGGCCCGCCAGGGTGGCGTGGTTGGCCTCGATGTTCATCTTGAAATCCGCCGTCAGGTCGTACTTCCGCAGGAAGTTCATGCAGGTGGCCACGTCGAAGTCGTACTGGTGCTTGGTGGGCTCCTTCGGCTTGGGCTCCAGATAGAAATCGCCGGTAAAGCCGATCTTGCGGCCGTAGTCACGGGCCATACGCAGGAAGCGGGCCATGTTGTCCAGCTCCAGCCCCATGTCGGTGTTCAGCAGGGTGTCATAGCCCTCGCGGCCGCCCCAGAATACATAGCCGGTGGCGCCCAGCTTCACCGCGGCGTCCAGGCAGGCCCGGACTTTAGCGGCGGCGGCGGCAAACACATCGGCGCAGCAGGAGGTGGCTGCACCGGCCATAAACTTCTTGTCGCCGAAGTTGTTGGCCGTTACCCACAGGCACTTCTTGCCGGTCTTCTTCTGCAGCTCGTACAGATAATCCACCATCACGCGGAAATTGGCGATGCTCTCGGCCAGGGTAGCGCCCTCCGGGGCGATGTCCACGTCATGGAAGCAGTAGTAGTCGATGTTCAGCTTTTCCATCAACTCGAAGGCGAAGTCCGCCTTGGCGCGGAACTTGGCCATGGGGTCCGTCTGGCCCATGGACTTATCCATGGTACCGGAGCCGAACATATCCACGCCCTCGGCGTCGATGGTATGCCAATAGCTCAACGCGAACTTCAGATGCTCACGCATTTTCTTGCCGGCGATGACCTCGTCCGGGTCATACCAACGGAAGGTAAAGGGGTCGGTCCCCTTGGGATCGTAGACGACCTTACTCACATCAGCGTACTTTTTCATGTTATTACACCTCCGAAGTATGTTTCGTTTTTACGCGGGAACGGATCATGGGCACCACCAGCTGGATGATAACGGCCACCAGCAAAATCGAGCCCTTGATGGTATCGTTGATCAGGGCGTCCACCTGCAGGGAGGCGATGATCTTGTCGATGATGGTATAGCTCATGGCGCCGAACAGAACGCCCAGCAGCTTGCCCTTGCCGCCGCTCATGCTGATACCGCCGATGACCACCGCGGCGATGGCGTACATCTCGTTGCTCTTACCGAGGGTGGCCGGGTCGACGGAGCCGTTCATGGCCAGCCACAGGAAAGCGCTCAGGCCGGTGAGTATGCCGGTGATGACATAGACCGCCACACGGGTGCGGTTGACGTTGATACCGGCCAGGGCGGCGGCGCGCTCATTGCTGCCCAGGGCATAGACGGTCTTGCCGAACTTGGTGCAGGTGGATATGAACACCATGATGACCGTGACCAGCAGCAGCACGATGCCCACCACGGGAACAGTGGCGATCTTCAGCTGGCCGAAGCCGTAGAAGCTGGCATAGTGGTCCAGGGTACCGGTCATATTGAAGATGGAGGACCCGGTAGTCCGCAGATAGTACTGAGCCACCGAACGGAAGATCAGCATGGTGGCAAGCGTCACGATGAACGCGGGCATTTTCACCAGGCCGATGAGCACACCGTTGAACAGGCCGCACAAGCCGCCGGCCACCAGGGCGAACAGCAGCGTCAGGAGCACGCTGTCCGTGGCGTTGAACACCACCACAGAGAAGCTGCCCACCAGTGCCAGCATGGAGCCCACGGACAGGTCAATGCCGCCAGTGATGATGACAAGGCCCATGCCGAAGGCCATGATGCCCACCACGGCGGAGTGCCGCAGGATGTTCATCACGCCACTCCAGGTGGTCGCGCCGTGGTTGATAAACAGATAGGCGATGAAGATCGCCAGTGCGATGAGGATAAAGCTGTAATTATTGATCCAGGCGGCAATGCCCTTCTTGTTCAGCCCCGGTTTTTTGGTCTGGGCCTTCAGTTCCGTGTTCTGACTCATACGTTTACCTCTCCCTCCGTTGCGTGTATCACATTGGTCGCATACAGCATGACTCTCTCCTCCGTGATCTCCTCACGGGGCAGAATGGTCTGGATATGCCCGTGGTAGAACACCACACAGCGATCCGCGATCTTCTGTATCTCCGGTATCTCCAGGGTGTTAACCAAGATGGTCTTGCCCTTCTCGGCCAGCTCCAGGATCAGCTTGTAGATCTCTGCCTTGGCGCCCACGTCGATACCCTGGGTGGGGTTATCCATGATAAGGATATCCGCCTCGGTGGTGAGCCACCGGCCCAGGATCACCTTCTGCTGGTTGCCGCCGGACAGTGACAGGATCAGGTCGTCATGGCTGTTGGCCTTGATGTTCAGCATATCCCGCATCCTGTTGTACTGCGCCACCTCTTTCCGCCCGCGGATCAGCTGGTGATTGGCAGAAAGCGTGTGCTCGGAGATGTAGTTGTTCTCCAGCAGCGTGAAATCCGGGATGACGGAGTTTTCCTTGCGGTTGGCGGGGATCATGCCGATCTTGTGGCGCATGGCGTTATGTATGCCGCCGTGGTGCAGCGGCTCTCCGTTGACATACACCGTGCCCGAAGCGATGGGAATCGCGCCGAAGATCGCCTGCATCATCTCACTGACGCCGGCACCCTTCAGGCCCGTCAGGCCGATGATCTCTCCCTTACGCACCTCCAGGTCCACGTTCTCGAACCCTTCACCGCTGAGGTGCTCCAGCTTCAGCGCCACATCGCCCAGCTGGCGAGGCTGGTACACCGAGGTCTCGGAGTAGCTGCTGCCCACCATAAGACGGGTGACGGCCTCCGGCGTGGTGTCGGCAATATTGCCGGACTGAATAAAGCATCCATTCCGCAGGACCGTGTAGCGGTCCGCGATGGTAAATATCTCGTTCATTTTGTGGGAGATGAAGATGAAGGACTTACCCTGCTCCTTCAATCGCCGCACGATACTGAACAGGTGCTCGATCTCCGCGTTGTTCAGCGCGGTGGTCGGCTCGTCCAGAATAAAGAGCTTCGCATTGGCGTGAAGCGCCTTTGCGATCTCCAGCAGCTGCTTTTTGCTGGTCTCCAGCTCGTCTACCAGGGCGTTGGGGTCGATATCCACGCCCAGGTCGCTCATCAGCTGGCGCGTCTGCTCCAGCATGGCCCGCTTATCCAGCGTGCCCAGCTTGGTCAGCAGTTCCTTGCGAAGAAAAATGTTCTCGTACACCTTCAGATCGTTAAACAGGTTCAACTCCTGGTGTACAAAGGCGATACCTGCCTGTTCTGTCCGCTTGACGGAAATGTCATGCATTTGCTCTCCGTCAAACTCGATCTCGCCCTCATCCCGCTGATGCACACCCGCCAGGATGTTCATCAATGTGGACTTACCGGCGCCGTTCTCTCCCAGCAGCGCGTGTACTTCCCCGCGCTCCACGGAAAAATCAACGTGCGAAAGCACTTCCACACCGGAGAATGATTTGGTGATATTGGTCATTTTCAGCAATTCCATGCCGCACGCCTCTCTTTGCTGTTTGATAAGATCCCTTCTGCGAAGGGGGAGGTGCCCCGCGGGCGCCGAAGCGCCCGCGAAGCCCTCGGAAACGACTTTACTTACTTGGAGACAGCGTCACCGAAGCCCTGGAAGTCGTTGACGTTGGTAGCATCCACCACGGACACGGCGATGACGTGATCCTGGGTGACGGTACCGCCCTCGATGTGGGTGACCATGTCATCCACGGCGGCCTTGATCATCGCGGGATCGTAAGTAACGGAGAACAGATCGGCCAGCTTGGCGACCTCAGCGGTGTAATCCTTCTGATGGATGCCCTTCAGCACGGAGTAGATCTCGTTCAGACCGGAGGAGGTGCCCAGATGCACACCGGCGTTCAGGAAGGCATCCTTCTTCTCGGCGTCGATCTCGGAGCTCTTCAGCGCCTCCAGGATGCCCATGGCGATCTCATCGTCGTGGGTGAAGATCCACTTGGTGGCGGTGATGTCCTCAACAGTGCTGGCATCCAGCCAGTTGATGAACAGCTCCTTGCCCTTACTGCGGCTCCAGCCGGTGTAGTCGGTGGACTGGATGGCAGCGATCTGCTCCTCGGTCCAGCCATTCTCCTTCAGCACGCTGAAGAAGCCGTCGTTACGCATGGTGGGAACGGAAGAGTTGTCACCGGGCATGATGAGGATCTTGTCGCCGGCCTTCATGCCGTCGGTGATGAAGCGCTTGGCGGTCTCGGCGCCGATGCCGTTGTTATCGCCCTTGACGCAGGCAACAGCAGTGGAAGCAGCGGAGTCGATGATACGGTCGAACATCACATAGGGGATGCCGCTGGTGGCCAGCTTGGCCATAGTGTTCTCCAGGGTGTTGTCCTGAGGCAGAATGACCACATAGTCAGCGGTCTTGTTCTCGATCAGGTCCTCCACCTGCTGGATCTGGTTGGCGGCGTCGGAAGAGGTGATGACGGTGGCGGCATACTTGCCGGCGTCATTCAGCTCCTGCGCCTTCTCCTGCGCATAGGTCATCACAGCGCCGGTCCAGCCGTGGTCGGCATTGGGGACCAGGATCGCGATGCGATTACCCGTGGCAGCATCGTTGTCCTTGTTGGCGTCATCGTCCTTCTTCTCGCCGCAGGCGACCAGAGACAGGGCCATGACCAGCGCAAGGATCAGTGCCAGTACTTTCTTCATGGTTGTTTCCTCCTAAAAATTTTTTATAGATACGGACAAAGTCCGCCTATAACGTGTTCTTACAGCTCCACCCAGGCAGAGTCCTTGGCTGCGGAGTCGATGACCGCGTGAATGAACTTCACGCCGTTGAGGCCGTCGGTGACGGTGGGATAGTCGAAAGAGCCGTCGTTGGCCGTACCGCCCGCCTTCACCGCCAGAATGGCGCTGATGATGTTCTTGTAGATGTTGGCAAAGGCGACGATCAGTCCCTCGGGATGGCCGGAGGGGATGCGGCTGTACGCGCCGGCCTTCTCGGTGATATAACCGGTACCGCGGGACAGGGTCTCCGTGGGCTTGCCCTTGGGGGTGTACTTCAGATAATCAGGATAGTGCTGCTCCCACTCCAGTGCACCCTCACTGCCGTAGATGCGGATGGTCAGGCCGTTGAGCTTGCCCGCCGCGATCTGAGAGCACCAGTACGCGCCGTTGACACCGTTTTCGTACTCGACGAGCATATTGGCGTTCAGGTCCAGCTCCTTGCCGTAGCGGTTCACGGTGGCGGCCAGACGCTTGATGTTCAGGCCGGTCAGGTAGTGGACGGAGTTCTCGATGTGGGTGCCGATGTCGCCCACACAGTTGGAGATACCGGATACCGCCGGATCGGCGCGCCAGACGGACAGCTTAGTGGTGCCCTCGCCGGGGACGCCCAGCTCATCGATGAGCCACTCCTGGACATACTCCGCATTGACGGCGGCGATCTTGCCGATCTTGCCCTCGGCGATCATCTCGCGGGCCACCTTCATCATGGTGTAGCCGGAATAGGTATAGGTGACGCCGAAAACCAGGTTTTTCTCCTTGGCCAGGGCCACCAGCTCCTGCGCCTGTTCCACGGTAAAGCACAGAGGCTTTTCGCACACCACATGAATTCCGTGCTGCAGGAAGCACTTGGCTACGTCGTAGTGGGTGTTGTTCGGGGTCGTGATGCTGACGAAATCGATACCGTCGGGACGCCTGCTCTCCGCCTCGGCCATGGCCTCATAGCTGGGGTACACGCGGCTCATGTCCAGGGAGTAGGTCTCGCCGGTCTCACGGTTCTTCTCCGCATTGGTGGAGAAGCAGCCCGCCACCAGCTGTGCGCGGGGGTCAAAGGCGATGGCTTTGCGATGCACCTCGCCGATAAAGGCGTTCATGTGTCCACCGACCATGCCGTAACGGATCTGAATACCCATATTGTCCTCCTTGTCGCGTTTCAGTTGGCGATAGCGTCGTCAAACTTCACATCGGACTTCTTGAAGTCCACCTTCTTCACGAAAGCGGCCGCCTCGGTAGCGCCCTCGATACGGTCCATACCGCTGTCCTCCCATTCCACGGACAGAGGACCGTCGTAACCGGCGGCGTTCAGCACGCGGATGATCTCCTCGAAGTTCACGTCACCATGACCCAGGGAGCGGAAGTTCCAGCCGCGGCGCAGGTCTCCGAAATCGATGTGGGAGCCCAGCAGACCACTGCGGCCATCCAGAGTCACCGCCGCATCCTTCATATGGACGTGGTACACGCGGTCCATAAAGTCGCGCAGGAACAGATGGGGCGTCACACCCTGCCACAGCAGGTGGCTGGGGTCGAAGTTCAGGCCGAACTCGGGGCGGTCGGCAAACTTCTTCAGCAGCTTCTCGGTGGAGTAGTAGTCGAAAGCGATCTCGCCGGGATGGACCTCCAGGGCGAACTTGATGCCGTTGGCCTTGAACTCATCCAGGATAGGGGACCACAGGCGCACGATCTCGTCGTAGCCGTTCTCGATCATCTCCTCGGTGGTCTGGGGGAAGGAATACAGCCACTTCCAGATGGGAGAGCCGGTGAAGCCCGTGACCACATAGCAGCCCAGCTTCTTGGCCACCACGGGGGCCTTCTTCATGGTGTCGATCGCCCAGGCGCGGATCTCCTCCGGCTTGTCGGCCAGCGCCGCGGGAGCAAAGTTGTTCAGCCGGGGATCGGGAGCGTCGCCCACACACTGGCCGATGATGTGGCAGGCCAAGGCCTTGCAGATCAGGTTGTTCTTCGCCAGGGTCTCCTTGATCCAGGCCACGTAGCTGTCATCGCTGTATGCACGATCAATGTCGATGCCGTTGCCCCAGCAGGCGACCTCCAGGCCGTCATAGCCCATCTTGGACGCCAGCGCACACAGTTCATCGAAGGGCAGGTCCGCCCACTGGCAGGTGCAAAGAGTTACCGGTCTGTTTCCCATGATACATTCCTCCTGTTAAAAAGTTAAATCATCATCGGCCTGTGCCGATCGGATCACAAACTTACTGCGAGTGCCGCACACGCACACGGTTGTGGGTATACACCACGCCGGCGGCGGGCCGCCGTCCGGTGTGGATATAGTCGAACAGCACACGCACCGCCTCGTCCCCCTGGGCGAAGGGCTCCTGGGTCACAGTGGCGGCAATGCGCCCTTCCTCCATATACCGCAGCACGGCCTCCGTCCCGTCCACCGCCAGCACGCGGATATTCTTTCCGCTTTCCAGGATGGCCCGCATACCGCCGTCGATACCGGCGGCGGCAAAGCACACCATATCCGGCGTGTGGTCCGCCAGATAGGCCCGCAGCACCTGATAGGAGACATCGTCGTCGTCCTGATTTTCCAGCACGGCGTCCACCGTGATCTCCGGCGTGCCCTCCAGTGCGGTCCGCAGACCGCGCACGCGGTCCATATGGCCGCGGACATTGGTGCTGCCGATAACAGCCGCCACGCGGCCCCGGCCATTGAGCATGAGCTGCACCAGATCTCCGGTGATCATACCGCTGTTGTAGTAGTCGCAGCCGACAAAGGCCACACGGTCGACATCGATATCGGTGTTGACTGTGACCACCGGTATGGGCAGTGACTGCAGGTACTCCGCGACCTCAGGCACATCCAGCGGCATGACCGCCAGCGCGTCCACGCCCTCGGCCACCAGCCGGCGCATGGCCTGCAGCTGCGTGGCGGCGTCGTAACCCTTGATCTCGCGGATGGTAAGGGTGGTGCCGTAGCTGGAGAGTTTTCTGGCGCGGCTCTGTGCGCCGCGGAGCACCTCGTCAAAAAAGGGATTGCCGACGGAGGGTATGACCATGCCGATGTGGGTGCGCTGACGGGAGCGAATAAGCGCCTGGGCCAGCTGGTTGGGCTGGTAGCGCTCACGCTCGGCAATGTCCAATATACGCTTGGCCAGCTCGGGATTTACGTTGCCGCGGCCATTGAGCACCCGGTCGACGGTGCCGCGGCTGGTTCCCGCTTTTTCGGCGATCTGCTTGATGGTCACGCGTCCGCTTCTCCTCTCCGAAATTTGTATCGCCCTTGGCGATGTGTCATTTGTGCTCGAGCACGAATTGACTGTGCTCGAGCACAGTTTCAAAATACCATCTCTTTTGTGATCTGTCAACGGAAAAGGGCCGGCGTGGCTCTATTTCTGTAGAGTTGCCTAAACACGGCGAAAAACTTTTGTTGTTTTTCCCAGTAGACATTTCGGAATTCCCTGTTACCCGCAACGCTTTGTGCCAAACATTCCAAACCAATAAGGTGGCTGCCAAACAGCAAAAGGGGCCACCATACAGCGGTCCCTTTTATGCGGAAAAAGCCAAACGGCTCCCGGGTGCGTGCCCGGGAGCCGTTTGGTGCAAGGGGGAGGAAAAGGAGTAAAGGAAGAAAACAAGCTATTTGGTGCAGACCGGCAGGAACTGGCCGAAGCAGTCGGGCAGGACCTGACCGTCACGCATAGTGGTGCGGCCACGGAGGATGGTCTCGACCACCCGGCCCTGGAAGGACATACCGTCATAGGGGGACCATTTGGCTTTAGAGTACATCTTCTCCTGACGGAAGGTGTAGGCCGCGGACATATCCACAATGGCCAAGTCGGCATCGGCTCCGGGGCGAATAACGCCCTTGCGGGGATAGAGGCCGAAGGTACGGGCCGCATTGGCGGAGGTGATCGCCGCCACGCGGGGCAGCGTCAGCAGGCCGCGGTGGACAGCGGTGAGCAACACAGGAGAAAGACCCTCGATACCGCTGATTCCGGCGGGGGCATCCCAGAAGGAACGGTGCTTTTCCTCGCAGGTGTGGGGCGCGTGATCTGAGCAGACCCAGTCCAAGGTACCATCCGCAAGGCCCTGCCAGACTGCCTGGCGATCTGCGGCGGTACGGATGAGAGGGTAAGTCTTCATCACCGCACCGCAGCGGCGGGCGTCGCGGTCGGTGAAGGTCAGGTAATGGGTACAGGTCTCGGCGGTGACATCCACGCCGTCGGCCTTGGCGCGGCGGAGGTGCTCCACGCCGTCGCCTACACCCACATGGAGGACGTGCAGGGGCATGGAGAGCTCCTTGGCCATGTCGATGGCGGTGTCGATGATGGAGGTCTCGCAGCTGACGGGGCGGGTACGCAGCAATGCGGCGTAGTCCTGCGCGCCGGCGGCAAGGACCTCCTGCGTCAGGGCCCGAACAATGGAGAAATTCTCTGCGTGGATGCCCAGGCGTTTGCCGGTGGCCTTCACAGCGCGGAACAGGCGGTAGATCTGGCCGTCGTCCGGGGGCGGGAGGACGTTGTCCATGCCCTCACGGTAGTTGTAGATCAGGCTGTTGTCCCGGTGGTCCACCGCGTAGCCCCAGAAGAATTTGAAGGCCACGCAGCCGGCCTCCGCCAAAGCGGGCAGGCTGGCAAGATTGGCATCGCCCAAAGCCAGGCCCCAGACGCAGAAATCCGCATGGGCCTTGGGCTGGATGACCGAGACAAGATCACGGAGAGACTCCGCCGAGTGAATGGTAGGGGTGCAGTTGGGCATTTCGAACACGGTGGTAATACCGGTGGCGGCAGCCGCCGCGGTGGAGGAACGGAAGTCCTCCTTCTCACCGGTGGCCAGACGGCCGTCGCGGGAGTGAACGTGGGTCTCGATCAGGCCGGGCAGGATATAGCGGCCAGAAGCGTCGGTGGCTTCGCCGACGGTGCCGGGCAGGCGCTCGGACGTGACGGCGGCGACCCGGCCGTCACGAATGTAGATATCGGCACGCTGCATACCGTCATCGTTGACCACCGTGCCGTTGTAGATGACTCTGTCCCAGTCCATAAATGCCTCCTCCGATATGTATACTGTATACACTTAGTCTTCAAGAGAAGCCCCCATGACAGGTCACAGGGGTCTCGTGCAGGCGGTACATTCCGTCATACAGACGGTACATACCCGCTATGCAGATGGTACATATCCGTCATGCGGGCGATACATATCCGCCATGCAGATGGTACATATCCGTCATGCAGATGGGGTCTGTGCGTCAGTCCTCCTTGCCGTAGCGCTGGAGTGCGGCCTCGTGAACGTTAGCGGTATGGGCGGTGAGCACCCGACGGAGGCGATCCGCATCACGGGCCCGCAGGGACGCCACGATCTCCTCGTGCTCCGCCAACGCACGGCGGCGGCGTTCGTCATCGGACAGCACGCTCTCGCGGAAGCGGGCGTGCTCCGGGTTCTGAAACGACGTGGTGGCGCTGTAGCTTTCGATCTGGTCCAGGAGCTTGATGAGCAGGGGCATATTGCTGCTCTGGGTCAACAGGCCGTTGAATTCGTCCAGGTGGCGGAAATACGCACCGACGTCATGCTTGTCCAGCGCCTCGGCGCAGCCGCGGTTGTCGGCCTCCATGGCGTCCAGCTGCGCGTCGGTGATGTTCCGCACCACTGCATCCACGCTGAGCAGCTGCAGGGCGGAACGGATGGTATAGACCTCGTCCACCTCGGCACGGGTCAGCCTGGGCCGGGCCACGGCGCCCTTACGGGGCTCGTAGACCACCAGCCCCTCACGCTCCAGCATACGGATGGCTTCGCGCACGGGGGTGCGGCTGACGCGGAAAATATCGGCGTATTTTGTTTCGACAATGCGCTCATCCGGCGCGATATCACCGTTGATAATGGCGTTTTTCAGCTGGCTATATATCGTCTCGCGCTGGGGATTGGCGGGGTCCACCGGTGTGAAGGCTGTCATCTCTCTCTGCCCCCTTCTTTTTGTACCGCAGCAGGCGGCTCTATACACACTATACCCGCTGCTGCGGGAAAAAGCAAGCAAAACCGGCAAATTCTGCCGATTTTCCCTCCCCTGCCGGGGCTTTGGCGCAGTGCAGTCTCTCTTATATGTGTATGGGATACTGTATACAAAGTACATGGTAACATATTCCTTTCCCTTTTGCAAGGGGTTTTCAGACGCGCGGCAAAAAAAGAAAGCCCTTACGGGCTTTCTTTTTTCGCTCTCAGTGACGCTTTTTAGCGGTCCAGGCCATGCCGGTCACGGACAGGACAGCCGTCACGGCGTAGATACCTATGCCCGCGTCGAAGGTCTTGGGGCTGCTGCTCTTGCCGCCGATGGTAAAGTCCATGCTGGTGTTGCCCGCCGTGGACAGGATGGTGATGGTGTGCTTGCCCGCCGCCAGTGTCTTGAGGTACGCGGCCTTCAGGTACACCACGGTGGAGCCCTCCTCGGCGGTATAGTTGGACTTGGCAAGGGTCTTGCCGTCCACCTGGACGCCCTGGAAGGTGCTGAACGCCGCGGTGGAGCGGAACACCAGGCCGTAGTCGCCGCCGGGATAGTCCGTGGCGGACTTGTTGGTGCCGTTCAGCTCAGCGGTGATGCCGGGGGTGGAGGGGTAGTAATAGTAGCCGCCGGTGGAGGGGGTGGGAACGGGCTTGGCCGTTTCGGTCTTACCGGCAGCAATCGTGTTGCCATTGACGGTCACAGACTCACTACTATCATTGGATACCCGAATAGTTTTGCTATCGGTGAAAGTCGCATTGCCCGCACCGGCAGCGATGATTTTGACAGTGTCACCATCCTCAGCATCATCCACCGCATCCTGCAAATTAGCGTACTGCCTGGTAAAGCCGTTGGCATCCGTGATAGTCACGGTCGTAGGAACATTGCCGGTGACCTTGTTCGCATCATTGACGAGATCGGTCACCTTTTTGCCAGAACCCTCAGGTGCTGCAGACCCCTTCCAGGCGTCGGCAAGTTCCGTGCCGGAAAGCAGATCGTCTTTGCTGTCCTTGTTGTTGCTGAACGTGATTTTGGAGTTATCCGCCAAAATCATAACGCCGTTATACAACGCAAGCAACTGCTGGTGTACGCCATCCGCAGTCGTCAGCGTGTTGTTGCTGATAGCAACATTGCCGCACTTGTGAGAAGCATTCTCGGTCATAGAGAGCATGAACGCAGAGTTCTTTTCGCTGTCTCCTGCATCATTGGTGTACTTGTCACCCGGAAGCATTTCAAACTGGTTCCCAGATGCACTGATGGCTGCACCCGCATCATTCCACAAACCGACATACTCAAACTTGACGGGGCGGGTGCTGGTCACATTGCAGTTATCGAACTTAATATCCGTCAGCGCCATAAAGTCAGTGCCCTGGCCCTCATTGTCACTCGGATTCCAGTTTCCGACAGAAGGGCGAATCCAAATCGGATTGGAATTGTTGGCATCCGTGGTATTTTTGTAATCCTTGAATGTGCAGGTATCAAATGTTACCTTTCCTGCCGACAGTGCGCCCACAATAAGACCATTGAATGTACAATTGCTAAACTTTACCTCACCAAGCACACTCCAAGGAGAGGTATACAGCTGATAGTCAAAGCGAAAAACGTTATTGAAGGTGATGCCTTTAAATTCCACATCTGTGTAGGCGGGAAGCGCAAGCAAAAGATTCGCCGCGGCCGGAATATTGTCGATATTCGTATAACCGGTAGCACCGCTGGTGATAGTACCACCGACAAAAACAACCTTATGGCCGTTGGCGCCGTCGTTGCCTTCACCCTTATAACCATTTTCTCCATAAGCGTTCATTTTGCTATGGTCAGGGTTCTGGCCCGGGGTGTCATTCCGGACACCATTACCCAGCGCAAAGGCACTCCCTTCCGCGTAGGTAAAATTATCGACACGCACATAAAGCGTACCACTGTTGGCGTTCTGTGCGGCCTTATAACCTTCACGCGTCAGCTGATTAAACTCATTCAGTGTATACGGGTTATTCTCTGTTCCCTTGACTTTAGTCTCCTCCGCCCATGCGCTTGTGCACAGGCTCAGCGCCATGACCAGCGCCAAAATGGTTGCTAACAATTTCTTCATGTCTCATACCCCGTTTGTTTTAGATTTCCGCAGGCGCACTCGTTTTAATGGTTATTAAAACGCTAATGCAGAGGTACCTCTGCGGATAGTCAGATTATAGCACAGCTGCACAATTTGTCCAGTCTTTTTATGGAAAATTTACATATTTTTTCTGTTACCGGGAATGGAAAACGGGAGAATTTGACAGAAAATGGGAATTGGGGGTGTTTTGCCGCGGCGGGCGGGGCGGGGATGATTTGTCATAATTGTCAAAAAAGTGGGGTTTATTTTTGTGCTAAGGGCAGAAATGCTGCACTTCTATTGACGGCGGGGTGAAATGCGAGTAAAATATGTACACAAAGAATACTGTATACAGTATTCAATCCGAATACACGCAGAAACAGCGTCTGCGCTGTATACCATGAGCGACGGCCCCTGCCCGGGACACAGTATGCCGGGGCAGACAGATACAGCCGGTTCGGACATGGGCGGATAACGCCGGGCGGCAGAAGCGGAGGACGGCACATGGAGAACTTCTCATTATATATAAACGGCGTGCTCCGCACGGTATGCGTGCCGCCCCAGTGGACGCTGCTGCGGGTACTGCGGGAGACGCTGGGCCTGACCGGCGCGAAAAACGGATGCTCCTCCGGCGACTGCGGCGCCTGCCGCGTGATACTGGACGGCACGGCGGTGAACGCCTGCAAGGTACCTATTAAGGATGCGGCGGGACATCGGGTGGAGACCATAGAGGGGCTGAGCCGGAACGGACAACTGCACCCCATACAGCAGGCGTTTATCGACTGCGGAGCCGTCCAGTGCGGCTTCTGCACGCCGGGAATGGTGATGAGCGCCAAGGCACTGCTGGACAAGACGCTGCACCCCAGTGACGAGGAGATACGGGAGGCGCTGGCACCGAATCTGTGCCGCTGTACCGGCTACTACAAGATCGAGGAGGCCGTCCGGGAGGCGGCGCGGCGGCTGGAGGCGCAGGACCGGTGAAGGAGCTGACGTACATCGGAAAGAGCTACCCGGTGCAGGACGCGGCGGCCAAGGCAACAGGGGAACTGCTGTATGTGGACGACATGACCATGCCGCGGATGCTGTACGCCAAGGCGCTTTTCTCGCCGGTGGCTCACGCGCGGATCAAGCGCATCGACACCACAGCGGCGGAGGCGCTGCCCGGCGTGTGGGCAGTGGCTACCTATCAGAACACACCGCAAACGCGGTTCAACAGCACCACGCGGTTTTATATGCAGGCGCCGGCGCCTATCGAGACGGAGCGCATTTTTGACGACACGGTGCGCTTTGTGGGCGACCGGGTGGCGGCGGTGGCGGCAGAGACAGAGGATATCGCCCAGGCGGCCATCGACCTGATCGAGGTAGAATACGAGCCGCTGCCGGTGGTGACGGATCCGCTGGAGGCCATGCGGGAAGACGCCTATCCCCTGCACGGCAGCAGCAACATCGCGCTGCGGATCGAGAAAAACACGGGAGACGTGGCGAAGGGTTTTCAGGAGGCGGACCGGGTGTTTGAAGACACCTACCGCACGCCGGCGGTGCACCACTGCGCCATCGAGCCCCACACCGCCATCGCGGAGGTGGACGCGCAGGGGCGGCTGACCGTCACCGCGCCGTATCAGAACACCTTTGGCGAACGGATCGTATTGAGCCGGATATTCGGCCTGCCGCTGAGCAAGGTGCGGGTGGTAAGCCCCACCATGGGCGGCGCATTCGGCGGAAAGATGGAGTCCTCGGTGGAGCTGATCCCCGCAGCGCTGGCGATGCTGTGCCGCAGGCCGGTGAAATTCACCGCCACACGGCGGGAGTGCATGGTATCCACGCGGGTGCGGCATGCCAGCGTCATCACGGTGAAGACCGGCGTGAAAAACGACGGCACCATCGTGGCACAGGAGATCACGGCCATCACCAACACCGGAGCATATGCCTCCAGCGCAGGGAACGTGATCGGCGCCATGAGCGCCAAGGTATTCAAGGGCTACAAAACACCGAATATGCGCTTTGTGGGCATACCCGTATATACCAACACGCCGGTGGCGGGGGCCATGCGGGGCTACGGATCGCCGCAGGTATTCTTTGCCATGGAACGGCAGTTGTATAAGATCGCCGGCGCGCTGGGCATGAACTACACGGAGCTGCAGATGAAAAATCTGGTGGATCCGGAGGACAGCGACCTGTTCGCGGGGCACCCCATCGGCAACCCCCGGCCCAAGGACTGCGTGCGCCGGGCCATGGCACTGCGGCAGAACTGGCCGGACATGGACGATGGGGACGGAAAGTACCTCATCGGCGAGAGCTGGGCCATGGGACTGCACGGTAGCGGGGCCTTCGGCTCGCAGATCGACCAGAACTGCATGGTGGTCAAGATGAACGATGACGGCACCTGCGTGCTGCACTCCGGCACCCACGATATGGGCAACGGACAGCTGATGGTGCAGATACAGGTCGTGGCGGAGACGCTGGGCATCCCACCGGAACAGGTGGCCTGCGTGGCCTCGGACACGGATGTGTGCGGGTGGAACCTGGGCGACTTTTCCAGTCGGGGCGTGTATGTCAGCTGCGGCGCGGTGCAGAAGGCCGCGGAGGACGCGGCGGTACAGCTGCGGTGCGCCGCCGCCGGACTGTTGGGCGGCCAGGCGGAGGACATCTCTCTGCACGACGGACGGGCGTGGCTGCCGGAGGGCAGCAGCGCCTCGCTGGCAGAGGTAATGAACTACGCCCAAAGCGTACAAAAGCATGAGATATTCGGTGTGGCCACCCACGCATCGGCACACACCCCCGGGTCCTACGGCGTACATATGGCGCGGGTAAAGGTGGAAAAGGCCACCGGCGCGGTGACGGTGACGGACTACATCGCTGTACACGATGTGGGACGGGTGATGAACCGGATGGGCATCGAGGGACAGCTGGAGGGCGGCATACAGATGGGGCTGGGCTACGCGCTCCGGGAGGAACTGGCCTTTGACGCGGCAGGACAGCTGCGAGACAGCAGCCTGCACAGTTACCGGCCCTTCCGGGCCACGGAAATGCCCCGTTTGCAGACGGACTTTATCGAAGAGGGCGAACCTACCGGCCCCTACGGCGCCAAGAGCATTTCGGAGTGCGCGGTGGTGCCCAGCGCACCGGCCATCATCAATGCGGTATGCGATGCCACGGGGCTGGACATCCACGACCTGCCCTACCGCCCCGTAAAGGCAGAGGGCGGCATACGGCGGCTGCACACCACGGAGGGCTGTGTATTCTGCGGCCTGTGCGCGAAGAAATGCCCCTACGGCGCGCTGTCCGTGGACCGGCAGGCCAAGCAGTGGCGGGTATCCGACCGGCGGTGCCGGGAATGCGGCCTGTGTGCGGCAGCCTGTCCAAAGCATTGCCTTTCCTTAGACAATAGCGTCGTATACATGACACATTAACGTTCTTATTGTGAAATGTATTATTTCAACAAATAGCAGTTATATGAAACGGCTATGGATGGGTTATTGACTTGGCCCGGGCCGACGTGTAAACTGTAACATCATTTTTTCGGTGGCCGGCATTTCGCCGCCTCTCCCCTCCCCTGGCGCGGGAAAAAAATCGTGGTGTACACTGTAATGTATACTGTACACAGTAGACGGACACAGACTCCCTCATCCATGCCAGCAGGGGCGAAACACCGTGGACAACATCATACGCAACAGCGCGGTCCGCAGACGACGGACGGCGCGATAGCCACAGACAGAACGGAAGGAGCGACAGTCATATGGCACATTACAACGATATGCGGGAATTTCTGGAGGAGCTGAAGAAACGGGGTGACCTGATGGTCATCGACAAGAAGGTCAGCCCGGTACACGAGATATGCGCCTTTACGCGCAAGGCATCGGACATGGGTGGTCCGGCGCTGCTCTTCACCAATGTGGAGGGCTACGATATGCCGGTGCTGTCCGGCCTGTACGGCACCCGCGAGAGAGTGCATCTGGCACTGGGTCTGGGCGACGATACAAAGAGCGTCATTAAGGAATACGTAGCTCACGAGAACAAGTTTATCCCGCCGGTAACGGTGGGTGACGACGAGGCTCCTGTGCACGAGGTGGTGCTGACCGGCGGCGCGGTGGACCTGTACAAGCTGCCCATCCTGACGAACTTCGAGAAGGACCTGGGGCCGTATATCACCGCCGGCGTGCAGATGGCCAACGACCCCATCACCGGTGTGCGGAACTCCTCCATGCACCGGATGCTGCTGCTGGACAAGAACCACATGACCTGCTTTGCCCCCAAGGGACGGCACCTGGGTACCATCATTGAGCGCAATGAGGACAACGGAAAGGGCACGGAGATCGCCACGGTCATCGGCGGCGACCCCATCATCGCCATCGCGTCACAGTGCCGGCCGGCACTGGGCACCGATGAGATGGGCATGGCCGGCGGCCTGCGCGGCGAGGCGGTGAAGATGGTCAAGTGCAAGACCATCGACGTAGAGGTGCCCGCCACCGCGGAGATCGTTATCGAGGGACGCACCCTGCCCGGTCTGCGGGAGGACGACGGCCCCTTCGGTGAATATCCCGGCACGTACAGCGAGGTACGCAAAGCCCCGGTGGTGGAGATCACCGCCATCACCATGCGGAAGGACGCCATTTTCCAGAATGCCTATACCGGTATGCCCATGACGGAAAACCACTGGATGATGGATCTGGCGGCCACAGCGCTGGCTTACCGCGAGGCGTACAAGATCTGCCCGGACATCCACGACATCTGCCTGACCTCCGGCGGCACCAGCCGCCACCACTGCGTGGTGTCCATCAAGAAGCGCCATCCCTATGAGCCGCGGAATGTGATGACCGCCCTTCTGGCGGCCAACATCGGTATCAAGCTGTGTGTGGTGGTGGACGAGGATATCGACGTACATGATATGCAGCAGGTAGAATGGGCTATCAACACCCGTATGCAGGCGGACCGGGATGTGATGATACTGCCGGTGATGTACAGCCCCACGCTGGACCCCTCCGCGCCGTATCCCCGTGCGTCGTCCAAGATGGGCATCGACGCCACCGCGCCGCTGGAGGACAAGGAGGCGTTCGCCCCTGTGTTCACACCCGGACAGGACGCACCGTATATCGAGGAAATGCTGCGGGACTTTATGGATAAGCGGCGGCAATAAGCCGCAGGAGGCGGAATATGTCTGACAGGACTCGTGAAATGGCCACCGTACGGGAAAACAGCCGTATTCTGGACGGCTACTATAAAATGACACTCCACGCACCGGTGATCGCACAGCGCTGCCGGCCGGGACAATTCGTGTTTATCCGGGTGGGCAGCGGCACCGCACCGCTGCTGCGGCGACCCATCAGCATCTGCGAAGCCGACAGCATCGGCGGCACGCTGACACTGCTCTATCGGGTGGTGGGCACAGGCACCGATCTGCTGTCCGCCGTGCGGGCGGGCCAAGCCCTGGACGTGATGGGCCCCATCGGCACGCCGTTCCCCGTGGAGGGCGAGCAGGCGATACTGGTAGCCGGCGGCATGGGGGCGGCGCCCCTGTGTATGCTGGCCCGGGCACTGCATGATGCAGGATCGGCTGTGACCGTGTATCTGGGCTGCCGCGACGCGGCCCATGACCTGTGCGGAAAGACGCTGCGGACCTACGGGACAGTACACACCGCCTATGAGAGCGAAGGCCGCCTGGTAACGGATATCCTGCCGGAAACAGCGGCAGGCGTCGTGTACGCCTGCGGGCCGACGGCCATGCTGGCTAAGGTGCAGCAGTGGGCCGCACAAAACGGCGCGGAGGGCTATGTGTCTCTGGAGGAACGCATGGCCTGCGGCATCGGCGCGTGCTCCGGCTGCGGCTTTCCCATGCGGAAAGCCGACGGCGGCGTGCTGTACAAAAAAGTCTGCGTGGACGGACCGGTATTCCCGATGGGTGAGGTGATCTTTCATGGATAACATCACAGTGGGCGGCGTGACGCTGCATTCGCCGCTGCTGAACGCGGCGGGCACGATGGGCTTCGGCTCCTCCTATGCGGACTATATCGACCTGCACCGTCTGGGCGGACTGGTGACACGCACGATGACCGTCAAACCCCGGCGTGGCGCGGAGGCGCCCCGGCTGTGGGAGACGCCCTCGGGGCTGCTGAACTGCGTGGGGATGCAAAACCCCGGATATGAGAAATTCACGCAGGTATTTTACAAGGGACTGGTGGGCTATGACGTGCCCATTATTGCCAGCGTCACCGGCACACCGGAGGAAATACGGCGTATGGCGGACGTATTGGCGGAGCTGCCGGCAGTGGCCGGCGTGGAGGTGAACCTCCACTGCACCTACGAGGAATACCGGGCACTGGGAAGCAAGGCGTATCTGGAGCAGTGCGCGCAGCGCATCCGTGCCGCCGCAGACGGACGGCTGCCGGTGTGGGCGAAGCTGTCGCCCTGCGCCGGAGACATCGTAGATGCGGCGCGGACGGCACAGGACGCCGGGGCGCAGGCGGTGGTATGCGCCAACACCTATTGGGGCATGGCCCTGCAGGCGGACGGCAGCTCACGGCTGGGCAGCATGGTGGGCGGACTGTCCGGCCCGGCCATACGGCCTCTGTCCGTGTTCCAGACATGGCGGGTGGCCCAGGAGGTCGCTGTCGACGTGGTGGGCTGCGGCGGTATCGTGTGCGCCGCGGACGTAAAGGAATACATGGCCGCCGGCGCAAAGGCCGTGGAGATCGGCACTGCCAACTTCACAGAGCCGGAGACGATCATACGGATCACAGAGGCACTGTAACGCCCGCGGGGCGGGCAAAATGTACGAAACAGACAGGAGGGATGGACATGGTGGCAGTGGGCATCAGCGGTGCGACGGGCTGTATATACGGTATCCGGCTGCTGGAGGCACTGCGGGCGCTGGGACAGGAGACAGAGCTGATACTCAGCGACTGGGGCGCAGAGACCATACGGCTGGAAACGGGTTACACCGTGGAGCAGGTCAAGGCGCTGGCTGACCGGGTATACGACAACCGCAATATGGCCGCACAGGCGGCCAGCGGTTCCAGCTGCGCGGACGCCATGGTCATCGCCCCATGCAGCATGAAGACCCTGGCGGGCATCGCTATGGGCTATGATGACAGCCTGCTGGTGCGGGCGGCAGATGTGATGCTGAAGGAGCGGCGGCGGCTGATACTGCTGACGCGGGAAACACCGCTGAATTTGAGCCACATCCGCAATATGGAGACGGTAACGCTGATGGGCGGCATTATCCTGCCGCCGGTACCGGCCTTTTACAGCCGGCCGCAGACGGTGGACGACATCGTGGATCAGACAGTCAGCCGGACGCTGCGGCTGCTGGGTCTGGACGGCGGGGAAAGGTTCAGGTGGAACGGAAATGGCTGAGCGTGTGGTGGAGCGAACACTGAGCGACGGCGGACTGTCCATACACTACCGGCTGGAACGGCTGGGCGGCGACCTGCTGCTGACCGTGACCGGCGGGGCGGCCCACGTAGGCTGCGTCGTACTGGCCACACACCGGCAGAGCCTGACAGGCAGCGGCGCGGACAGCGCCGACAGCAGCGTTCTCAATCGCAGCGGGCACAAGGACGAATTCTTGCTGCGGGCGCTGGCAGAACGGCTCAGCGCCGTGGCCGGCTGTGCCGTGGCTGCCGTGGGCGGCGTGCATTACGACGGTCTGGACCAGCACGGACTGCGGTCCGCCGCCCATATTGAACAGCAAGCGCTGGCACAGGCAGAGGACTGGGCGGCGGAATTGCTGCCGTAACGGGAAACAAGAAACACAGAGGGGAGGTATGCCGCTGTGGCACAGCGCGAACAGGACATCCTGCGGGTGGACGCCCGGGACAAGGTGACCGGGCGGACGAAATACGCGGCTGATCTCGCCTTTGACGGTATACTGTACACAAAATCAGTGCACGCGGACCTCCCCCATGGGAAGCTGCTGGCGGTGCATACCGCGGCGGCACTGGCGGCGGAGGGCGTGGCCGGTGTGTACACCGCCCGGGACATGCCGGGCCGAAATGTGGGCGACAATGAGAAGCCTATCATGGTATATGACACCATACGGAGCCGGGGCGATTGCATCGCCGTGGTCGCGGCCGTCTCACAGGAGGCGGCAGACCGGGCGGCGCGGCTGGTCACCTATGACGCCCAGCCCATGCCCGCGGTATTCGACCCGGAGGAAGCACTGCTGCCGGACGCGCCCAAGCTGTACGACGACGGGAACCTGATACTGGAGCATCGCGTCCGCAAGGGGCGGGCGGCAAAGGGCTTTGACGAGGCGGACATCATTGTGGAACGGGAGTTCCGCACCCAGCGGGTGATCCCCGGGGCCATCGAGCCGGAGAGCGTGGTGGTGTCGCCTCAGGACGGAGAGCTGCGGGTCTACTGCCCGTGCAAGGCACCCTTCAACATCCGGCGTATCGTGGCGGCGGCCTGCGGTCTGCCCATGAGCGCTGTACGGGTGACGCAGCCCGGTATGGGCGGGTCCTTCGGCGGCAAGGATGACGACGCCGGGGCTATGGCCGCAAGAGCCGCTATCGCGGCGCTGCACACCGGGCGGCCCTGCCGCATGACATGGCGCAGCAGCGAGACGCTGCTGGAGGGCGTAAAGCGGCATCCCTTTCACATCTACTACAAGGCCGGCGCAAAGCGGGACGGCACACTGACCGCCATTGAGGTGCGGGGCTTTGTGGACGGCGGCGCATACCTGTCCAAGAGCAAGACCACCACATGGCGCAGCGGTATCGAAGCCACAGGGCCCTATCGGGTGGAACACGTGGACGTGTGCATGAAAGCGGCCTATACCAACAACTGCTATGCCGGCAGTGTGCGTGGCTTCGGCTCGCCGCAGATCGACTTCGCCGCCGAATCTGTGATGGACGAGCTGGCACAGCAGCTGGGCATGACACCCTGGGCCTTCCGGGAGAAAAACCTGCTGCGGGACGGCGACATATCCGGCTCCGGCCAGCCCATGCGCGACGTGAGCGCAGGTGCGTGCCTGGAACGCCTGCGGCGGGAATTCGGCGAGGACCTGCGGCCCTTTGTCCGGAACGGAAAGCTGGTGGGCAGGGGCATCGCCTGCCTGTACCGGGGCGAGTCCTACGGTGCGGGCACACCGGTGCAGGACACCTCCGGCGTGACCATCGTATTAAACGCGGACGGCAGTCTGAACGTGAGCACCGGACTGAGCGAGGTGGGCCAGGGCGGCCACACGCTGCTGACGGCCATCATCGGCCGGGAGCTGGGGCTGCCGCCGGAACGCATACACATCGCACCGGCGGACACGGACTACTGTGTGGATTCCGGGTCCACCGCCGCCTCACGGGGGACCATCACCGCGGGCAACGCCGCCTGGCTGGCAGCACAGGAGGCCAAGCAGCAGATCAACACCGCACTGTGGGAATACCGGGGGTTCGACGGACCCATCGTATATGAGGGCGGACTGGTCCGCTGCGGTGACGAGCAGATGACCTTCACCGAGGCGGTAGGGGTCCTGCGGAATACCGGACGGGATATGCGCGCCCACGGCTGGTGGGCCTCCCCCAAGACATTCTGGGACAGAGAGAAATGCCGGGGCAGCAATTATATGTCCTACGCCTATGGCGCCTGCGGCGCTGAGGTAGAGATAGACCCCATCACCGGAAAGACCGACGTAACTGACTTTGTGGCCGTACACGACATGGGCCGCATCATTAACCACGCTGCCACGGTGGGACAAGTAGGCGGTGGTGTATCCATGGGCGTAGGCTACGCCTTGACGGAAAATGCCGACACACCGGGCGGCGTGACACGCGCCGCTGATCTGGACAGCTATCTGCTGCCCACAGCACTGGATATGTGTCCCGTGCGGACGGTGCTGCTGGAGGAAGGCGCCGGCGTTCCGCCGCTGCTGGTACACGGCATTGGCGAACCGGCCACCTCTATCGTGGCGCCGGCCATCACCAACGCTATGTCCGCGGCGCTGGGCGCACGGATAGACACCCTGCCGGCGGACCTGGAAACGGTACGGGCCATACTGGACGAGAAAAAGAGGTAGCTATGTTTCTGCAAGCGGGCAGCCCCGCGGAACTGCGGGCCTATATGGCACAATACCCCGACAGCCGGTGCATTGCCGGCGGCACGGATATCATGCCGGTGCAGAACCGGGAAAATGACCATGAGGCGGTGTTCATCGATATATCCGGCGCAGCGGCGCTGCACCGGATCGTGTCGGAGGACGGCGTGCTGTCCGTCGGGGCAGCGGCGACCTTCGCCGAGATAGAACGAAACGCGCTGCTGCGGCAGTACGCGCCGGCACTGTGCCTTGCCGCAGCACAGGTGGGGTCCCCTCAGATACGAAATCTGGGCACCATCGGCGGCAATGTGGCACATGGGAGCCCCGCAGCGGACACCCTGCCGGTGCTGGCCATGCTGGACGCGGAGGTGCGGCTGTACAGCGCCACGGAGGGCACCTGCCGGGACATACCGGTGGATACCTTCATCACCGGACCGGGACAGACCCTGCTGCGTCCCGGCGAATACATAGAGGCGCTGCGCTTTTCCCCGCCGGAGGCGAGCTGGCGCATGGCCTATGAAAAAGTGGGACGGCGCAATGCGCTGGCCATCTCCCGGCTCAGCGCCTGCTGCGCGGCCAGATGGGAGGGACAGCGCCTGACCGGACTGCGCCTTGCTCTGGGCGCCGTATTTCCCACGCCGCGGCGGCTGTACGCAGCAGAAGCACTGCTTTTGAAGGAACAGCCCTCCCCTGCCGCGGAAACGCAGGCGGCAGAGCTGGTAACACAGGCCATTGTGGCGGCCGCCGGGCAGCGGGCCTCGGCCAGCTACAAGCTGGCGGTGGCCCCGGAGCTGCTGCTGCGGACACTGCGCCGCACCCGAGAGGAGGCGAACCAATGAGGATAGGTTTTACGCTCAACGGCGCGCCCGTCTGCGTGGAGGCGCCGGGGACGGTGTCGCTGCTGACATTGCTGCGGGACTACTGCCGCCTGACCGGCACCAAACGGGGCTGCGACATCGGCGAATGCGGCGCCTGCACGGTGCTGCTGGACGACAGGGCGGTGACCTCCTGCATGGTCATGGCCGGGCAGGTACAGGGCCGCCGGGTGGTGACCATTGAGGGCCTGACCGGACACGACGGCGCACTGAGCCCCCTACAGCAGGCGTTTGTGGACCACTTTGCTGTACAGTGCGGCTTCTGCACGCCCGGCATGATCATGAGTGCCACAGCGCTGCTGCATGAGGACCCGCATCCCTCCCGGGAGAAGATACGGCGGGCGATCTCGGGCAATCTGTGCCGGTGCACAGGCTACGACGCTATTGTGGACGCCATTGACGCCGCAGCGGCGGAGATGGCCAGGCTGGTATAAAACAAGCGTGGTAATTACCCCTTATGGGGCGATTATAAATTCAAAATTATGAAGGAGAAAGACATGAAAAAGCTATTTGCATTGCTGCTGGCACTTGTCATGGCCCTGTCTCTCGTCGCCTGCGGCGAGAAGAAGGATGACACCGAAGACAAGACCGATGACAGCAACCCCTCCACCGGCATGGAGCTGACACAGGCCACCGATCTGGTGATCGCTACCGGCGGCACCTCCGGTGCATGGTACCCCATCGGCGTCAGCATCGCTGACACCCTGACCAACGTGGACAACAACCTGTTCGTCACCTCCGAGGTCACCAACGGCGGCGTGGAGAACGCCCGTCTGCTGGGCACCCACGCGGCCAATGTCGGCTTCGTGAACTCCGACACCGCGTACTTCGCCACCCAGTCCGAGGATGCTTTCGCGTCCGAGCCCGCGTATGAGCTGTACGGCCTGGCCAACCTGTATGACAGCGTGCTGGAGATCGCCGTGCTGGCTGACAGCGGCATCAACAGCATCGCAGATCTGGCCGGTAAGCGCGTGGTGGTGGGCACCCCCGCCTCCTCCGCCTCCACCATGGGCTGGACGGTGCTGAGCACCTATGGTCTGACCGACAAGGACGTGAAGGGCTCTGAGCTGAGCATCGCCGAGGGCGTTGAGGCCCTGAAGAACGGCGATGTGGACTGCGTGTTCATCTTCAGTGCCGCCCCCAACAGCGCCCTGACTGAGCTGTCCGTGACCAAGAACTTCAAGCTGCTGAGCATCGACGAGGAGCATCAGAAGGCCGCGATCGAGCAGCACAGCTACTTCAGCACCGCTACCCTGTCCGCTGACCTGTACACCTGCACCAGCGAGGACACCACCACCCTGGCCATGCCCACTCTGCTGGCCTGTGACAGCAGCCTCAGCAACGAGGCCGCCTATCAGTTCGTGAAGGGCATCTATGAAAATCTGGACGTGATCTCCACCTCCCACGCGATGGCCGCCAAGATCAACCTGGACCACGCTGCCAACATCAACCTGGAGATCCACCCCGGTGCCCTGCAGTACTACCGCGAGATGGGCATTGTTGACTGATCTTCCCTCTCTTTTCCCCCCTGTCCCATCGGACGGCGGGCTTCGGCCCGCCGCCCGGTGCGGCCCCACATTCCGGAAATAACGAAAGGATCGGAACATGGCAACTAAGTCAAAATTCAGCGATGTACTGAGTAAGATCGCGTTTGTGATTGCCGTTCTGCTGACCCTGTTTCAATCGTACACTGCACTGTTCGGCGTTTTGACCGCCGTATACCAGCGGGCGATACACCTTGGTCTGGCGAGCAGCTACATCTTCCTGTTCAACATGGCAAACCCCAAGGAGAAGGGGAAAGTTTTTCACATCATCATCAATTTTATCGGGCTGGTGGCTTCCGCCGGCTCCAACTTCTACATCTGCCTGCACTATGCGGAGATCCAGGGGCGCTTGGGTATCACCACTGAGCTGGATATGATCTTCGGCGCGCTGCTGCTGGCGGCGATCCTGATCATGGGATATGAGTCCCTGGGCTGGGCGCTGCCCACCATCTCCGTGATCTTCCTGCTCTATGGCCTGTTTGGCCATCTCATCCCCGGTGCGCTGAGCCACCAGGCCTTTACATTCAAGCGCCTGATCTCGTTCCTGTATCTGGGTACCGAGGGTGTTTTCGGTTCGGCAATGAGTGTCAGTGCGACATTTATCTTTATATTCATTCTCTTCGGCGCGTTTCTGGAGAAAAGCGGCGCCGGCCAGTTCTTCGTGAACCTGGCACTGACCGCCACCGGGCGCGTTACCGGCGGTCCCGCGCTGGCCGCCGTGGCCTCCAGCGCCCTGATGGGCACCATCTCCGGCAGCGGCGTATCCAACGTCGTGACCACCGGCACCTTCACCATTCCGCTGATGAAGGCCAACGGCTATGACAAGAACTTCGCCGGTGCGGTGGAGGCAGTGGCCTCCAACGGCGGGCAGATCCTGCCGCCGGTCATGGGTTCCGTGGCGTTCCTGATGGCCGAGATGATCGGCGTAAGCTACTTCACCGTGGCTAAAGCCGCAGCTGTGCCCGCGCTGCTGTACTTCTTTGCCGTGGGTATCGCCGTGTACTTCGAGGCCAAGCGGCTGAACCTGCGCCCCGACCCCAATGCCCAGTATGAACGCGTAGGGGTGGTGTTCAAGTCCGGTTTCTACTATCTGCTGCCTATCGCGCTGCTGATCGTGTTCATCATCTGCGGTTACAGCGTACTGCGTGCCGGCGCCTATGCCGCCATCCTGACCATCGCTCTGAGCTATGTGAAGAAGGACACCGCCTTCCACCTGAAGGACTTTGGTGCGGTGGTGACCGACGTGGCCAAGCAGGTGCGCCCCATTGTGGCAGCCTGCGCCGGTATCATCATGGGCATCACCTCCCTGACCAACCTGGGCATCAAGCTCTCCGGTCTGATCGTCACCGTGTCGCAGGGCAACCTGATGATCGCGCTGGTGATGACCATGCTGGTATCCCTGGTCATGGGCATGGGCCTGCCCACCACGGCGGCCTATCTGCTGCTGGCGGTGCTGGGCGCCCCCGCCCTGATCAAGCTGGGCGCGGATCCCCTGCCCGCACACCTGTTTATCCTGTACTTCGGCTGTATGTCCACCATCACCCCGCCGGTGGCTCTGTCTACCTACGCGGCGGCCGGTATCTCCGGCGGCTCACCCATGAAAACGGGCATTTACGCCATGAAGCTGGCTTCGGTGGCCTTCCTGATTCCTTACATCTTTGTGTACGGGCAGGAATTGCTGCTGTATGGTTCTCTGGGCTCTATCCTGCTGGCTATCCTCAGCGCCTCGCTGGGCTGCGTGGCCCTGGCCGGCGGCATGATCGGCTGGCTGGGCGCAAAGATGCCCATGCCCCTGCGCTTTGTGCTGGTGGGCGCGGCCATTACGCTGATGATCCCCGGCGCGCTCACGGACGTGATCGGCGTGGTGCTGATGGCCGCCTGTGTCATCACAGCTGTGACGCTGAGCAAGCGGCAGACACCGAAGATCCAGTGATCTTACGCGGCTGAAGGGCGGGCCCTCCGCTGACAGAGGCCCGCGGAACGGAAATCATACATATGGAGGAACATAAACATGGACTTCAATTTCAAGGGCCGCGACATTATCAACGGCTATGACTTTACCCCGCAGGAGCTGTGCCACATCATGGACACAGCCATGATCTATGAAAAGCGCGTAAAAAGCGGTGAGGCCATCAAAGACATGGAAGGTATGCTGGTGGCCACGCTGTTCTTTGAGCCCAGCACCCGGACCCGGCTGTCCTTCAACTCCGCCATTCAGCGCATGGGCGCCAGCACCATCGACCTGGGCAGTGCCTCCGCCTCCTCCCAGTCCAAGGGTGAGACATGGCAGGACACCATCCGCACCGTGGACGGCTATGTGGACGCCATCGTTATGCGGCACCCCGTGGCCGGTTCGGCCATCGAGGCCGCCGAGATCGCGCAGCATCCCCTGATCAACGGCGGCGACGGCGCCCGCCAGCACCCCACACAGGCGCTGCTGGATATCTATACCATGCGGAAGGAAAAGGGCCACATCGGCGGCCAGACCATCACCTTCCTGGGCGACCTGAAGTACGGCCGCACCGTACACAGCCTGGGCTACTTCATGCAGCAGTTCGGCAACCGGATGATCTTCGCCTCACCCGAGGAGCTGAGAATGCCCAAGGAGATCACTGACGACCTGCGCGCCAAGGGCGCCGACATCGTGGAGATCTCCGATGTGAAAGAGGCGCTTTCCCAGTCCGACTTCGTGTACGTCACCCGCGTACAGCGGGAGCGCTTCCCGGATGAGGAGTCCTATCTGCGGTGCAAGGGCAGCTATATCGTCAACAACGAGCTGCTGAAGTGCGCCAAGAAGGATATCACCATCATGCACCCGCTGCCCCGTGTGGATGAAATCGCCACAGAGGTGGACAGCTACCCCGGCGCAGCCTATTTCCGCCAGGCACACAACGGTATGTACCTGCGTATGGCGCTGCTGGGCCTGATCACCGGTCGGATCTGACAGAACACAACGGCAAAAGCTGTGCAGGCGCGGCTATCCCGCCTGCACAGCTTCTGCAAGGAGGACACCATGTACAACACTGTATCCGTCCGTTCCCAGGACATTGTCGTTCCCGGCGTGATGACACTGACGGTCCTGGCTCCCGAGATGGCGGCCGCCAGCGCGCCGGGCCAATTCTATATGCTGAAGAGCTGGCGGGAGCAGGACCCGTTCCTTATGCGGCCCATCAGCATCGACCATATCGATGTGCAGGCGGGGACACTGACCTTCCTGTACAAGGTGGTGGGGCGGGGAACGGAGCTGCTGTCGCACCTGCGCGGCGGCGACACACTGGAGCTGCTGGGACCGCTGGGCAAGGGCTTCCCCATCGACGGCAGCTGCCGCCGGGCGGCGGTCATCGGCCGGGGTATCGGCATTGCGCCGCTGCGCCCGCTGGTGGAGCAGCTCCGCGCCCAAGGCACGGAGGTCTATGCCTATCTCAGCGCCAAGAGTGAGGACGAACTGTTCCACCAGGAGCTGTTCCGCACGCTGGGCGCCGTGGTGAGGACCACCACCGCGCCGAATGAGCGCATTACCGACGCCTTTGCCGCAGACGCGGCGCAGCTGCCCTTTGACGCCGCTTATTCCTGCGGCTCCAATCGTCTGGCTGCTCACATGAAGCAGCTGCACGCACAACACGGATTCCCGGCCTATGTGTCTCTGGAGGAGCACATGGCCTGCGGTGTGGGCGCATGCAAGGGCTGCATCTGCACCGCCCACGACAAGGACAGCGGTGAAGCATCCTACGTCCGTGTATGCAAAAGCGGCCCTGTTTTTGACGTGGACCGTGTGCTATAATGGAACGCACATCGCATAGCAGCACACCGGTAAAGGGGGAAGCCGCCTTGTCTTCCACGGAAAAACGCATCTATATCTTCGAGAAAGCCCCCGTCCGGCGGGCGGTATTACAGCAAATGCTGCCCACCGTCGCCGGACAGATGGTGGCGCTGCTGTACAACCTGGCGGACACGTTTTTTGTGGGCCTGCTGAATGCACCCATACAGACAGCCGCCGTTACGGTAGCCTATCCCCCCTTCCTGATGATGACTGCCGTGAGCAACCTCTTCGGCATCGGCGGCGCCAGCGCTGTGTCTCACGCACTGGGACGCAGGGATATGGACGGCGCACGGCGCATCTCCGCCATCGCCTTCTGGCTGAGCCTGGCCAGCGCGGCGGTATTCAGCCTGCTGTGCGGGTCGTTTCTGCACCCGCTGCTCTCTCTTTGCGGCGCGGACGCGGAGGTATATCCCGTGGCCGCGGCCTACGCCCGCTGGACGCTGCTGTGGGGCGGCGCGGGCACGATACTGAACCTGCTGCTGTCCAATCTGCTGCGTGCCGAGGGCCGGGCCGCGCTGGCCTTCGCCGGCGTGACGCTGGGCGGCGTGCTGAACATCGTGTTGGACCCGTTTTTCATTCTGCCGCAGTATATGAATATGGGTGCGGCCGGCGCTGGACTGGCCACCGCCATATCCAACACGGCAGGCACGCTGTTCTTTCTGCTGTGTCTGCTGCGGCGGAGCAGCACGGTGCTGTCCCTGCGGCCATGCCATCTGAAGCATACCGGCGTTTATATCCGGGAGATACTGTCCATTGGTTTTCCCTCCGCGCTGCAATACGCGCTGACGGTGGTGTCGTTAGCGGTGCTGTCCCTATTCGTATCCAAATACGCGGTAGAGGCCGTAGCGGCCTACGGTATCGTGAAAAAGCTGGACAATCTGCCGCTGTACTTTTCGCTGGGCACCTCGGCGGGGCTGCTGCCCTTCCTGTCCTACAACTATGCCTCCGGCGACCGGGAACGGCAGCGGCAGGGCTTTGTCTTCGGCGTCAGCATCACCGTGGGCTTCTCGCTGGCGTGCGTTATCGTGTTTGAGTTGTTCGCGCCGCAGTTGGCGCGGCTGTTCATCCAGGATGATATGACCGTGGCTTACGCCGCCGCCTTTTTACGCAGGATGGTGCTGTGTATGCCCTTCGTGGCCATATGCCACCCCATGATCACACAGTTCCAGGCGATGGGACGCACCAGGGAATCCCTGATCTGCTCCATCCTGCGGAAGGGCTCGCTGGATATCCCGCTGCTGCTTCTGCTGGACCGCCTATACCCCCTGTATGGCTGCGCGCTGGTGCAGCCTGTCGTAGACCTGATCTCCCTGATCGTAGCACTGGTCCTGTACCGACGCCTACGGCGGACATCAGTTGTCTGACGCGCAAAATACACTGGAAAGGAGAAGGCGCGTACACCTCTCGCCGCGCCTTTGCACCGTTGTGAGTTACCTGACTGATCTATCCGTGGAGCTGGGCGGCGCGGTGTTCAAAAACCCCGTCATGCCCGCCTCCGGCACCTATGATTATTTTGAAAACAATGCCGACTGCTTCCCCGTCAGTGAGCTGGGCGCGGTTATGATCAAGAGCGTTCACCGCCTGCGGCGGCCCGGCAATCCCGGCCCCCGCATCGCCGAGGTCTGCGGCGGAATGCTCAACTGTGTGGGCATCCCCTCCGTGGGTATCGAGGCCTTTCTGCGGGACGAATTGCCCCGGTATGAAAACATCGGCACCCAGGTCATCCTGAGCATCTCCGGCTCCGAGCCGGTGCACTACGCCGAGATCGCGGAACTGGTAGGCGACGATCCCCGGATCGCCGCCCTGGAAATGAACCTGTCCTGTCCCAACGTGGGCAGCGGACTCCCTTTCTCCTCCGACCCGCAGCTGCTGTACGACACGGTACGTCAGACGCGGCAGCGCACCACCCTGCCTCTGTACGCAAAGCTGTCCCCCAATGTGACGGATATCCGGGTAAGCTGCCGGGCGGCGGAGGACGCCGGCGCGGACGCGCTGACGCTGTCCAACACCTTCCGGGCCATGACCATCGACATACAAAAACGGCGACCCTACCTGGGAAATCTGTCCGGCGGTATGTCCGGCCCGGCGGTAAAACCCATGAATATGTTTCTGGTGTGGCAGGCCTATGAGACCGTGCACATTCCGATCATCGCCTGCGGCGGCATTGCCTCATGGCGGGACGCGGTGGAATACCTGATGGCCGGAGCTTCCGCCGTACAGGTGGGCTCCTGTAATTTCAACGATCCCATGACCATGCACAACATCATCCATGACCTTGATTCCTATCTGCACCGCAATGGCATCGCCTCTGTCCGCGAACTGTGCGGTGCAGCACACAAACAATGCGTAATGAGTAAAATGAGCAAGGAGTGACGATCATGACGACCGCTTATCGTTCCCTCTCCCCGGAGGCACTGCGCCGGGAATACGCAGAGGTCTCCGCCCGGTTCGACGCCCTGCGTGAACTGGGGCTGGCGCTGAATATGGCGCGGGGCAAACCCGGCAAGGCGCAGCTGGACGCTGTATCCGACATATTGACCATACTGCACGACCCTGTGCAGTGCCAGGCGGACGGCATGGATGTCCGCAACTATGGGCAGCTGTCCGGTCTGCCCAGTGCCAAAAAACTGTTCGCGGAGCTGCTGGGCTGCCGGGCAGAGGAATGTTTCATCGGCGGCAGCGCCTCGCTGACGCTGATGTATGACACCATCGCCAAGGCATATACCCACGGACTGCTCCACAGCGAAGCACCCTGGAGCCGGCTGGACAAGGTAAAATGGCTGTGCCCGGCTCCCGGCTATGACCGGCATTTCAAGATCACAGAATCCTTCGGCGCGGAGATGATCACCGTGCCCATGACGCCCACCGGCCCGGATATGGACCTGGTGGAGACGCTGGTGCGGGATCCCGCCGTGAAGGGTATGTGGTGCGTACCCAAATACTCCAATCCGGACGGCATCGTGTATTCCGCCGAAACGGTGCGGCGCATCGCCGCACTGAAGCCCGCGGCGCCGGACTTCCTGCTGATGTGGGACAACGCCTACTGCGTGCATGAGTTCGAGGGGCCGTTCGTGCCCTTTGACGACATACTGACACTCTGCCGTGAGGCGGGGAACCCAGACATGGTGTTCGAGTACGCCTCCACCTCCAAGATCACCCTGCCCGGCGCAGGCATATCCGTCATGGCCGCGTCGACGGCTAATCTGGCGTATATGGAAAAGCTGATGGATATCCAAATGATCTCCTACGACAAGGTCAACCAACTGCGCCACGTACTGTTTTTGCAGGATAAGGCACACACGCTGGCGCTGATGCAGAAGCACGCCGCCATACTGCGGCCTAAGTTCCGGTGTGTGCTGCGCTGCCTGGAGCGGGAGATCGCGCCGCTGGGCATCGCCGCGTGGCAAAAGCCCACCGGAGGCTATTTCGTATCCGTGAACACCCTGCCGGGGCTGGCCAAACGGACGCTGGCGCTATGCAAGGAAGCCGGCGTGACCATGACCGGCGCGGGCGCTACCTTCCCCTATGGCGTCGACCCGCAGGACAGCAACATCCGCATCGCGCCTTCCCTGCCGCCGGTGGAGGAGCTGGAGAAGGCCATGGAGGTATTCTGCGTATGCCTGCGGATGGCCGCGCTGGAACAGCTCCTGCAAGAGTAAATGCGAAAGGCACACCCCAATGGGGTGTGCCTTTCAGCTTTTGATCCGGCGCAGTACAGTTGTGCTGGGTGCGCTTTGCTATTAAATTCGCTTATACGCCATATATTAAATCGATGTTTTACTTATTATCTTGCTGCGCGTATAATGAACCGTCGTTTGAAAATAACACGGAACGGAGGCAGCGAACATGGCAAATTGCGCGATCGTAGGCATCAACTGGGGCGACGAGGGAAAGGGCCGCATGGTGGACTATCTGACAGGGCAGTATGATGTGGTGGTGCGGTATCAGGGCGGCGGCAATGCCGGGCACACCGTTATCAACGATATGGGCAAATTCGCCCTGCATCTGCTGCCCTCCGGCGTGTTCCGCCTCGGCGTGATGAATATTCTGGGCAACGGCGTGGCGCTGGACTGCGAAAACCTGGTGACGGAGATGGAAACGATCCGCGCGGCGGGCGTCAGCATCTCCCCGGAAAACCTGATGGTCAGCCACCGGGCCTCCCTGCTGCTGCCGTGGCACCGGGAGCTGGACGCGCTGGAGGAGGCGCGGCTGAAGGACAAGATGTACGGCTCCACCAAGCAGGGCATCGCGCCGTTCTACTCCGATAAGTACCAGAAAAAGACCATTCAGGCCGGTGAACTGCTGTATCCCGATCGCCTGATGGCGCACTTGCAGGACCTGCTGGAGTGGAAAAATCTGATATTGCAGAAGGTCTATGGCGCCAAGGGCTATACCATGGCGGAGATGACCGCGTGGTTGGAGACGTATGCCGCGCAGGTCCGACCCTATGTAGCGGACACCGGGCGGTATCTGCGGCAGGCGCAGGCAGAGGGCAAGGCCATTCTGTTCGAGGGACAGCTTGGCGCGCTGCGCGACCTGGACTACGGTATCTATCCCTATACCACCTCCTCCAACACCATTGCCGCTTACGCGCCTATCGGCGCGGGGCTGCCCACGGCAAAGATCGACGAAGTGGTGGGCGTGGTAAAGGCGTATTCCTCCTGCGTGGGCGAGGGGCCGTTCACCTGCGAGTGGTTCGGTGCCGACGCGGAAAAGCTGCGGGAGGCCGGCGCGGAGTATGGCGCCAAGACGGGCCGTCCCCGCCGGGTGGGACCCATCGATCTGGTGGCCACCCGCTACGGCGTGGAGGTACAGGGTGCCACCAACATCGCCCTGACCAAGCTGGATATCCTCAGCTACATGGACGAGATTCCCGTCTGCGCCGCCTATGAGATCGACGGCGGGATCACCCACGAATTCCCCTTCCCTGCCGTGCTGGAAAAAGCAAAGCCCGTTGTGGAATACCTGCCGGGCTGGGGCTGCGATATCTCCGGCGTACGTACATGGGCGGATATGCCCCAGGCGGCGCGGGACTATGTGGAGTATGTGGAGCAGGCCATCGGCTGCCATATCGGGTATGTCTCCGTGGGCGCCGAGCGAGAGAGCCTGATCATCCGATAAACAAGGAGGACCGTTATGTCTCACGATATGTACAGCTCCCCGCTGGCATCCCGCTATGCCTCGGACTATATGCTGCACCTGTTTTCCGACGACAGCCGCTATCAGACCTGGCGGCGGCTGTGGACGGCGCTGGCCCGCGCCCAGTGCCAGTTAGGTCTGCCCATCACCGAAGCGCAGGTCGCCGAGCTGGAGGCGCATATCACCGACATCGACTATGATGTAGCCGCCCAACGGGAGCGAGAGGTACGCCACGATGTGATGGCACACATATATGCCTACGGCAAAGCGGCGCCGTCGGCGGCGGGGATCCTCCATCTGGGGGCCACCAGCTGCTATGTGACCGACAACGCCGACCTGATCCTGTACCGGGATGGCCTTGTCTATCTGCGCGCACAGCTGCTGACTGTGCTGAACAACCTGGCAGCCTTCGCGAAAAAATATGCCGACACGCCCGCCCTGGGCTATACACACTACCAGCCGGCACAGCCCGTGACCGTGGGCAAACGCGCTGTCCTGTGGATGCAGGACTTTCTCGCTGACGTGGAGGAGCTGGACCATGTACTGTCCGCACTGCGGTTCTTGGGCTGCCGGGGCACCACGGGCACAGAGGCCAGCTCCATGGACCTGTTTGACGGCGATGAGGCAAAGATCGACGAGATGAACCGCCGCATCGCGGCGGAGTTCGGCTTTTCCGCCTGCTTCCCGGTATGCGGACAGACCTATCCCCGGAAGACGGACAGCCGCATCCTCGGCTGTCTCAGCGGCATCGCCCAGAGCGCCTATCGCATGGCTAACGATATCCGACTTCTGCAGCATGACCGGCAGCTGGAGGAACCCTTCGAGGCGGATCAGATCGGCTCGTCCGCCATGGCCTATAAGCGCAATCCCATGCGGTGTGAACGCATCTGCTCTCTCAGCCGCTATATGATAGCCGACGCTATGAACGCGCCTATGACCGCTTCCGTCCAGTGGCTGGAGCGAACGCTGGACGACTCCGCGAACCGGCGCATCGCCATGCCGGAGGGCTTTTTGTGCATCGACGCAGTACTGCGGCTGTGCCAGAACGTGACGGCGGGTCTGCACGTCAACGAGGCGATCGTAAATCGCACCCTGCGGGAGTATCTGCCGTTCCTGGCCACGGAGGACCTGATGATGGAGGCGGTGAAGCGGGGCGGCGACCGGCAGCAGCTGCACGAGGTCATTCGGAGACACTCTATGGCAGCAACAAAGCGCATGAAGGAAGGTCTGCCCTGCGACCTGCTGGACCGGCTGGCAGGCGATCCGGTCTTCGGACTGAGCCGGTCGGAGCTGGAGCAGCTGATGGAGCCGCGGCTGTATATCGGGCGGTGCCCGCAGCAGGTACGGAAATTTCTGGATGCCTGCACGCCGCTGCTTCGGCAGGCGCAGACCGCTGACGGGGACATCCGGATATGAGCACAGAGAACACCGGGGCGCGCTGAAAATTCATCGCGCGTGAAAAGGCCGAGAGCCGCTTATTCCCAGACCGGAATAAGCGGCTCTTTTGTAGGTATACCGTTTGGAAAAGGGAACTATGATACGGCTCATCCCTTGACGCTTCCCAGCGACACGCCCTCCACGATATAGCGGGAAAGGAGGAAATACATGATGAACATCGGCAGGATGGTGATGGACAGCGCCAGGAATATCACGCCGTAATCGGCGCGGAAAGACTCCCCCATGAGCATCTGCACGAACATGGTCAGTGTCTTTTTCCCGGTGGAGTTGATGATCAGGCTGGGCAGGAACAGGCTGTTCCAGTTGGCTACGAACTGGAAGATGGCCTGTACCGCCAGTGCCGGCTTCATAATAGGCAAGACGATGGTATTGAAGGTGTGGAACTCTCCGGAGCCGTCGATACGGGCGGCCTCCACCACCTCCAGAGGCAGTGCGCCCAGCAGATACTGCCGCAGGAAGAACACCACCACCGGCGTGGTGATGGCCGGGATGATCAGCGGCCAGTAGGTGTCGATCAGCTTCAGCTGTATCATAAACTTATAATAGCCGATGGCGAACACCTGCGTGGGCACCATCATCACCGCCAGGATAAAGCCCCAGGCGGCTTTTTTCAGCTTGAAATCGTAGGCATGGATACCGTAGGCCGTCAGCGCGGAGAAATAGACCGACAACGCGGTGGCCGGCACCGTCACCAGCAGAGAATTGACCATGCTGCCCAGGGCGGTAACACCCAGGCCGCGCTGCTTCAGGTCGAAGTTATGCAGGTTTTCCAGCAGATTGCTGCCGAACCAGAAGCTGATGCCGGACTTGACCTCGTTGGAGGTCCGCGTGCCGTTGACGAACATCAGGTAGAAGGGCAGCAGGCTGAGGATGCACAGGAACACCATCACAATGGTGCGGATGATCTTGGCGCGCCGAATGGCGGCGGGGTCGTGGTGCTTCACTGTGTGTCACCTCCTGCCTGAAAATGCTTTTTGCGGGGCTGCCGTTCCTTCATAAAGAAGAACAGCAGCATGGAGACCGCCACCGTCACCAGGAACAGCAGGATGGACACCGCCGCCGCGCGGCCGGTATCTGTGCTATGCAGGCGCATGATGTACATGGTAACGGTGGTGCTGGTATCGTCTGGATAACCGATGGTGCCGCCGTTGGTATTGAACAGGGCGGGAATGTCGTACAGCTGCAATCCGCCGATGGCAGAGGTGACCAGCGTATACAGCAGCACCGGCTTCAGCAGCGGCAGGGTGATGCGGATAAATTTCTGCCAGGAAGTGGCGCCGTCAATATCGGCGGCCTCGTACAGGGACCTGTTGATACCCATCATACCCGAGATCAGGATCAGGGACGTGTTGCCGTACCACATCCAGAACAGGATAAAGGAGATGGTCAGGCTGGTAGCCCACTTGTCGGACATGATGTTGGCCGTCTGCGCCACCCACCCCAGCTTCCGCAGCGTGGTCATCACCGGGCCGTACTGACACAGCAGCGCGTAGAACACCATGGATACGGAGGCTGCCGTGATGATATTGGGCATATAGGTCAGCACCTTAAACACGCCCTTGCCCTTCAGCTGTACGCGGTTGTCGGTCAGCCACGCGGCCACCAGCAGGCTCATCAGGATCTGGGGCACAAAGTTGCAGATCCATATCCGGACCGTGTTTCCCAGATACAGGAGGAAATTGGCCTTCTCCCCCTCTACCAGGCCCAGCACCTTGCCATAGTTTTCCAGCCCCGTGAAGGCAGATGTCTCTACCAGATTACGGGTGGTGTATTCAAACAGGCTGTAATAAAACGTGCTCAGCAGCGGCCACAGGGAGAACACCAGATACACCAGAAAGAACGGCAGAATGAACCGATAGCCGTACTTGCTGTAGCTGATGCCCTTATGCTTCGGTTTCGGTGCACGCATAGCGAGCCTCCTTTCGGGAAATGACCGCAGGCCTCCCTCCCCCCACCGGGGAAGGGAGGCCTGTCGGGAAACGCCTTACTTAACGTTCAGGTAGGAATACTTGTCGTGGATGGAGGCCGCGAAGTCAGTGAGCGCAGCATCCAGATCGCCGTTGGCGATGTACGCATCCACAGCGGCGGGCAGCAGCTGCTCACAGATAACCTGATCCTCGCCCACGGCCAGCACATTGATGCCGTCGCACTTGTCAGCGAAGAAGCCGATGATATCCTGACCGCCGGCGGTCTTATAGGTGCTGGTGGTACCGGAGCCGTTCTCCTTGATGTAATCGATGGCGGCCTTGTTGTTCACATAGTCGCCGTTGGCGGTGTTGATGGCCACCATGGACTCGGTGTTGCAGGTGGTGTAGTAGATGATCTGGCGGGCCAGCTCCTTGTCAGAGCAGTTGGCGGTAGCCGCCAGGCCGGTGCCGCCCCAGTAGAAGGCCTGGGGACCCTGGATCAGTACGGAGTTGTCGGACCAGGTGTCGGTCAGGCACCAGTAGGTGTACCAGGGGCAGCCGGTAAAGGCGATGCAGGCCTCGGTCTCCTCACCGTCGCCGTCCTTCAGCGCGGCCCAGTCGGTGCTCCACATCTTGGTGTCGAAGGTCAGGCCGTCCAGCTTCTTGCTCAGCTCAAAGTAGGTCTTGACGGCGTCATCGATAACGATGTTGTCATCGGCGTCATACCACGCGGAGGTGCGGGCGCCGTTGCAGAATACATACTTCAGATCGTCCGCGCCGCTGAGCAGCTTCACCTTGCCGCCACTCTGCTCATTGACGGATTTGGAGACCTCGATGACCTTATCCCAGGTGCTCAGCTTTTCCTGCAGCTCGGCAGGATCGGTGGTGCCCATGTACTTCTCGGCCAAATCGGTGCGGATCTGCCAGCAGCCGGGCGTGGCCTGCCAGAACAGGGCGTAGGCGTCGCCGTTGGCGTCGCTGCCCAGCTTCAGGTTGTAGTCGTACATATTGGACATATCCTCGGCGGTAATGCCCAGATCAGCGGCCTTCATCAGCTGGCCGGACTGGACGTACTTCTGCACATAGCCTACCTCGAGCAGCATGATGTCGGGATATTGCTCGTTGCTGGGATCGGCCAGGATCGCATCGATCTTGTCCTGATAAATGTTGGAGTCGCCCACATTGACGATCTGGATGCGGGAGACCTGCTCCTCGCTCAGGTACTTGGGCAGCACCTCGTCCAGGATCTTCTGATAGTCGGTGTTCCACGTCCAGATATAGAACGGGTCGGCGCTGGTGCCCTCGGCGTCCTTGTCGGCGTCAGGCTGCTCGGTCTGGCCGCAGGCCACAAGGCTCAGCGCCATGACCAGCGCCAGCAGCATAGTCAAAAACTTCTTCATAGCATTTCCTCCTTAAAAGTGTGTGATATACATACTGTGCCTTCTGCACAGGTATCACCTTATTCGGTGCGGGGTGAGGCTACCGTCCCGCCGGGCAGCAGCGCGCCGGTAACGACGGTGCGGTCCATGACGGTGGTGCGGGGCTTCTCGATCAGCTCGATGAGCCGCGCGGCGGCGGTCCGGCCCAGGGCCGCCGTATCCTGCCGATACGTGGTCAGCCGCGGGCTCATGGTCTGGGAAAGATAGATACCGTCGTAGCCGGCCACAGAGATGTCGTCGGGGACCCGCAGTCCTGCGGCGGCGATGGTGTTCAGGCCGCCGATGGCGGAAAAATCATCGGGAAACAGAATGCAGGTTGGCGGCTGCGGCAGCGCCAGCAGCGTGGCCGTCTCGCGGGCGCAGCACTCCGGATCGTGGTAGCGCCCTGCGCGTACATAATCCGGCTCCGCCTCCAGCCCCAGCGCCTCCAGCGCCCGGTAATACGAGGTCAGGCGGTTTTGGGTAACGGCGGTGTCCTCGCCGTGGATGAAGGCGATGTGCCGGTGACCGGCTTCGTACACGTGGCGCACCAGCGCCTCCGTGCCGCAGAGGTTATCGGAGGTCACGGCCAGACGGTTGTTGAACACGTGGTCGATGGTCACCAGCGGCAGCCCGCTGTCCACCAGCTCCTGCACCTGCGGGTGGGTAAAATCCACACAGGCGATGACCACGCCGTCCAGACCGCGGTACCGGCAGTGCTGCAAATACGTGGTGGGCTTTCCGCCCACGTTGTGGTTGAGGAAGGTGATGTCGTAGCCGTGGGCCTCCGCCTCAGCCTTGAAGCTTTCCAGCACAGCGGAGAAGTACTCATGTGCCAGACCGCTGTGCCTCTCGTCCACAAACAGTACGCCTAAATTATAGGTGCGGTTGGTCTTCAGCGCACGGGCGGCGGAGTTTGTCATATAGCCCATCTTCTCCGCGACGATGCAGATCCGTCGGCGAGTATCCTCTCCGATATCCTGCTGACCGTTCAGCGCCTTGCTGACCGTGGCCACGGATACGCCGCAGCGCTGTGCGATGTCCTTCATGGATACCACAGGCGTCCTCCTTCCGTTTGCATAACTTAATCGTTTTCGCTTCTTACAATACCCCATACTGGCAGAAAAAGCAATATATGTTTGTTTAGAATGCTCAACTTTGTATATTCGCACGACTACAACTGCGAAAATTTGTATAATTTCCCAGCGAAAATAAACGTAACAACGTTGCCGCCTATATAATTTTCATTTTTTATGAAATTGGCTGAAAAATAGCTTGCTTTTTACGCAAAAATGCGCTACTCTCTCTATTGAACGCATATCCACATATGCCTTAATCGTTTTCGGAATATCGGCTCCGGCATCGTGCCGCGAGCGAAAGGAGACGTTTTTATGCGCTTTGGCCACTTCGACGACGCAAAACGCGAATATGTGATCGAGACACCCCGCACACCGCTGCCGTGGATCAATTACCTGGGCAGTGAGGACTTTTTTGCGCTGGTGTCCAACACAGCCGGCGGTTACGCCTTCTACCGGGATGCCCGTCTCCGCCGTCTGACCCGCTACCGCTATAACAACTGCCCGCTGGACAGTGACGGCTTTCATGTATACGTCAAGGACGGCGGCACCGTCTGGAACCCTGGCTGGCAGCCCACGCAGACGGAGCTGGACGAGTATGAGTGCCGCCACGGACTGGGCTATACGATCCTCCGCGGCTCCAAAAACGGCATAGCCGTCCGTCAGGAAATGCTGGTGCCCAAGGGCGACAACTGCCTGCTGACCCGGCTGACCGTCACCAACGAGAGTGATGCGCCCCGCACAGTGTCGCTGTTTCCCTATGCGGAGTTCTGCCTGTGGGACGCCATGGACGACAGCTCCAATTTTCAGCGCAATTTCTCCATTGGCGAGGTGGAGCTGGAGCCCAACGCCATCTATCACAAGACCGAGTACCGCGAGCGCCGGGATCACTACGCCGTGTTGTGGGCAGACCGCCCTTACGAGGGCTTTGACACCAGCCGCGACGCCTTTATGGGCGTGTATGGCGCGCCGTCCATGCCCCAGGCGGTAAAAAACGGTGCCTGCACCGGCAGCGTGGCTCACGGCTGGGCACCGGTAGGCGCCATGCAGTTCACGCTGTCGCTGGCCCCCGGCGCATCCCAAACCCTGCTGCTGGGCCTGGGCTACATTGAAAATCCGGAGGACGCCAAATGGAGCGCTCCCGGCGTCATCAACAAGGAAAAGTCCCACGCCATGATGGAGCGCTACAACTCCGACGCAGCCTTTGACCGGGCGCTTGCCGCCCTGTGGGACCATTGGAGCCGGCTGCTGGACGGCTATCAGGTGTCCTCCGGCGATGAGAAGCTGGACCGCATGGTAAACATCTGGAACCAGTACCAGTGCATGGTCACCTTCAACATGAGCCGTTCCGCCAGCTACTTTGAAAGCGGCATGGGCCGGGGCATGGGCTTCCGTGACTCCTGTCAGGATCTGCTGGGCTTCGTCCACATGATCCCCCAGCGGGCGAGGGAACGTATCCTGGACATTGCCGCCACCCAGTTCCCCGACGGCAGCGCCTATCACCAGTACCAGCCCCTGACCAAGAAGGGCAACCTGGCTGTGGGCAGCGGCTTTAACGACGACCCGCTGTGGCTCATTGCCGGAACGGACGCCTACCTCCGCGAGACGGGCGACTGGACCATTCTGGACGCGCCGGTGCCCTTCGACACAAAAGCCGGCACGGAGCAGCCGCTGCTGGAGCACCTGCGGCGCAGCTTCCGCTATACCGTCGACCACCTGGGGCCCCACGGTCTGCCGCTGATCGGCCGCGCCGACTGGAACGACTGTCTGAACCTCAACTGCTTCTCCGCCCATCCCGGCGAGAGCTTTCAGACCACCGGACCCAGTGAGGGGCCGGTGGCGGAAAGCGTGTTTATCGCCGGTATGTTCGTGAAATACGGCCGCGTCTGGGCGGATATCTGCCGTCATCTGGGTCTGGACGCCGAGGCAGACGATGCCGAGAGTGCCATCACCGCCATGGAGCAGACGGTCCTGGATGCCGGCTGGGACGGTGAGTGGTTCCGCCGCGCCTACGACGCCTTTGGCGCGCCCGTCGGGAGCCGGATATGTGAAGAGGGCCGGATATTCATCGAGCCCCAGGGGATGTGCGTCATGGCGGGCATCGGCGCCGCCACCGGCCAGGCCGCGCAGGCGCTGGCGAGCGTGCAGCGGTATCTGGACACCCAATACGGCATCGTCCTGCTGCACCCGGCCTACACCCGGTATCATCTGGAGCTGGGCGAGATCACCAGCTATCCCCCCGGTTATAAAGAGAACGCCGGTATCTTCTGCCACAACAACCCGTGGATCACCTGCGCCGAGACGGTGCTGGGGCACGGCACACGCGCCTTCGAGGTCTACCGCAAGACCTGCCCCGCCTATATTGAGGACATCAGCGAGATCCATCGCACCGAGCCGTATGTATACAGCCAGATGGTGGCCGGCAAGGACGCGCCCACCTTCGGCGAGGGCAAGAACAGCTGGCTCACCGGCACGGCAGCCTGGACGTTCGTCAGCATCTCGCAGGCCATTCTCGGCGTGCAGCCCACGCTGGAGGGCCTTGCCATCGATCCCTGTATCCCCGCGGAATGGGCAGGCTATACCGTCAAGCGCCGCTACCGCGGTGCAGTCTACCGCATCACTGTAGAGAATCCTCACCACGTAGAAAAGGGAATCGCTTCCATCGCCGTGGATGGAACACCCATCACCGGGAATGTGCTTCCCCCGGCCGCACCCGGCACAGAGGTGCAGGTACACGTGGTCATGGGCTGAGCGCAATAATAACAACACATCCCCCGCGCAGATACACTGCGCGGGGGATGTGTTGTTATTTTGAAAAGGAGTATACCGTGCAGTGCCGGTATACTTCGCCCCGCCGCAGCAGCGGCTGGGGAAAGCCCGGGTGGTGTACCGCGTCCGGCGGGAACTGCGGCTCAAGACACACGGCGCAGCGGGGCTCATATACCGCCCCATTCTTTCCGCCGCGCCGGGACAGCCAGTTGGCCGTATACAGCTGCACACCGGGAGAGGTGGTGTCCATCGTCATGGCGATGCCGCTGCTGTCGCCCCGCAGCACCGCCGCACGGCGCAGACCGGCTCCGTCCACGCAGAAATGGTGGTCATAGCCGTTCACCAGCCGCAGCTGCTCCGCCGCCGTATCGATGTCCCGGCCGACAGTCTTAGCTGCGCGGAAGTCAAAGGGCGTCCCCGCCACCGGCAGCGCCCGCCCCGTGGGCAGGCAGCCGGGAGACGTCTCCAGATACTTCTCCGCCGCCAGTGCCAGCGTATACGCCATAGCCGTACCGCCGCCGTTCAGGTTGAAATAGCTGTGGTTGGTCAGGCTGCACAGGGTGTCGGCATCGCTTTCCGCCTCGTATTCGATCCGAAGCGACTCGCCGGCCAGCCGATATGTCACCGACACCGCCAACGTTCCGGGATACCCCTCCTCCCCGTCAGGCGACAGACGGTGCAGCCGCAGGCCGTCCGCCAGCGACTCCGCCGCCCAGACACGCTTGTCAAAGCCCCGCGCGCCGCCGTGGAGATGGTTCTCTCCGTCGTTTTTCGCCAGTGGGTACGTCTTGCCATTCAGTCCGAAGGACGCCCCGCCGATGCGGTTGCACACCCGGCCCACCGTCGCACCGACATAGCCGTCGTTTCGCTCATACTCCGACAATGTGTCGTATCCCAGCACCACATCCACACCGCCGAATACCAGCCGCCGCAGCGTTGCGCCGTAGGTAAGCACCTCCGCTGTCAGAAACTCATTTTCCAGTGTCCAGCTTTCCACGGTCTCGCCGAGCGCTGTTATGCCGAAAGTCTGACACATCTCCCTCATCTATGCTGCCTCCTCTCCACAGGTGTGTTTCAGCTTTTCGCCCTTAGTATAGTCTGCATTTTGCCAAAAAGCAAGGGCTCCGATGTACATAAAGCCAGCCGGACGTTGGACGGTCCTTTTGCGGCCGGAGAGCAAAAAGGAAACCGCCCGGTGGGCGGTTTCCTTTTTGAGGGGAGGTAAGGGAGATCACTCAGGCAGCCACAGCGGCCTGTTTACGGGAGATGTTCTTCATGACCAACAGGGCGGCAATGATGCACACCAGGGTCACGGGCAGAGCCAGCACGGGAGCCACCAGTCCGGCGAACAGGAAGCCGATCAGGGAGGAGATACCAACCGTCAAGGCATAGGGCAGCTGGGTCTTTACGTGCTGCAGATGGTCGCAGCAGGCGCTGGTGGAGGACTGGATGGTGGTGTCGGAGATGGGGGAGCAGTGGTCACCGAACAGACCGCCGGAAACGACCGCGCCGATAGCCAGAGTCAGGGGGATACCCATTGCGTTGGCCATGGGCAGGGCGATGGGCATACCCAGGGCCCAGACGCCCCAGGAGCTGCCGGTGGCGAAGGACACCACCACGCCGATCAGGAACAGGATGGCGGGGATCAGTGCCGCGGGGATAGAATCCTGCACCACGCCGGTGAGGAACTGGCCGATGTTCATGGACTTGGTCAGACCGCTGATGCTCCACGCACACACGAGGATCATAATGACCTGCATCATGCTGGCCGCACCCTTCGTCCACTTGTCAATGGCACCGCCCAGGGTAATGAGCTTGGACTTAATGCCCACGATTCCGGCGGCGATGGAGCCGGTAAGGAAGCACATGGCGATGGCCATCTGGATATTGGCGTGGCCGAAGCAGCCAATGAAGCCGTTGACCCAGATCTGGCCAGTGTAGAACACCACGGCGAAGATGGTGAGGATCAGAGTAATCATGGGGGCCAGGAAGTTGGCCATGCTCAGCTTGCAGTCCTCGGCGAAGTCGGTCTCGGGGGGAGTGGCGATCAGGTTGTCGGTGTCGCTGTAGGTCTTGCCGGTCTCGATAGCCAGCTTCTCGGCCTTGTACATGGGGCCGACATCCAGACCGAACAGGATGACCAGCAGGACGGTGATGACGGAGAACACACCGTACAGGTTGAACTGGAACATGCCGAAATACAGGTCATAGGCACCCACGCCGGTGAGGTTCAGGGCGGCGATCTCGGCGGCCAGCAGACCCACCAGGTACACGCCGTTATCACTGATGGGGGACATAGAGACCAGCGGTGCGCCCATGGCATCGGTGATGTAGGCCAGCTTTACGCGGGAGATATGGGTCTTGTCGGTGACGGGACGCATGATGACGCCCACCAGCAGGCAGCCCTGATTGAAGATGAATACGAAGGGGGCGATCCAGGCCAGCAGCTGGCTCTTTTTGCGGTTGTTAGCCACCTTCTCGGCCCAGCGGCCGAAGGCCTCCGCGCCACCGCAGGCGCTGAGCATATACATGAAGCCGCCAATGAGCGCCATGATGATCAGCATGCCCGCGTTCCAGCTGTCGGCAATAGAGGGCACCAGGTACCCAGTGAAGCTGCCAATCAGGCCGTCGATGGGGTTAAAGTGATGGATGATGGTGGCACCTACCCAGATGCCGATGAACATGGAGATGATGGTCTGCTTAGTAACGAAGGCCAGGACGATGGTGACCAGCGGGGGGACCAGGCACCATGCGCCGTACTCCGGTGCCGCTTCGCCGTCACCGGCAGCATAGCCGATAACGGTCAGAGCGAGCATGAGAACGGCCACCAGACATACACCGATAAGATTTCTTTTCTTTTTCATGATTCTCTCCTCTCTTGTATCGTCTTATTCTGATGCGTGGGAAAGGGGATGTCAACGGGAATATACCAACTTACCTCCCAAGTAGGTTTGCTCAACTTTGGTGTTGACGATCTCATTCTCCGGGACGGAGAAGATGTCCTGGGACAGGACGATGAAGTCCGCCAGATAGCCGGGGCATAGCTTGCCCTTGACGTTTTCCTCGTAGCTGGTGTAGGCGGAGCCGGTGGTGTACAGCGCCACGGCCTCCTGCACGGTCAGCTTCTGCTGCGGCAGCCAGCCGCCCGCAGGCTGTCCATCCAAATTCTGAGAGGTAACGGCGCAGTGGATAGCCAGAATGGGGTCGAAGGATTCCACAGGGGCGTCGGAGCTGCCGGAAACGTGGATGCCCTTGTCCAGCATGGTCTTCCAGGCGTAGGAGGTGGAGACACGCTCCTTGCCCAGCAGTTCCTCGGCGATCTCCATATCCGCACGGATAAACAGGGGCTGGATGTCCGCCAAAACGCCGTTGAGGGCGAAGCGGTCCAAAATATCTTCGCTGGTGATCTGACAGTGGATGATGCGGAACCGAGGATCGGGCTTGGGGTACTTGGCGGTGATCTTTTCATAGCAGTCCAAAATCACGTCCATGGTATAGTCGCCGATGGCATGGATGGCCAGCTGCAGGCCGTTGCGGTAGGCTTTTTCCAGCAGGTCATAGAACACCTTCTCGTCATAGACGAAGATGCCCTTATTTTCCGGGTCGCCCTCATAGGGCTCGCGCAGCGCGGCGGTCTTTCCGCCCAGGGAACCGTCGGGCAGCAGCTTGAAGGCACCGATCTTGAAGAACTCGCTGCCGTCGCCGGTGCGGCCGCTGTGGCGGTGGAGGTAGTCCTCCAGCTGCGCGTCGGTGATGAGGCGGAGCTGCTGGATGAAGCGCACGTTCAGCTTGCCCTCTTTGTCCAGTTCCTCATAGGCGGCCAGAATGTCATCGATAGTGGCGTCCCACAGCTTGAAGTCGTCGGTCTGTACGGTGGTCAGGCCGGTGGACAGCAGATCCTTCTGATAGTCTAGGATGAACTGCTTCAGCTGTTCCTTGGTGTACTTGGTCAGGATGTCATAGACAAGGTGCCGGGCGCGCTCGTGGAGCATGCCGGTGGGGACGCCGTTTTCATCCACCACGATGTGACCGTCCTGCAGCGTAGGAATATCATCAAAAATGCCGGCGGCCTTCAGCGCGGCGGTGTTGGCCACGGCCACGCTGCAGCAGGTACGGGTAAAGATGGCGGGGTTGTCCGGGCAGAACTTGTCCAGATCCTGCCGGGAGGGCAGCACAGGCACGTCGAACTCATTTTCGTTCCAACCGCCGCCCTGGATCCATTCGCCCTTTTTGATGCCGCGGTCGGCGATGTACCGGCGGGTGCGCTCGGCCATTTCCTCCAGAGAGCGGATACCGAAGAAGTTGATCTTCTCCTTATCCGTGGCATAGCAGAGGAAGTGCTCGTGGCTGTCGTGGAAGCCGGGCAGCACGGTCTTACCGTGCAGGTCCACCACCTGACACTCGCCAGCGGGGACATCGCAGTTCACATCCAGAATGCGGCCGTCCTCCACCAGCAGGGAATGAACGACCTCTGTGCCGTTCATGGTGTGGATGCTGCCATTGCGGAACAAAGTTTTCACGATTTGCTCTCCTTTCTTATTACAGGATGATCCAGCAGATCACCCCAGTGACCAAAGTGAGGATCGCTGCCGTCAGCAGCGTGAAGCGCAGTACCGCGCCCTCTTCGCCAGGTACGCCGCCGGCTGTGGTGCCCAGGATGATCTTGCTGGGGGAGATCATACTGCCGGCGGAGGCGCCGGCGGTCTGCGCCGCCAGCAGGGGGCTGCTGCTGACGCCGAGGTCGGCGGCTGCATTCACCTGTACATCGGTGAACAGGATGTTGGAGGACATGTTGCTGCCGGTGACAAAGGAGCCTATCACGCCCAGCACGCCGGCCAGCAGCGCGTACCACCGGCCCATGACGTGGGTGATGCCCTGCGCCAGCACCAGCGTCTGGCCGCTGCCGCTCATGAGCTTGGAGATGATCAGCAGCAGGATCAGGGACACGGCTACGGGTCTTGTTTTCTGCAGCGTCCGTGACAGCATGACGCGGAGCTGTGAACGCTCCAGCAGACCGCGGCCGTGGAGCAGGGCGTAGCTGATGATACAGGTCAGCAGCAGTACGGTGCCGGAATCCACCAGCGGGTGGAAGGGAGAGTACTTGGCCGTGGCGGCATTGACGATGCCGTAGGCGGTGCGGGTCTCGGGGAAAGCGAACCCCACGCTCCAGCGGCTCAGCGCCTCGTGGACGGAAGGGATCACCAGAAGTACTACGGTAACAAGGATCAGCACCATATAGGGGGCAAAGTACAGCCAGACGGCGCCGCGAGGCTTTTCCGCGCCTGTCGCGGAGGTCCGGCGTACCATCATGGGGCTGCCTTCACAGGCGTATGCTCTGCGGTACATGGACAGACGGGACAGGGGGAGTATGGCGGCCATAGCCACGGTGGCGGGGATAAAGGCCGCGATGGAGGCGTTGTACTGTGCAACCAGCAGCTCGCCGCCGCCGTGTATCAGGGAGATCACAAGGACAAACACAGCGCCCTGCCGCAGCCCGCGGCCCCGGTCATACAGCCAGCAGATCAATGCGCCAGCGGCCAGGTTCAGTATCCACAGAAGCAAGGCGGTGTAGCGGGCAGTCAGATGCAGCTCCGTGCCGGTGATGCCGGAGATCTGCACCAGCACGTCCCAGGCCACAGCCAGCGTGCCGAAGGTGTTGCCCCAGGCTTGGCCCAGCAAGGCGATGATGACCGCCATGGTAGGACGGACGCCCAGCGCCACCAGCATGGGGACGCATATGGCGACCGGAACGCCGAAGCCGGTGATACCCTGCAGAAATCCCACGAATACCCAACCTACTGTCAAGATGCGGAACAGCTCGTGGGGGCTCAGCTGCCGCATGGTGTCGTTCATCACATCTATGGCGCCGGAGGCGGCGATGAGCTCGTACAGCAGCAGCGCGGGGAAGATGATATACAGGATGGTGGCTGTGCTCCACACGCCTTTCAGACTCTCGAACAGTACCAGCTGTATGTCCGCTTTGTACACTACTAAGGCGGACAGTACGGTCAGCAGCAGCGTCACACCTGCGGCGCGGGCGGTAGATACGCGGAAAACCGCCAGCAGCATAATCAGCAGCAGTATAGGTAAAAAGCTGACGCACCAGGTCAGAACAGTAATTTTCATGTGCTCCCTCTTTTGCGGTCTGAAGTATTTTCACCTATAGGGTAGCACGATTTCCTCGGCCATGCCCGCCGCACGGCACAAATTCGCGCCCGGTTTTTTGTGCGTCTGCACAAAAGGCGGTTTACACTTATGGGGTATAATGGTATCATCAAAATAGGGGGTGTTTTGGTGTTTTGCCGAAGGGAGGCGTACTTATGACGCTGCGGGAGCTTTTGAAACAGAATGAGCTGCGGGTGGTGGAGGTGGCCGCCGGTGCGGACGGCCTGGCGCGCACCATATCCGGCGCAGTGATGTTCGATAACCCGGAGATGGTCAATTGGATGCGTGCCGGAGAGATCATGCTGACTACGGGCTACTTTTTGCTGGACGACCCGGTAAAGCAGGAGAAGGTGCTGCGGGATCTGGCCGACAGCGGCTCCGGCGGCCTTGTTATTAAAATGAAACGGTATTTTCATGAGATACCGCCCGCTATGCTGCAGCTGGCCGATGAGCTGCACTTCCCGCTGATGCGTATTCCCTACCACACCTCCCTATCTGAGATCAGTGAAGCCGTCAGCAAATATGTTTACGGCATCAACGAGGAACAGGCGCTGCAGATGGTGTATCAGGCCATGTTTGATGTGCTGCAGGGACACGCGGAGGTGGAATATCTGCTGAAAAAGTGCGGCCCGCTGCTGCACGTGCCGCTGCTGTATATGACACTGAGCCGGAAGATACAGTGCGTTTCCCAGATGCTGCAGCCGGGGCTGCGGGAAGAACTGGCTGTGGGGCAGGTGCTGTTCTCCGTGCCGGAGCGCGTCAAGGAGGTAGAAAAACTGCGGACAGCAGGTCTGTCCGCCGGGATCTATCCCTTACAGCAGGAGGACAAGTGCGTGCACATCTATCCCATCCACTCCGAGCAGGAGATCATGGGGTATCTGGGCGCGATCCGCCCCGCCAATGCGCCGCTGACCGAGAATGAGAACACATTGTACCGACGTATTGCCGCCGCCTGTACGCTGGTGCTGATCAAAAAGCGAGGGGGTTCATCCTCCAGGAGGGAGATCAGCCACTTCCTGGACGGCCTGGTGACGGAGGGAGCTTTGTCCTATGGCGAGATCGTCAAATCCGCCAACTACTGCAATATCCCGCTGTATTCGCCCTATATCTGTGCGCTGATCTCCTTCACCGAGCAGAACCGGCTGCTGCAGACGTCAGAATGGCTGGGCACCAGCGCCCTGCTGCGCAGCCAGTTGGCGGACAAGTGGGAGATGCTGTCCGGGAATATCAGCTATGCTTTCGCCAAGTACAACAACGTGATCCTTGTGCTGCAGCAGAGCGAGAGCCTGCCCGTGTATGAGCAGGTGGCGCTGGTGCGGGAGTACTGTGGGGACCTGATGAAGATGCTCAGCGCTAAGGGGCAGGATCGGGGTGTGATCTTCGGCATCGGTGACCCTGTGCCCTCGCTTGCGGAATTCTGCCGCAGCTATTCCCAGGCGCTCCGCACGGTGGATCTGGCCAGCAGGATATGCGACGAGCGTATTGCCACTTACCGCCGGTATATTCTCTGCGAGCTCATCTATGACTCACCCAATGCGAAACTGATCAAGCCGCTGCTGGCGTACGACGAGGAACACAATACCCAGCTGCTGTACACGCTGGAAACCTATTTCAACAACTGTCAGAACTCCGTAAAGACCTCCAAGGCGCTGTTTATCCACCGGAACACGCTGCTGTACCGGCTGGACCGTATTGCCGAGATATTGGATCTGAACTATAACGACAGCGAGCAGATGCTGACCTTCCAGCTGGCGCTGAAAGCGT